>Ga0193715_1000407_pt1 | contig 10810 bp, 10 predicted proteins | sample U2m2metaG_FD_143040 | JGI IMG/M metagenome (GOLD analysis project Ga0193715, IMG submission 143040) | Soil microbial communities from a riparian zone of the East river system, Colorado, United States - U2m2 | ecosystem: Environmental > Terrestrial > Soil > Riparian zone | place: USA: East River... | reverse complement strand
AATGGAAGACGAAAAGCGGCCGCACCAGAGCTCCAACAAGAGTCTGTCAGGCGCCGATTTCGCCGGCGTCGGGGTGCAGTTTGCGGTCGCGATCATCGCCTTCCTCTTCGCCGGTCAATGGCTGGATAACCGCCTTGGTACCAACGGGTTGTTCACCATCGCCGGCGTCTTCGTAGGCGGCGCCGGCGCGTTTTACAGCATGTACCGGAAGATCACCGCGGCGCAGCGGCGCGACGATGAAGAGAGGTCGAAGTCAAAGTGACCGTGGCGAGAGAGACGGGTCAGCGGTGACGAACACGAGGGCGCTCAGCTTCTTCGCGGGAGTCTCGGGCGCCCTCATCATCGTCGGCACCATCATCCTGAGAACCTGGTTCAGGACGGTGGAGCAGCACCACGCGATGCTCGTTTCGGCTGGACTGGCTTTCGCAGTACAACTCGGCTCCTACGCTCTCCTGAGACCCGCGCGATCGGGCAAGGGCGCACCGGGCGAGCTGCTGTTACGCTGGGGCATAGGTGCAGTTCTCAGGTTCTTCGTGCTGTTAATGTACGCGCCACTGGCGAGAATAGTGAATCTCTCGCTCGAAGCGGCGCTTGTAAGTCTGGTGACGTTTTTCTTCCTGACGATGATGGCTGAACCACTCCTGCTCGAATATGATCGCTGACGCAAAAGACTTCATCACTCCGCACATCACCGACGCGCACACGCTCGATTACCCGTGCCTCCACACCGGCTTCGTGTGCGAGTACGAGCTTCCGCGCTGGAACCCGATCCACATCGGCAATTTCGCGCTCGACATCTCGCCGACCCGGCACGTGGTGATGCTCTGGGTCGCAGCATTCCTCTGCATTGTCACCACGCTACTCGCCCTCCGTGCGCATAACCGCAAGACGCGCGAGGGAAAAGCGCCGAGCGGACTCGGGAACGGGCTCGAAGCGCTCGTGCTGTTTCTGCGGAATGAAGTCGTTATTCCGAACGTCGGCGCGCATGGCAACGGATACGTGCCCTATCTGCTCACGCTCTTCTTTTTCATCCTCTTCGCCAATCTGCTCGGGCTCGTCCCTTACGGCGCGACCGCCACCGGCAACATTTCCGTAACTGGCGCGCTCGCGATCGTCACCTTCGTCGTGATCGAGCTCGCCGGGATGAAAGCGCAGGGATGGGGATACATGAAGACCATCGTCTTCTGGCCGAATGACATGGCTCTCGGGATGAAGCTGCCGATCACGTTCATCCTGACTCCGATCGAGATTTTCGGGAAATTCACCAAGCCATTCGCCCTGGCGGTACGTCTCTTCGCGAACATGATTTCGGGCCACGTGGTATTGCTCGCCCTCATCAGCCTGATTTTCACATTTGGAAGCTGGTTGCTCGTACCCGCGCCGATTCTGATCGCGCTGGCCATCTCGCTTCTCGAATTGTTCGTCGCTTTTCTGCAGGCGTTCATCTTCACGCTTCTGTCCAGTGTGTTTATTGGGCTCATTCGTGAGGGAGCGCACTGACGCGGAGCCTGCTCAACTTCGCGTAAGTATCCGGCCGAGCGGGCTGGAGAGGTCCGTTGGGGCGGGAGCCCCGTTGACGGACAGCGGTCGAGAGATCGCGAGCATGACATTCACGACGCACGACGGGGATTCTCAAATGGTTTCGATCTTTCCGCTGTTGCAGGCTGTAACCCAGGCGGCTTCGCAGCCGGGAACGTTCAACGGCCCGTACTCCGGAGCATGGGCAATGCTTGGCGCTGGCATCGGTGCAGGTCTCGCCGTAATCGGCGCGGGCATCGGTATCGGACGTCTCGCCGGACAGGCCATGGATGGAATGGCGCGTCAGCCCGAGATGGCCCAACGCATTCAGACGGGCGCGATCATCTTCGCGGCGCTCATCGAAGGTGTGGCGCTGTTCGCGGTTGTTATCTCGTTCCTGATTCAGAACAAGTTCAAATTCTAGGGCTCAGGCGACGGATCGTGGCGGGACTAATCCGCCACGATCCACCGCCAATCACTTTGCGGCAACACGGATGACCATACGATGACCACTCTTACTTTCGCACTGCTCCAGCACGTCGTGGAGGAGGCCGACCAACCGGTCAACCTTCTCTCGCCGAACGGCGGCCTGATGTTCTGGACGCTCGTCACCTTCCTGCTTCTCTTCGCCATCCTGGGCAGGCTGGTCTTCCCGAAGATCACGGCTGCGGTCGAAGCGCGAGAGAAGGCGCTCGAGGAAGCGATTGAGGGAGCAAAGCGGGATCGCGAGGAAGCCGCGAGAGTCCTGGCGGAGCAGCTGCGCCAGATCGAAGCGGCGAGAGTCGAGGCGCAGAAGATCGTCGTCGAAGGACGTCAGACCGGCGAAAAGCTGCGCGCGACGATGATAGAAGAGACCCATCAACAACAGCAGCAGATGCTGGAGAGGGCGCGGCGCGAGATCGAGCAGGAGAAGGAGCGCGCGATCGCCGAGATGCGCCGCGAGGCAATCGAGCTGGCGATCGCCGGAGCGAGCAAGGTGATCGAGAAGAACCTCGACGACCAGTCGAACCGGAAGATCGTCGAGAGCTTTCTGGCGTCGATTCCCGCGCGTGAGGTGAAGCGCGGATGAACGACTCGACCATCGGCCGCAACTACGCCGAAACCCTGCTGATCCTCGCCAAAAAGCAGGGACAACAGGAGGAATGGGGCGCGCTGATCGACGCCATCGCCGCTGCCATGCAGGAGGATCGGACGCTCAAGACGTTTCTCGAGTCGCCCAAGCTGGCGGCCTCGCAAAAGATCGAGATTCTGGACAAGGCCCTCGGAAAGAGGATCCCCCAGGTCTTTCTGCGCTTTCTGGAGACCGTGGTCACCAAGCGTCGCCAGATGCTGATCCCGGTGATAGCCACGGAGTACCGGGGGCTGATTGACGAATCCGAGGACCGGATTCACGCCAGCGTAACGGTCGCGCGCGAGCCCACCGGCCCGGAGAAGGATGCCCTGGCAAGGCACCTTTCGCGGATGCTGGGCAAGCGTGTGGTACCGCACATCACCCTCAATCCGGCCATTTTGGGAGGGTTGATCGTGAAAGTCGGCGACACGGTTATGGACGGCTCAGTGAGGCGGCGGCTGGCCACTCTTAGGAGCAGAATGCTGGCGACGGTCACTCGATAGCGGGGTAGAGCGACCGAGAGGTTCGGGGCCCAGCATTGGGATCAGCTTGGGCGTACTTATTGAAGGGCCGCAGTTCGGTGCGGTCTTTTCTTTTAGATCACCGATCCCGCTTCGCATACATATGGCTATGAACGATCGAACGCAGGCGAGTTTGCTTCCGTCGGCAACGCTGGCATTGCTGCTCCTCCTCGTTGCCCCGGCTGCTGGCGCACAGGTTCTCAAGCCTGGGCTTCAGCCCGGCCTCACCCGCGCCCCGGACAGCGCCCGAAAGATCTCGCTTGCGGACGCCATTCAAATGGCCCAGCAGAACTCGCCGGACGCAATCCAGGCCGAAGGAACCGAGAGAACCAGCAAGGCGGCCAGGGTCTCGGCCGTTGGAGCGATTCTCCCGAGCGCGACGCTGAGCGCGGGTCACGTGGTGCAGCTGGGTGGTGGGCTGACGCGACTGAATCAGAATGGCGAGCAGGTCACGGTCGCGCAGAAGCCGACCAACAATACCGGGCTCTCGCTCAACATGACGCTCTTCGATGGCGGCCAGCGCCTGTACGATCTGCGGACCGCCAATTACCAGATCGCGGCTGCGGAAGCGAATCGTGTGGCGGTGAAGTACAACGTGGCGCTCGGCGTGAAGCAGCAGTACTTCGCGGTTCTCGCCGCGATCGAGAGCCAGGACGCCGCCGATCTGCAGATGGCGCAGGCGGCAGAGCAGTTCAAGGCCTCCGTTGCGCGAGTCCGGGCGGGAGCGGCGACCAGGTCGGATTCGTTGCGGGGAGTGATCCAGATTGGCAACGCCCAGCTCGCGCAAATCTCGGCGGCGAGTGCCAAGGAAGCGGCGGAGGCGGCGCTTACCAGGCTCGTCGGGTCGCCGGTGCCGGTGACGGCGGATCCCGCGTCGGTCCAGGAGAACATGTCGGCGCTTCCGGATAGCGCGCAGCTGGCGGTGTTGGCGCTCACGGGCCCTGCGGTTCAACAGGCGCAGGCGAATCTCGACGTCGCGGAAGAATCCCGTAAGGCCTCGAAGGCGACTTATTTGCCCTCGTTGAGTGCGAGCTACTCGCGCACTGGCAGTGGAACCGACCCGCAGTTCGGATTCGGGAGTGATCCGTACACTTACAGTGGACGCCTCTCGTTCCAGCTATCCTACCCGATCTTCAACAATTTCGCGCGCGAGGAGCAGGTGGTTCGCGCGAAGGTGGCGGAGATCAACGCGCAATCAGCTTTCCGGGATTCGCAGCTTGCCGCGGTCCAGACTTTGACACAGAACATCGGAGCGATACGGAGCGCGTCGCAACGCGTTGCGATACAGGTGGCATCAGTGGCTGCGGCGAGGGAAGATGTGCGCGTGCAGCAGCAGCGTTACAATATCGGGGCGTCGACGCTGCTCGATCTCATAACATCGCAGGCAGCGCTGGCGACGGCCGAGCAGGCGCTGATTCAGGCGCGGTACGACTACAGAATCGCACGGGCGCAGCTCGAGGCGCTCATCGGACGAGACCTACAGTGACGGCGACTTCCGCAACTTCAACCAAAAAAATGAAGACGAGCAACCCGCGGGTCGCTAGCCTGCGAACGCCCGGGAACCGAGCGTTGAAGTGTGCAATGATTTCCGCGATAGTCGCGCTTGGCGGCTGCAAGAAGAGCACTGATCCGTCGCTCGTCATTGAGACTGCGCCGGTCGAACGGCGCAGCATCGTGCTGAGCGCGCAGGCAAACGGCACCGTGGAGCCGATCGACGTCGTCGAGGTCAAGTCGAAAGCATCGGGCACAATCATCAGGATGCCCGTCGACGTCGGATCGAAAGTACATGTCGGGGATCTGCTGGTTCAGATCGATCCGCGCACCGTGCAGAATGCGTACACTCAAGCGGCGGCTGATCTTGCTTCGGCGACCGTAGCGAGGTCTGTGGCACTGTCGGGACGCAACCGTTCCGCGGAGCTGTACCAGCAGAAGATCATTACGGCGACGGAGATGGAGGCAGCAACGGTCGCTTTCGCGAACGCGGATGCAGACGTCATCAAGGCGCGGACGAACCTCTCAACCGCGAGACTCCAGTTGGAGGATGCCACGATTACTGCGCCGACGAACGGAACCGTCATCTCGCGGCCGGTGTCAGTGGGGACGGTCATCACGTCAGCCTCGACTGCGGCGAGCGGCGGTACTGCGATTCTCGACATGGCCGACCTCGGCAAGGTCAGGATGCGCGCGTTCGTGAACGAAACGGATATCGGCAACGTCAAGGCGGGTCAGACTGCCACTGTGACCGTGGACGCGTTCCCCAATCGGAGATTCGTTGGTATCGTGGAACAGGTTCAGCCGGAAGCGGTCGTGCAATCGAGCGTCACCATGTTCCCGGTCCTGGTCAGTCTCGACAACTCTGACGGCGCGCTCATGCCCGGAATGAACGGGCAAGTGGTGATGGACATCCTGCGGAAAGACAATGTGCTCGCGGTGCCGAGTGATGCGATACGGAATGCGCGCGACGCGGCGACGGTCGCTCCGGTTCTGGGAGTCAATCCCGACTCGTTGAAGGCGGCCCAGACGGCGGCGCGCGCGGCGCGCGGATTTGGAGGAGCGGGGGGCGGAACGGCGTCGTCGACGCCATCTTCGGGCGATACCACGCGTCGCCGCAGGTTCGGTGCGGCGAGCTCGACACCTGGCGCGTTCGGGGCCCAGGGTGCGGCGTCGGGTACGGCGTCGTCGACCGGCCGGCGCGGCGGTGGTGGTGGTGGCGGCGGTGCTGCTGGGGGTGGTTTCGCTGCTGGTGGGGCGCAAGGTGGCGGCGCAGGCGGAGCGGGAGCGGGCGCGACCGGCCGCGGTGGCGCAATGTTCGTATTCGTGAAACAGGGCGACAAATACTCGCCGCGCGTAGTGCGCCTCGGAGTCAGCGATTTCGATTACACCGAGATTCTGAGCGGCGCTCAGCAAGGGGAACAAGTCGCCCTGTTGGGACCCGCGGTGCTGCAGGCTCAGCGCGACCAACTTCAGGCTCGCGTGAGAGCCGGCGCGGGTGGGGGACTCCAGCAACAGACGACCCCGGCAGCGGGGGCGGGCGGAGCCGGTGGAGCGGGCGGAGCTCGAGGTGGTGGCGGCGGCGGTGGACGGCCGCCTGGCAATTAAGGAGGTAGTACCATGCTGCTCGGAGAAACGATTGGCGTAGCGCTCGGGGCGCTAAGGGCGAACAAGCTTCGCTCGTTTCTGACGATGCTCGGCGTCGTGATCGGCGTGGGAGCGGTGATCGCAGTAGTCGCGCTAGGACGCGGCGCCCAGGAATCCGTCAACGCGAGAATCTCTGCGCTGGGAACAACCCTCCTGACGGTGCAGCCGGGTCAGATCTTCGCGCCTGGCGGAGTTTCGTCGGGCAGCGATCGGGCACCGATGGTGGTCGCTGACGCGAAGGCGCTCGATTCGACAGGCGGGGCCGTTGCCGCGGTCGAACCGGAGATGCAGAAGCAGCTTCAGGTTCAGTACCTGGCCACGAATACCAATACCACCGTGCTCGGCACGACCGCCAATTATCTCGACGTGCGAAAGTACACGATCGCTCAGGGGAAGATGTTCACGCAGGGTGACGATCGGGCCAGCCGGAGTGTCGCCGTGCTTGGCGCGGCGATTCCCGACAATCTCGGGGTGCCTGCGGCGAATCTCGTCGGACAGAACGTCCGCATCGGTGGATTTCTCTTTCAGGTTATTGGCGTTCTGGCCAGCAAGGGAAGCGGTGGCGGATTCGGAAATCCGGACGATCAGGTTCTGATACCAATCACGACCGCGCAATTTCGCGTTTTCGGCAGCGACAGGCTTCGCCAAATCGGAGTGCTCGCCGCCTCGGAGGCGGAGATTCCGCAGGCCATGGCGGAAATCCAGAAAACGCTTCGCCGTTTGCACAGGCTGCGCGTCGGTGTTCCTGACGACTTCCAGATCCGCAATCAGGCCGACTTCCTTAACACGCTCGGCGAGACGACGCAGATCTTCACGTTTCTGCTCTCGGGAATCGCGGCGGTGAGTCTTCTCGTCGGCGGAATCGGGATCATGAACATCATGCTGGTGTCGGTTACGGAGCGGACGCGCGAGATCGGAGTGCGAAAGGCGCTGGGCGCGACGCCGAAGAACATTCTGCTCCAGTTCCTGATCGAGGCGGTGGTCCTGTGCCTTCTCGGCGGCGTCGGCGGAATCGTCTTTGGATGGCTTGGGGCGGTTGCCCTGGCCAAGTTCGGGAACTTCAATACTTCGGTCGCGCCATCGTCGATTCTGCTGGCATTCTTCTTTTCTGGGTTTGTCGGGATTTTGTTCGGCGTTTGGCCGGCACGAAGGGCGGCGAATCTGGATCCGATACAGTCGCTGCGGTACGAATAGGGAAGGGAATCCCGCTCTTTCCCGCGCTCGCGCAAGGTCCTATTTTGGGCATCCCGCCGTCCGCTCCCGTCCAGCTGCCGGCTATCCAAAACTGAATGGAGGTCGGAATGAGACTCCGCTACTTTGCGGTCTCTCTACTGTGCCTTGTCGCCGGTACCGCTGGCGCGCAGGCAGGCAAGACCATGCAGCAGGGCAAGAGTCCCGAGCTTCGCATCGACTACACCCAGGAGACACTGCCTAACGGGCTCACCGTGCTCTACCACGTCGATCACTCGACGCCGGTCGCGGCCGTACTCTTATGGTATAACGTCGGATCGAAGATGGAGCAGCCGGGTCGAACCGGCTTCGCGCATCTCTTCGAGCACATGATGTTCAAGGGATCCAGGAACGTCGCGGACGGACAGCACTTTGCTCTTCTAGAGGCCGCAGGCGCCCGCACGGGCCCCGACATGAACGGGACGACTGACTATGACCGCACGAACTACTTCGAACAGCTCCCGTCGAACCAGTTGGAGCTCGCTCTTTGGCTCGAGTCGGATCGGATGGGAACACTCACTGAAACGTTGACCAAGGAGAAGCTCGACAACCAACGGGAAGTAGTGAAGAACGAGCGGCGTCAGAGCCGGGACAACCAGCCGTATGGAAGCTGGCTGGAAAAGACTGGAGAATTGGTGTTCCCCGAGTCGCATCCCTACCACCACTCGGTCATCGGCTCGATGGAGGATCTCTCGGCGGCCTCTGTCACCGACGTCCAGAACTTCTTTAAGACTTACTACGCTCCAAACAACGCAGTACTCGTCGTCGCAGGGGACATCGATGTTCCGCAGGCAAAAGCGATGGTTCGAAAGTATTTCGGACCAATCTCGCGAGGCCCCGTCCCGCCAAGACTCACGAACATGAGCCTCCCCACCACGATCGGGCGCGAGCAGCGCATAGTGGTTCAGGACGCCCTTGCGCCGGCGCCTGCCGTTTTTGTGGCGTACCGCATTCCGCCGGAAAAAGATCGACGGGGTGAGGCTGCGTCGCTCCTTGCGAAAGTCATTGGTGGTGGCAGTTCCTCTCGCCTCGACGAATCCCTTGTGCGGCGACAACAGATCGCTACCACCGTGACCGGATTCAAGCTCGGACTAGCGGATGGAGCGGACATGCTCGTGTTCATCGCGAACGGAAAGCCCGGGAGCAATCCCGATTCGCTGGAGCGAGCGGTTCTGGCGGAGCTTGCAGGAGCGTCGAGCTTTACGCAGTCCGAGCTGGATCGTGCCCGTGCCTTGGAGCGGTTTCAATTTGTCAACGGACTTCAGACGACCGGTGGATTTGGAGGTCGCGCCGATCTTCTTGCGAAGGGATGGACGTTTTTCCGCAATCCGAATTACGTGAACACGGTTCTGGGCGAAATCGATCGTGTGAAGCTCGCTGATCTCAATGCCCTTGCCGCGGAGCGTCTCGTTCCCACCAATCGGGCGATTCTTGTTTACATGCCTGTAAAGAAGACCGCAGCTCAGACTGCTGCGACGAGGCTCAACTAATGCCTTGCCATCTTCATTCGCGCAGGGCATTCGCGCTGGGTGTCGGAGTCCTGTCGTTTCCGGCTCGCGTAGCGCTTGCTCAAACTGTCAGTCCGCCGCCGGCAGGAGCACTCCGTCCCTATGTGTTCCCCGCGGTCGAAGAATTTCGGCTCGGAAACGGCCTCAGAGTCATCCTCGTTCAGAAGCACACACTCCCGGTGGTTGAAGGCCGTTTGCTTCTCGATGCAGGAGCGATGCGAGAGCCGGCGGCCAAGAACGGTCTTGCTGCCCTGACGGGCTCGCTCCTGTCCGAGGGGACGGGCGGCATGACCGGGGCCGAGATTGCCCGCGCGATGGACGCGCTGGGTGCGCAATACTCGACGTTCGCAAACTTCAGCGCCGCAAACATCGACGTAGTCGCTCTCAAGACAGTTTTTCCGGATGCGCTAGCGCTGGCGGCGAAGACGGTCATAGCACCGAGTTTCCCCGTCGGTGAGCTCAGTCGAGTCAAGAACCAGAGTCTTGCCGCTTATCAGCAGGTTCATGCGCGCACGGCGGGGCTCGCATCAGACGCGTTCATACGCGCTGCCTTCGACAGCGTTGCGCCGTTCTCACGTCCCGCCAGCGGGACCCCCTCGACGATTGGTCCACTCACTCGCGACGATGTGATCAATTGGCATCGGACAATGTATGCTCCGTCCGCAGCCACGCTTCTTCTGGTTGGTGCCCTGACTCCGGCCGAAGCCCGCTCGATCGCGCACCAGGCATACGGCGGTTGGACGGCGACGCGCGCCGCCCTGGTGCCGGTCGAAAACCCCATTCGTCCGAGCTCCGCCACCAGGGTCATTCTGGTGGACCGGCCCGGATCCGTGCAGTCGTCGATAATCGTCGGTCAAGCGGGATTCCGCGCCACCGATCCGGACTATCTGAACATGGTCGCCTTGAATTACGTGCTGGGCGGAGGGTTCAGCTCCCGTATCAACCTGAACCTGCGCGAGAAACACGGCTACTCCTACGGCGCGGGAAGCACACTGGACTTGAGGCCGGGGAGCGGTGCATTTCGGATCAGCTCGGATGTACGAACGAGTGCCACTGACTCAGCGCTCGTCGAGGCGATCAACGAGTACAGGCGAGTCGCCAGCGAGCCGGTTCCCGCGCAGGAGCTGCAGGGAGCCGTCAACAATCTGGTGTCCAGCTTTCCAAACGGCGTGCAAACCGTTCAAGGATTGACCGGGCGGATTCAGCAGCTGATCGTCTGGGGATTGCCGGTGAATTTCTACGCAACGTATCGGGAGAAACTGGCTGTCATCACACCGGAGGATGTGCGCAGCGCCGCTGCGAACAGGCTCACGCCGAACAATGTGATCGTCGTTGTCGCGGGCGATCTCTCCAAGATCGAAGCGCCGATCCGAGCACGTAGTTTCGGAACGGTCGAGGTGTGGGACTCCAACGGCAATAAGGTCCGATAGCCAATTGAGGGGTCTCTATAGGAGAGGTCGGCTGAACAAGCCGGCCTTTCTTTTTTCTAAGTGCAACTGAAGACTACCGGCCAAGGGCTATAGGCAGGCCCGCTTGTGGCTGCGCGCTTATTTTGAAACCATGAAAGCGATCATCATCACGCGGCATGGCGGGCCCGAAGTACTCGAGGTGCAGGAGCGGCCGAAGCCCGAGCCGGGAGTCGGGCAGATCCGCGTCCGCGTGTGTGGGTCGGCGTTGAACCGCGCTGATCTCATGCAGCGCGAGGGAAACTACCCCCTGCCGCCGGGCGTTCCCGTGGACATCAGCGGGATGGAATACGCCGGCGAGGTCGATGCTCTTGGACC
>Ga0193715_1000404_pt1 | contig 10854 bp, 9 predicted proteins | sample U2m2metaG_FD_143040 | JGI IMG/M metagenome (GOLD analysis project Ga0193715, IMG submission 143040) | Soil microbial communities from a riparian zone of the East river system, Colorado, United States - U2m2 | ecosystem: Environmental > Terrestrial > Soil > Riparian zone | place: USA: East River... | reverse complement strand
GAAATTGCACGCGGCCAAATTGGCGCGCATCGGCGAAGACGAGGGCGCGTTCACGCTGATATAAAACAAGATGATCATGCTTTTGCGGGTGAAAATCGGGACGCGCGGACTGCATCTTACCGCTCATGCCGAGATGCAGGCCGAGCCAATTCTCGTTAGAGAATCGAAAAAGCATCCGCTTGCCCCGCGCTTCTGAAGTCAACAAGCGCGCTCCGGCAAGCTCCCTGCGCAAGGCGCGCGGGTCGGTACCGCGAAAGACTCGCTTGTCTGCATGCTGCGCGATTTTGATCACGCGATTTCCGATGCCGGCATTCCATTGCCGCCTGAAATACTCGACCTCCGCCAATTCCGGCATGATGAAAGGTAACCATTCCGACTCAATATTGAAAAGCGGAGGCGATCCGCGGTCACCGACCGCGGCTACAAAGATGGAGGGACGCGCTTCTGCGCGTCCGGGGACATGCGGAAGCATGTCCCTCCGTCTGCCAGTTTCCCCCCGTCCGGCCCGTGCTAAATTTATGCTAATGGAAAAAGTCATCATTATCGGGAGCGGCTGCGCCGGTTTGACCGCTGCAATTTATGCTGCCCGCGCCAACCTGAGTCCGCTGGTACTCGAAGGCGCCCAGCCCGGTGGACAACTTTCCACCACCACCTTGGTCGAGAATTTTCCCGGATTCACCGATGGCATAGACGGGCCTCAGTTAATCCTGAACATGCATGCGCAGGCGGAAAAATTCGGCGCCCGATTTTCTTATGCAGAAGCGACCGGCTTCGAGCCGCTGAATTCGCACATTCGTCTACAAGTTGACGACAAGGAATGGCTGGAGACCGAATCACTCATCATCGCAAGCGGCGCCTCGGCGCGCTGGCTCGGGCTGGAGAACGAGGAGAAATTCATCGGCCATGGCCTGACGTCGTGCGCAACTTGCGACGGCGCTTTTTATCGTAACGTTCCCGTAGCGGTGGTGGGCGGCGGCGATTCCGCAGCTGAGGAATCCCTCTTTCTCACCCGGTTCGCGTCCAGGGTTTATCTGATTCATCGGCGCGACAAATTGCGCGCCTCCAAAATCATGGCCGATCGCGTCTTCGCGCACCCAAAGATCGAGCCGATCTGGAATACAGTGATCACGCGTTACATCCCCGATGAAAAAGGAGAGATACGTGCAATCGATTTACGCAATGTCATTACCCACGAAGAACGCGAATTGCCGGTAGCCTGCGTTTTCGTTGCCATCGGCCACGATCCAAACGCGAAACCCTACAGCGGTAAGCTGGAGATGGACAAGGACGGGTACCTTATCACCAAACGGCTGGTCGAAAGCAAGCATCCGGGCGTTTTCATCGCCGGCGACGTGGCCGACCGCGTTTACAAACAAGCGGTCACCGCCGCTGGAGCGGGCTGCGCCGCGGCCATAGAAGCGGAGCGATATTTAAGCTCGCTGGAGAAGTGACGCGATAGACAATTCAATTCCATGGCGTCGCCCGCAGGGCGGCCGCTACAGATGAAGCTTTGCGATCTGACTCAGTTCTATTCGCCGTTGAGCGGCGGAGTGAAGCGGTATGTGCACGAAAAAATCGCGTACATTCAGAGCGCGACCACGGACGAGCACGTGCTCGTCGTCCCGGGACCGAAAACGGAATGTGTCACGAGCGAGCGTTCGCGAATTTATTTCATTCACTCTCCGCTCATTTCGAGAACATCGCATTACCGCGCCCTGATTAACCTGCGGGCGATCGAACAAATTCTGGAGCGTGAACGGCCGGATTTGATAGAGTCGGGTGACCCGTATCAGGTGGCATGGAAAGCGATTGCGAGCGGCGAAGCGCTGCGCATTCCGGTGGTCGGATTTTATCATTCGCATTTCCCGGAAGCGTACGTGCGCAGTGCCGCGAAATTTCTCGGCCAGACTGCGGGCGAAGCGATGATGGATTTCACCCGGCGTTATGTGCGTAACCTGTACAATTCGTTCCAAGCAACATTGGTTCCATCCGCTCGCCTCGGGGATGTGCTCACGGCGTGGGGAGTGGAAAATGTTCGCGCAGTGAATCTCGGCGTGAACACCACGGTTTTTTCCCCGTCGCCCGATGACACTGCGGCAACGCGCGCAGAACTGGATTTGCCTGCCTCGTGCCGGCTTTTGCTCTACGTTGGCCGGCTGGCGAAGGAAAAAAATACTAGTTTGCTCTTCCGTGCCTTTGCCCAGTTGAACGGGAATGGGTCCCGAGATTTTCATCTCCTCGTTATTGGCGACGGACCAGAGCGCGGCGATCTCGCCGAGCTGCAAGCGCGCTGCCCCACCGTCACCTGGATGCGGTATTGCACGGACTCGGCTGATCTTGCCCGCTATTATCGCGCGGCCGATTTGTTCGTTCATCCCGGGACGCAAGAAACCTTTGGCCTTGTCGCGTTGGAAAGTCAGGCCTGCGGAACTCCGGTGGTCGGCATTCGCGGCAGCTATATGGACAGGATTATTCTGCACGATCAGGAATCGTGGGCGGAGGAGGAGACGCCCGAATCCTTTGCCCGGACCATCGAAGCCGCCTGCTCGCGCAATCTGCCGCGGCTGGGGGCGCGCGCCTCGCGGCTGGCTGAGGAACGCCTTTCCTGGCCGAGGGTATTCGAACGTTTATTTTACATTTATCGCGAAGTTTGCTTTAACTATAGGAAACAACGCTGAATGGACGACGCGTCGCAGTACTCAATTCGCAGTTATCGAGCGACTGATCGCGTCGCTGTCCGTAAACTTTGCTGCGAGACCGGCTTTTTGGGTTCACCGATTGATCCCGTGTTTCAGGATCGCGAATTGTTCGCCGATTTTCTAACTACGTATTATACAGATCACGAACCGGAATCCTCTTTCGTGCTGGAAATTGACGGGCAAATTCGCGGTTACCTGCTGGGCTCACGCAAACCGTTGCAGCATCAACTCTACTCTTTTGCCCATACAATGGCCTTGTTTTTCAGTGCGCTCTGGCGCTATCGCCGTTACAACGAACGGTCGCGCAAATTCATTCGCTGGGTGATCGGTCACGGCTGGCACGAAGTTCCGGCCGCACCCAGATCGGTTCCACATTTTCACATCAATCTCCTGCCGGACGCCCGAAAAATTTCCACCACCCGTGCGCTTATGAGCGCGTACCTAAATTATCTTTATCGCTTCGGCGAACGCCACGTTTATGGGCAGATTGTGACCTTTGAAAGCCGCCGGGGCGAAAAGTTGTTCGAGCGCTACGGCTTCAAGGTATTGAACCGAGCCGAGATCACGAAATGGAAGGCGTTCTATCCAAAGTCTGTCTATCTCAGCACCGTGATCAAGACTCTCGAAACGGCTGGGCCGCTTTCCGCTTACTCGCGGCGGCAAACCTAGACACTTAGTCAACTTTCGCGCTCGCCGCGAATGAATTGTTCAACGCAGCGGTACGCTTCGTCATCGGTCATTTGTACAGGCGGACGTTTCGCAAAATAGGCGGAGGGCGAGTGGAGCGCGCCGCCGATGCCGCGGTCGAGCGCAAGTTTGCAGCAACGAATCGCGTCGATGACGATGCCAGCAGAATTGGGCGAGTCTTCGACCGAAAGTTTAAGGTCGAGCTCCATCGGGATATCGCCAAAGACGCGGCCTTCAACGCGAATAAAACAGATCTTATTGTCGCGCTGCCATGGCACGTAATCGCTTGGGCCGATATGAATGTTTTCGTCGGCCAGTCGTTCTCCCATGACCGATTGCACGGCTTCGGTCTTCGAAGTTTTCTTCGAGGTCAGCCGCGTTCGATTAAGCATGTTCAAGAAATCGGTGTTGCCGCCCGTGTTCAGCTGATAGGTCCTGACCACCTTGACACCGCGCCTGCGGAAGAGATCGACAATGGTGCGATGAAGCACAGTTGCGCCCATTTGAGCTTTGATGTCATCCCCGATAACGGGTAAATTTTTGTCGGCAAAACGCTTCGCCCAAACCGGATCGCTGGCGATGAAGACGGGAATGTTATTAACAAAGCCGAGACCAGCCTCCAGAGCGCAACTAGCGTAGAAACGCGTTGCCTGCTCCGAGCCAACCGGAAGATAATTAACTAGCATCTCCGCCGCGGAATCACGCAATTCCTCGATGATCTGCTCACGGGTGGATTCTTTCTCCAAAGGCAAAAAAGTGCGCAGTGGGTCCTGCTCGCGCATGTGCTCGGCAAAACTGTCGAAAACGCAGCCCATTTTCACGATCGCGCCAGTGCGCTGGACTCTATCGCAAAAAATTTTAGTGCAGTTCGGAGGGGAAAAAATGGCCTCGCTCACGTCGAGTCCCACCTTGCGGCGATCGATATCAAAAGCGGCGACCACTTCGATATCCTGAGGCTGGTAAGAGCCGATGCGGCGGTGCATGAGGCCGGTCGTGCTGCCGTTGCCGTTTGACCCGCGATAAAAATTGATTCCCTGGACGAGAGAACTGGCACAGTTGCCCATGCCTACGATGGCGATTCGGATTTTGCTCATTCGGTAAGCGCGACTGTATGCGCAGTGCGTTTCAGCGCGCAAGTGACAAGTTTCAGATTTTCAATGGTTAGGCCGTCATTGCCTGACGTTTACGAAAGGCGCACCCTGTGGTGCGTGGAGCGGGAGGCTCGTGCCGGGGGAATTTTGTTGAAAAAACCCATCCACCCGAGGAGATAAGACGATCATGTCCGCACGCGTCCTGGCGTTTGTTGTGACTTGCGCGTGCATTCCCGCAAGCGTTGAGAACCTGGCTGCGGCGCCGCGTTCCTATGATGTTGATCAAACGGTAGCGCTGGCGCTGGCGCAGAATCCAGAAATAGCGATTGCGCGCAAGAAAGTTCAGGCGGCGCGAGGGGGAGTGGTCGAAGCGCGCTCTGGTTTTTTGCCTTCGGTGGTTTCGAGCGGGCTGCTGCGGCAACGCGAACATCAAGCCGATTCGCGGCTGCGGGACGAAGATTACAACGTCTCGGTGCGCGTGGTGCAAAGTCTTTACACCGGCGGAGCGACGGCCAGCCAGTTGGCGATCGCGCGATTGAATGTCGAGAAGGAAGAGCTCGAACTGCAGGCCCTCCTGAATCGGGTCGCGATGGATGTGCGGGTCTCCTTTAGCGAGTTGCTCCTTAACCGGGCAAAGATTCGGGTCTATGCGCAATCGGTTAACGTCCTGCAGGAAGAATTGAAGACGCAACAGGAACGGTTGGCTGCCGGCACGGTCGGGCAGTTGAACGTCCGCCGCGCGGAGGTGGCGCTGGCGAACGAGCAACCGCAGCTGATCGATGCGCAAACCCAATTGAAGAGTTCCTATTTGCGACTGGCGGAATTGGTGGGAATGCCATCCTGGCCTGCCAACTTCGAAGTGACCGGGCAGCTGCAATATCAACCGCTGTATCCGGACATGAATGCATGTCTCGCCCGTGCCGACGTCGAGCGCCCGGAAATCAAAGCGCGCGAAAAGGAAATTGAGGTGGAAGATCGACAGGCGGATCTGGACCGCAGCGCGCTACGTCCACAAGTGGAAGCATTTTCTGGATATGAAGTTTACAATGAACGCGACCCGCTTGTCGGGCGGGAATTCAATCACGGTTACGTTGTTGGACTTAATGCGCAGTGGCACATTTTCGATGGCCATGCGACCAAAGGCCGGCTTGAGGCCACGCACGCTCGTCGTGAGGCGGCGGTGCAGACGCTTAAATCGACGCGACTCTCCGTAGAGGCAGACGTGCGCAGTGCTTTTCTTGACCTGGAGCAGGCCGCACGCGTTCTCGAATTTGAGACAAAAAATGTCCAGACTGCGGATGAGTCGCTCAACCTAGCGAAAGCGAACCTGGGCGCAGGCTTGGGGACGCAGCTTGATGTTCTACAAGCAACGGCGGACGTGACTCGGACACGCACGACCCGGCTGGCCGCAATCTTCCAGCACAATGTCGCCCTGGCGCGATTAGCGCGCGCGTGCGCAAGCTCCCCGCCGGAGCTGGCGTTTCAGCCTCCCAATCCGAGTGGGACGAGGCGCAAGGATGCCGCAATTGTCGAGCTGACGGAGCCGCCGCAAAAATTGGAGGAAAAGTGAAGCGTTCGGGCGGCGCTCTTTTCATTCTGCTGCTGGCTTATCTTGCCGGTGCGAGCGACGCTATTACGCTGCAAACAACATTGCAGCGTACCCTCGAAAACAATCCCGAGATTCAGAAAGCAAAATCCAATTTGGAGGGAGCTGGCGGCCGTCGTCTCGTTTTTCATGCGGTGGCCCTTCCCGATGTAAAAGTGGGGGTCGTCGGTGGAGTTGAGGGCGGTAAACGGGCGGGGCAAAAACCGGTCCAGGCGTTTGGGTTTGGCTTAGGCGGTTTCACCCAGCCATTTTTTAACATGGCGGTACCGGCATCGTGGCGGCGAGGCGATATCGAGGTGTTGATCGCGCAGCAGCAATTGCACGTGGCGGTGGTCGAGCAACTGCATCAGGCGCGGCTGGCGTTTTACACCGCCATCTATAATCGCGACTTGCAGCGGCTGCGCACCGAGCAACGAACGCGGCTGGAAGAGAATGTTCGCAGTCAGAAGGATCGTTATAACTCCGGGTTAGTCGATCGTGGTGCATTCATCAGTGCCGAGGTAGAGATGTCGGAGCTTGGCTCTCCAATTGAGATCGCGCGCCGCGCCTATGAAGGGGCGTTACTGCAGTTGTGCCAGGCCATGGGCGATGAACTCGGAGCACGAGCGCGCCTGCTTCAGCCAGAGGGCGAACTGAATTACGCGGCTGTGAACGTCGATGCTGCCGAGGCGGGTTCGACGGCAATCAAACACCGGCCGGACCTTGAACTGGCGCGCCTGCTTGTCCAAGCGGCAGGTGAGGATCAACGCGTTCTCGAGGCGGCATATTATCCCGAAATTCACATCACGGTCTCAGGTGAATATATTCCGGTCTCCAGTGTCCGACGAACCCAAGGCGGCGAAGGTTCGCCGCGACGTTCCGACGACATCATCTCATCAGAGCTTCGCTTGGGCGGGGCCTACACCTGGCGTGTGATCGATAACGGCAAGGTAGGTGGTGCAGTGGCAAGGCAAGCGGCAGTGCGCGAAACGAACGAATTGTTACTGCGAAAGATGGAGCGCGATCTGCCGCGCGATCTTACTCGACTTGAGAACGACTTGGGATCCCTCGCGACCAAGGAAAAGGCGCTGGTGCAAGCGCAGCGGCTGGCGGAAGAAAATGCCTCCACCTTGGAGGAAAATGTGAAGACTGGTGTGGCTTCGCAGCTGGAATTCCGGCTGGCGCAAAATGATTTACTGGATGTGAAAACGGGTTTGCTCAGCGTTGCTTTTAAACAACAAATCGATCTTGCGGAATGGGATCGGACAACCGGGAAGTACCTGCGATTCTTGGACGAGACCACTCGATCCGTGCCATAGTTGCAGCCGTTGAAACTGTCGAAAAACCTGCGTTGGGCCATCGGGCTGCTCCTCCTTCTGGTCGCGGTCATTTGGTACGCGTTGCTGCCAGTAGCCGAAGTCGCGGCCGTTCGCCGTGGCACTGCATTGTCCGCCGTGTATGGAACGGTCCGGATCGAGCCCGCCTTCGTTGTTCACGTCCGGGCGCAAAACGCCGGATTTATCCGGTTGGCCGATGCTTTTTCCGCCGGGCGCGGCGCGATTGGCAAGGGGGTGCAGAAAGGTCAGCTTCTCGCCTCTATCGCTGATGAGGCGACCGCTCGGCAGCTGAAACAGGCGCAGGCCGACCTCCAGGCGGCGACGCAGCGCGGTGCCCTTCCATTGCCTTCGTCGGAACTGCTCAAGACGGCCGAGGACAATGTCCAGCGCCTCGAGAAACTTGCGGCCCTGAACAACGTCCCGGCGGTCGATTATGAAAAAGCTAAGAACGAAGCCAATCGTCTGCGCGATGTGGTCGAAACAGAACGAATCGAGCGTGATCGAAATCTTGAGTCGCTGGAAGGAGCCTCTAAGAGGCTCGAAGCGCAGATGAAAAATTCCGAGATCCGGGCGCCGATGGAAGGACTGGTGACCAATATTCAAACCATCGATGGGGAATTAGTCGCGGAAGGCAACGAACTTTTCACCATCTCCTCGCGCAAGAACTATGTGCGTGGCGAGGTTAACGAAGAAGATGTGGGAGAGGTGAAGCCCGGGATGAAGGCGAACGTGGAATTGTATGCCTACGCCACCAGGCAGTTTTCGGCGCAGGTTTCTTCCATTCAACCCGCCGCGGATCCTGAGACGCAACGTTACACGATCGTGCTCGAGCTGGAGAATTCGCCGGACAATCTGATGGCGGGAATGACCGGTGAAATGAACATCTTTACTGGGAAACACGAGAATGTTCTGCTTGTCCCGAGCCGTGCGTTGCTGGTCGACCAAGCGTTAGTAGTGAAGCGAGGAATTGTGCGCACTCGGACGGTCAGGACCGGCTTTCGCACCCTCGACTTTACCGAAGCAGTGAGCGGTCTTTCCGAAGGAGATCACGTCGTTGTCGCAGATCAGGATCGACTGCAGCCCGGGCGATTCGTCCATCAACGCATGGTGGAAGTGCCAGAGGAAAGCAAAGCGAAGTGACGCCCCCGTTTTACATCGCCCTCCGGTTTCTTACTCACCGCAAGCGTGCTCTATTACTTAGTCTCGGGGGCGTCGTCTTTGGCGTCGCTTTTTTTATCTGCATGCAGGCGCAAACTCAGGGTTTCGCCAAGTTCTTCATCGATTCGACGCTTGGCAGCAATGGCGCGCTGATGATTCGCCAGCGTTTTCAGCCGCGCCAAATGACTTCGATCGTCCCGCCGAAAAATCCCAAAGACAACCTTACGCACCGCCAATATTTCGAGGGTATTACCGATGCGAATGAAATCATGCGCATTAGCCGGCAGTTTTCGAATGTCGTTTCCTGTTCACCCATCTTGCGCGGCACGCTCAGCGCTCGTTCAGGTTTTGAAAACGCCACCATCGATCTTTATGGGATCGAGCCTGCACTTCATCTTCAGACGACCGACCTGGGGAAACAAATTCGGGACGGAAGTTTCGACAATTTTCGCAATAAACCGAACTCGGTGATCGTAGGCACCCGGCTGGCGGCCGTTCTCAATGTTGGTGTTGGAGACACGGTGCAATTGCTTTCCCCGGGTGGACAATATCGCCGGTTCGCCGTCGCGGCGACGGCGAGGAGCGGGGTTGGAGCTATTGATCTAACGCGCATCTACTGCCACGCCCGAGTTGCCCAAACCCTCCTGCACAAGCCATTCCAAGCTTCGATGATCATTTACAAACTACGCGATCGAGATCGAGCACCGGCTTTGGCCAAACACTTCGAAACTCTTTTTCAGCACGATGCCACAAGCTGGCAGGAGCGCGAGGAATCAACCCTGCATCTTTTTCGCACCCTGCAACTGTCAGCCGCCATTACCGTGTCGCTCGTGATCCTGCTCGCTGGATTCGGCATTTTCAATGTTCTGACCATGATCGTGCTTTCTAAGGTACGAGAGATCGCCATTCTTCGGTCGATGGGCTACCGGCGGCTTGATATCAGCGCGATCTTTTTATGGCAAGGGGCCCTGGTGGCAGCGGCAGGATGTTTAATCGGTTGTGCCGGCGGCGCCTTGCTGACATGGGGCGTCTCGAAAATTCCGATTCACCTTCGCGGTTTACTCTCGACCGAGCACTTCGTTGTGACATGGGATTGGCGGCACTACGTTTGGGCCATACTGCTGGCCATGATTTCGGTTTTTCTCGCCAGCTACGTGCCGGCGCGCCGCGCTGCCAGACTTGCACCAGTGGAGACCTTGCGCGGCTCCAGCTTATGACGCCACACAGTTGTCTGAGTTGCCGCGAAATTGAACGTTATTTGGGCGAAGATGAATCTCGCGTTCACGCCCTCCGCGGGGTCTCGCTCGATATCGCTCCGGGAACCATTCATGCGGTGGTAGGCGCGTCCGGCTGCGGTAAAAGCACTCTCCTTTATATCCTCGGGCTGCTCGATCAGCCGGACCACGGCACCGTTATGCTGAACTTGGAGCCGGCTTCGCATTTGTCGGACGAAGAGCTATCGCGACGTCGCAATGAGTTTATCGGTTTCATTTTTCAGTTTCATTTTTTGATGGAGGATTTCACGGCTCAGGAAAATGTTATGATTCCGATGCGGCGTCTGGGAAAGCTCTCAGATGCAGCCATGAGAGAGCGAGCTATGCAACTGCTCGAAGCAGTCGGCCTTGAAGGAAAACTGGACCGTCCCAGCCGTCATCTTTCCGGTGGCGAACAGCAACGCGTTGCCATTGCCCGTGCCTTAGCCAATGATCCGGCAGTTATTCTGGCAGACGAGCCTACCGGCAACCTGGATACGGATAATTCACGCCGGGCCTTCGACCTTTTACGAGGTATCGTCCAGGAAAAGCAAAAAGCATTGTTTCTTGTCACGCATAACCCGGACATCGCAAAAGCTTGCGACTGGATTCATGAGATGCAGGACGGGCGCATCATCCAAACATTTCAGCACGATAACCGTTCAAACTTTGGAACCAATCGGAGCTGAAGATTGGGTTGTCGGCAACCCCGACTCTGGAACAGGGCAGCCAGGCGGTGTCGCTGCCATAATCTAATGCGAAACTCGATTTTCCTTGTTCTGGCGCTTGTTATCCTCACCGTCGCCACTCGGCTTCCCTCACTTCTGCATCCCCGACCAATCGGTGACGAAACGGTGTATTCAGTGGCGGCTAATGAAGTAGTCGATGGAGGCCGGCCCTATATCGATGCGGTAGAGCGTAAGCCGCCGCTCCTTTTCTGGACCTACGCAGCGATCTTTGAAGTGGCCGGCAAGTTCAATTGGAAGGCGCTGCACGCGGTTGCTCTCGTGTGGACGCTCGGCACAATGACAGGCCTTTATGTGA
>Ga0193715_1000396_pt1 | contig 10963 bp, 10 predicted proteins | sample U2m2metaG_FD_143040 | JGI IMG/M metagenome (GOLD analysis project Ga0193715, IMG submission 143040) | Soil microbial communities from a riparian zone of the East river system, Colorado, United States - U2m2 | ecosystem: Environmental > Terrestrial > Soil > Riparian zone | place: USA: East River... | reverse complement strand
CCTAATGATTTATAAATTTGGCCTCAAATACTAAAACTCGAGCCAAATGGCATTGCCTTAATTCTTTATTGTGAACACGCTTTTTTCATAATAGTAACTTTCAATTGGTACTTTTTAGCTGATTAAAGGTAAGAATATGAGTTTCCAGCGATCCTTAAAAATTCCTAAAGAAAGAATAGCTGTCATAATTGGAAAGAATGGGAAAATAAAAGAAGAAATCGAAAAAAAATGTAATGTAATCTTGGATATAAATAGTAAAACTGGCGAAGCCTTGGTATCTTCCAAAATCGATACAATGCATGAAATGCTCCCTTTCGTTGCGATAGAGTTGATTTCTGCTATTGGTAAGGGTTTTTCTCCAGAGCGTGCATATAGACTAACCGAAGAAAACAATAGTTTTTTGGTACTAGATCTAAGAGACTACGTAGGTAAATCATCAAGATCAGTTGAACGAATAAAGGGTCGAGTTATTGGGGAAAAGGGTAAATCCAGAAAGACTATTGAACAATTAACAGGAGCATATATATCAGTATATGGTAATCACGTTGGATTCATTGGACTATTCAACCAAATTAGGCTAGCACGATCTGCTGTTATGATGTTGACAAAGGGAAGTTCCCATCGGAGCGTCTTCGATATGCTGCAAGGAATAAGAAAGAAAGCCAAACTTGATAGAATGCTACTATGGGAAGGGGACGATCAGAAATCAATATCTTCAGAATCTAGATTGTCAAATCTCCATCTCGATACCTAATATATCATATTAATATCGTGAGAATTGCAAAAAAATTTTTTTGCAAATTATGTCCGCACCCAATTATGTGTGATCCATATCCCTTGGTAAAGGCGGTGACTTTTGACACCTGAAGATATGCTTAGATTATTGTATGCAAGAATCACAATAAGAGAGAAATTTCTAAAGTCAGAAACCCTGTGTAACCCTGACTAACACGAAATAGACAGATATAGCATGGCTATCAAAGGACAAAAATCGGTTTTTCCAATGAATGCTTTTCTTATATCTGGTTATAACTCTGAACTTCCAGAGCGTAATTTAAAAAAAGAACGTAATAATGCTTGTACTCTAAATTCAATTTCATAACCAGTCAATTCAACACTTGTATTTAACAGATTACAACGATGAGTTGGTCGATAGACCGATATCTCTTAAGTGTTATTGGCAAAGAATAGATCTCAGAGTCCCGCGGTTTTGAAATATATTGATTAGTGTCGTCTTGACACATATTTACTCATATTCAGTTCGCTACCTTCAGAATAACCGGATACAAATCGCCACCTTTTATTCAATGATCTAGATATTCCTATCCTTGAAGTTGAGATTGTAGTAGGATGAAGCGCTCCATTTTCTACATATTCTACGTGTAACTCGCTTCTGGCATCTGTGACGTCCATCCCAGAGATATCCTTGCTAATACTAAATGCCTGGCTAAGCCTTCCTGGGCCAGATAACAACAATAATTCGTCAGAGGTTCTTCGAAAAAACTTCATAATCTCGACCCCTTCTACCGGCTCCAAGGCCCGAACAAGAACTGCACCTGCCTCGCTTTTTTTTGAATGGGCAGAAATGTTCAAGCAATAATGATTTCCGTATATGAAGTAGACATATACCTTTCCAACATCACCAAACATGATTTGGTTTCTCAAGGTAGGACCTTTAAACGCATGGCTAGCAGGATCACTTCGAAAACCATAAGCCTCTGTTTCAACAATTGTCCCAGATAGGCGCAATAGTTTGTTATCAGATAATCTCTTTATCCGAACGAGTCTCTTACCAATCAAATCATTTGCTACAATATTAGTTGACCTAGCATAGAAGGAACGATCTGGGCACAGCATTTCCACTGCTGTTAAGATTCTAATCTAGTTTGATATAAATTGTCATCTCAAAAAAAACCCCTGAGCACATCTGATTATTTCAGAGAACGCTTTGAGCAGCGAATTTTCAAAACATAGTAGATTTTTTGAAATTACGTTGAGCTAGAGTTTGCCTTCTATGGTCAGAGAAGTGAGTAAAGAGACATGTTCAGGCTCAAAACTGGGTGATACGCCTAAACATTTCGTACCTGTAGTCAATATCTACTTTAGTTATTTCAAGTAACTTGTTGACACCAAAATCCTCAATAGCATAAGCGCCCAAGACGTTTCCGTAAATCACCGCTTCCTTCAATCTTTCTATAGTCAAGTCTTTTTTGTAAGAAAGATATCCCATAAAAGCTCCAGCGAACGAATCTCCGGCACCAGTAGGATCAACCATTTCTTCAATAGGGAATGCAGAGGCTGGGAAGATTATATTGTCAAGAACCAATAGAGAACCATGTTCTCCTTTCTTTATAACTACAAGGCCTGGGCCCCAAGACAATATGATCTTTGCACATTTTATCAGGTTTGCCGTTCTGCATAAAATTCTTGCCTCTTCATCGTTAATAACAACTCCGTTAACCTTGCTTATCATTTCTATTACATCTTTTCTCTTGTTGACAATCCAGTACTCTATGGTGTCACACACAATGAATTTTGGATTTGTAAAATATTGTAATATAGCTATATTTTGAGAGGGATCATTATTACCCAGGTAGATGTAATCTGATGAGACGTATGCCTCTGGGACAACAGGTTTAAAATCCTTTATTACGTTTAGTTCTGTTTTGATAGATGTCCTATGATGAAAATCATAGTCAAATGAAGAATCAAAATGAAATGTTTTACCCTCATTCTTAGTGACTATTCCTCTAGTGTCCACTCTGCTATTAAGGATTTTTCGATATTGATTAGGAAAATCTGAGCCTACTACGGCAATAGTAGACGTAGGAGTAAAAAAACTTGAACAAAGCGAAGCAAAGGTAGCAGCGCCGCCTAAAATGTTTGTCTCAGTCTTGAACGGCGTACGAGTTGTATCAAGTGCAACTGATCCAAAGACTGTTAACAACTTCTTAATGCTTTTTTTTAGGCTAAATAAATGTTAATGCGGCATCGGCATGCATAAATATCTTTTGATAGAAGAGTTGACAAGAACCAATGCGATTGATAGTAGCTATCACTGGTAGTTCAGGTGTCATCTATGGAATTAAAATGCTAGAGGTTCTTCTTGACCTAAAAATGGAAACGCATCTCGTTCTCAGTGAATGGGGAAAAAGAAATATTAGAATAGAAACTGACAAGACTATAGACTATGTTAAATCATTGGCTACGAAGTGGTATTCTAACGATAGTATGGCTGCAGCTATATCGAGTGGTTCCTATAAGACAGAAGGAATGGCAGTGATACCATGCAGTATGAAAACCTTGTCGAGTATTGCGAACGGCTACGATGATAATCTGGTCTCAAGGGCTGCGGGTGTATGCATCAAAGAAACCAGGAAACTAGTAGTCGTACCGAGAGAAACTCCTATTTCCAAGATTCATCTTGTAAATATGCTCAAGTTAGTGGAAGCAGGAGTAGTCGTTTTGCCCGCTATGCCTGGATTCTATTATAAACCGAAATCTATCGGAGATTTAGTTTCGCATATTGTAGGTAAAGTTTTGGATCAGTTTGGAATAGAACATAATATTTTTAAAAGATGGTCCCAGAATTAAATGATTCAGAAATGTCAGCGAAAATCCTAAAATTTTACACAGAAATGAACCTTGCGTAAGTAGGCAACGTATAGCGCGGCAAGTTTCGAAACCTTTTTGTCTTAGTCAAGTGATTTGAAGTGCGCAAATCATTTTAATCGAATCATAAAGTTAAAACTACGGATTAGCAGTACAGAAATTATAAAAAGTTCGATGCTCAGGGAATTTACTGTATATAAGTGGCTTGCTTTCATCATCTTTGTTGCTATCCTTTCTGCCGTTACCATAGGAATCGCAAATGCTCAAACAGAAGGTTTAGATAAATTCGGAATAAAGAAAATATATCCGACGAAACCGGGTGGAAGGGAATGGTTTGTCAACACGAGCAATCCAAAGAATGACTCTCTTTTTTCGATTACCTTTAATCCTGATATTAAAAAGCAGGCTGATAGTTCATGGCATATCTCCTATCCTAAAGTTAGGATGAACGTTAACACACCAACGGGTGCAGAACAATGGAAAAATGTAGAAGTGACTGGGTATGCTAAGGTGCTAACTTTTAATTCCTCCAACCTCAGAACTATTCAGAGTGCCGATGATGATTACCTTAATGATCTAGCGTGGTACGCGAGAGGTGGCAAACATAATAATAGAATGCCATGCGAAGGAACCGCCTTAGTTGGTGGAATCCACACCGATGGTACCGTGGGCTGGAAAAAGATAATCTGGTTTACGGGAGGATATACAAGTGAACGAGATAATGCGAAAGTTACTGACTCTATATTGGGAAGGTGGATTGGATGGAAAGTTGTGATGTACAATGTACTAAACGGCAGTACAGTCAAAATGGAATCTTATTTAGATTACAATAATAATAATAAGTGGATAAAAGTCACAGACCTTATAGATAATGGCGGATGGTATGCTAACACTTCTGACGACATCTTTAATTCTGCGAAATGTGCCAGATCCAAGGATTATATAGTTTCTAACCCAGGACCTATCGTAACCTTTAGGTCTGACAATATATCATGGGACTTCAAAAATCTTAGTATTAGAGAAATACAGCCTCCATAAATTATCGTCCTCTGATAGCATCGAGGACTACTGATTCACTAAATTCATATATATTGAAATATTTTATGTATTATTGATTGGACGTATAACCTTCTGTCTAGAGTCCAACCTTACGACATTTGTATTTTTTGTTAGCAGGACAAAATAACTTTCTGCATCATTTAGCTAGATATCTTCACAGAATATGGCTTTCCTACAACCAAAAGCTATTTCTGCAGAACTAGGAAATACAAATTACTTGTTTTGTTTTAATATTTTCTTGCCTGGATTCATGATGTAGGTAGGATCCAGTAATTCCTTTATTCCTAGGAATAGCGAATAGATTTGTGTACCGTACATATGGGAGATATGATTTACCCTGCCTAGACCATCTCCATGTTCACCACTTATTGTTCCGCGAAGTGATATAACCTTTTTAAAAACCTGTTCGGCCAGATGTTCAATCATTCTGATTTCACTTTGCGAGTCCAGATCTATCATAGGTCTTGTATGTAGATTACCATTTCCTGCGTGGCCATAGAATACATAATCTAGATTATTCTTAGCATATTTTTCTATGAGAAAACGAATGTATTCAAGAAGGAAGTCTGTATGAACAACCGTATCTTCAATTAGACCAATAGGCCTTCTGCTTCCGATCGTCAATTTCATTACATGGTTCAATGCAGATTTCCTTGATTCCCAGATTCGATTAATGCTTTTCTCATCACTGGCGCTCTCCAGAACCCTACATTTACCAACCAATCTGTCTTTGCAACATGCTGCCTGAAGTTCTATCCTTTTTCTTTCACGACCAGCAAATTCTACAAACAATATGGTTTCCACATGACTATGATCAAGACCATCCTTGTCGACATTTCCGAGAACCGTATGGTCTAGCAATTCAACAGCAACAGGAGAGTCTAGCAAGATTGAGGGTATAACAGACACAGCGGATAATAAATTATTAAACCCCAATACCAGTAATTGACGGCAATCTGGAAGGTCTAGTATCTTTAGTCGGACTGAAGTTAAAATTCCTAAAGTTCCTTCAGAGGCGGCAAACAGTTTTTGAGGAAAAAATTTGTCATTATTAATTACCGAGTCTAGACGATAACCACATGAATTCTTTGTCACCTTGGGGTATCTTTGCCGGATTAGATCCACTTTATCTCCTAGCAATCTGAAAATCCGTGTCATTCTATCATCCGAATCATTATCGCTAATCGTTCCAATACTACCATCTGAATAAACTACAGTGACGCCTTCTAAAAAATCGATAATACTTCCAAATCCAAGAGCATGTGGTCCGCTCGCATTATTTGCAACCATTCCGCCGATTGTACAGTAATTACTACTCGCGGGATCAGGGGGTAGAAATTTTCCTTTTCTTTTCAATTCTTTATCTAAAACACCCTTAACGATTCCTGGTTGGACTACTACGTAGTTGTTTCCAATCTCGGTGATCTTATTCATATATTTTGTAAAATCAATAATGATATTTTGCGAAAGAGATTGTCCTAGCAGTCCAGTCCCAGCTCCTCTCGCGGTCAGAGATACATTTTTTGAAAAAGCATACTTACATATCGCACTCACGTCCTCTTGGTGCACAGGAAACACAACTAATGACGGCACGATGGAATAATGGCTCGCATCCACAGAGTAATATCTTCTGGTCCATTCGTCATCCAGAATTTCTCCCTCTGCAATAATCCTCATATCTTCAGCAATGCTAGACATGCTAGCTACCAAAAAAGAGTAACTTCCGTTAAGATAGATAATCTATGAGTAATCTCTAGTCCAGTAAAACGAATCGTGAAAAAATTGTGTCTCTCGATAACCTCTATCATATTAAGAAGCGTATATTCATACGCAGTATATGAATTAAATTGCTGATTACTCCTATAATAGCAAGGCATCAATGCTATAGATATCGCTGATTTCCTCTAGGCTGTTGCTTGTCAACTTGAATTTATCGACGTCAATTTAGCAGAATTGGTTTTTTAAAATGTCTAGCCTCCCTTTCAGAGGAGGATTTCTTTTTAGAGCGTTGCGCTCTCGATATTCAGACTGGAGAGCCAGTATGAGTTCTTGTATGTCATTAATTGAACTGATTAACGCCTCTGTGCCATAGGATGGTATTTTATTCCACAGAGGATCCCTACGGGATCTTGCTTTCTTTAGATTTGATTTTTTCGTGCTTTCAATCAATTACATAAATCAAGCTTTGATTGTATTTACGTATTTGGATTCGTCAGAGGGAACTAATTAAGTTATACCTTCCCATATCGAGTTCGCAGGCTCTATCTGTCACTTTGTGATAAATCGATGTCACAAAAAAATTTAAGCAGAGGATTGTAAGAATCTTAATTAGCAATACTTTACCAATATCATTGCAGGTATTTTGTTTGATAGCCAATGTTACTCATCTCGATCTAAATGCTCGTGGTGGGAGTGAGAGACTTGCTATCGCGACAATGGAAGCTCTGTCACAGTTGGAAGACGTTGAACTTGAACTCTCAACATTTCAGAGACCAAACATTATTGGGCTCCAAAGCGCATTTGGCCAAAGCAGTGTTTCGGTCATAAAGAAGGCAAGGACAATGAGAATACTTAATAGCTTCGATGAATTGAGTGACAAGAAAGAATATGATCTTAACATAAATGCACATGGAGACCTTCTTCCTTTTTACCAAGCAAATTTTTCAAAGAGCAATTCAATTACCTATTGCCACTTTCCGGCGGCCAAATATCTTATCGACACTCAAGATGCAGAGTATATTAACCTGATGAATAGATTGGCGTCAAAAAAATCAACTTCTAGAGCATCGACTGAAAGACTTTTGCAGTCGACAGATATAGCATATGTCAGCATGATGAACAACTCCACTATACTTACGAATTCACAGTATAGTAGTAAAGCGATTAGTAAAACATTTAATTTGAGATCAGTCGTATTGAGCCCTCCTGTAGACGTAGATACTTTTCGGAAGGAGGTATTAACGCCATCATTACCAGAGGAAAGAAACAATCAAGTCCTCGTAATATCTAGATTTAATCCAAGTAACAAAATAGAAAATGCGATCAGACTTGCAAAGTTACTAAAACAAAATGGAATTGGAAAAAGGATGAAAATTGTGAGAAGCTTATCACCTGACAGACTTGACTACTACTCTTCGCTACTAACTATGGTAAGAGATTATAAGCTAACAGACCACGTCAAATTTGAAGTAAATGTAACATTTCAAGAACTTATGACAAATATGCGCGAATAGAAATTTATTTGCATCCGTTACCTGGTGAGCCTTTTGGAATTTCGACCGTAGAAGCGATGAGCTCTGGCTTAATACCAGTCGTGCCTGAGATTGGAGGCCACACAGAATTTGTACCACTGAAGTATCAATTCGGTACCTTTGGGCAAGCTGTTAAAGCAGTGTCTGCAGCATTCAATGCACCATGTGAAGAAAGTGTCGTGATAAGTGATTCCGTACAATTGTTTTCTATCAAAAATTATACCCAAAGATTCAAACAAATCGTAAATGAACTAATCGCCCCTATTGTCAAGCATGTCCTAACATAATTCTATAGACATCAGCTACGACTTGATTTCTGCAAGGTTCTAAGATAGATTCGTAGCCTTTTTATCACCACACATTAGCTTTTTTCACTTTTATTGTACTTCTGTGTTGATTGATAGTTGTCATATTTGCAAGGATTTTTGCATAAAGCAAAAAGGTTAAGATTATCAATAAATAGATTGAATCTAGATTATCACTACATCCCAAGTGGATAACTGTGACCGAATTTAGCTTCCGAGATAAATAATTTGATCTTGTTGATTCACAATTAAGATGGGAAATTTCTTATAGAAGTAAATGACTCAGATTCCGCATCTGTTCATAATTAAAAGATGCATGATATCAGCAAGCTATTGATTTTAACTTTATTCCATCATAACAGAGAAATCGTAATCTAATGCGTACGCATTTTTACGCTCTATCTTTGGAGAAGATTCTATCGAAATATTCTGACTGTTCCCGTGTGGGTTCAGTAGATTCGCCTTCCTCTACGTTAGCTAGGGTCTTCGCCAGCTTTTTCTTATATTCAAGTTGCATCTGACGTGCGATCTGTATCCTTTGAGCCTGTGGTGATCCTGCGCCATGCATTGATTCTGTCAAATATCCAACAGCATTACGGCCTAGTGTCATATTTTCAATCAATCTCAAAATCCTTACTCTATTTTCCGTTGAAACGCCTTTTCTTCCCTTTAGATATTTTTCCAATAAGGGACCTACGGCAGCGCTCCTGAAGTCTTTCTCAGATGGCATGGTCACCATCAATCCCCCTGCTATGTCCTGAGCTAACCTACTAATCTCGTAAGGAAAGCGGGTAACATTATGCTTGCAAACATTTGCTAGCATATCATCATTTTGATAATTGCCGGAAGCAGTCTTGTGGGCCTGATAAGATGAAGCAATACCTGCAGCGAAAATTGTTTCGTTCATGTGTGTCATCTCTACAAGCTTGTCCTTGATATGCGACGCGTTTGCTACGCCGTTATAATCCGCAATAGCAGCAGCAGCACCAATTAGCACATCACCAAGACCGGTTTTGCATACGTAACTTCTTCTATGATAACAGGTGAACCGTTCTACTAGCATAGACGCAAACTCTACTTCGCCGTACATGAAAATTAGTTCATTCGGTATGTACACATTATCAAAGATGATCATGGCTTCTTGGCCAGAAAATTTAGAATTTCCTGCATCCATGTCTCCTCCTTCCATACTTCTAGTATCACATGATTGTCTACCATATATGTAAGTGATGCCCTGTGCATCTGTTGGTATCGCGCCAACTATAGCATACTCTTTGTCAGCAGACCCAAGCCTCATAGTTGGCATAACAATTATCCAATGAGAATTGATGCATCCAGTTTGATGCGCTTTTGCGCCTGTAATATATACACCCTTCTCATCTTTTTTTACTACGTGAACGAACATGTCGGGATCTTCCTGTTGCGACGGTGATAAGCTACGGTCTCCCTTTACGTCAGTCATTGCACCTCCTATCATCAAATTCTCATTCTGGACCATTTTGATGAATTCAATAAGATGCTTATGATAAACAGTCCCGTATTTTGCGTCAATCTCAAACGTAGTAGAATATAGCGAGTTTAGGGCATCCATCCCGACACAGCGTTGAAAGCAGGTAGCAGTCAGCTGTCCCAGCTTCCTTTGCATCTTATTCTGATTTACCAAGTCGATAGCGTTCTCTGCTATATGTAGAAACCTATTTACCCTCATGCCAGTTAGGGAGGACTGCACGGAACCGATTTCCGGTTGTTCATTAGCCAGATCGTATGTCTCAGCTATTGCATTAATGCTTGGCCGGATCATTGGATGGTCTACTGGTTCCTTTACCAATTCACCAAACAAATAGACCTTGAGATTTCTACCCCTGAGGCTCTTAATATATTCAGCCCCATTCCTAATAGGCATACTAAAATAACTACTTCTCGATATTATTTATATCTTCTTAACTTGATTATTTAAAAAAAAGTAAAAGCATAATCAGTTGCCTGATTTCAACTTTTGGCCGGTCTGGCTTTGAATGACGACCAATTTCTGTATGGCATCTATACTATGCATCTTCATACTAATTAACGCTCTCAAGAGGATGCCATTAAATATCATTAAAAGCGACGATAAGATGCAATAACACGAGAGCAATCTTTTTTAAATCTAAATGCTGGCTACAATCTGTGAAAAACCAGCAATTTGATTTGGGAGCGTTAATACGCGCATGTCCAGACTTTCCAAGGCCAGGAATCCTTTTCAGGGATATTAATCCAGTTCTTCGTAACTACCATGCCCTGAAATACATTGCAAAGGAATTTTATTGCAGATTTAGGAGGCGCCGGATTCAAGCTGTTGCTGGTATTGAATCACGTGGCTTCATAATAGCAACTGCTATAGCGTTAAAATTCGGCGTAGGCATGATACTTGTTAGAAAAGCTGGCAAGTTGCCAGGCCCAACGATTCGCAAAGCATATAATATCGAGTACGGAACTTCGGTGATGGAAATTCAAAAAGACGCCGTAGAGAATGGTCAGGGTATTTTGGTTGCAGATGACCTTATAGCAACTGGGGGGACGGCTACAGCTGCGGCACAGTTAATAGAGGAATTGGGAGGTAAGGTTTTAGGTCTGGGATTTGTAATAGAATTGGCTAACCTAGATGGGGGACAGAGGCTAAGAAACTCAGGCTATAAGGTTGATTCGCTATCGGTATATTACTAAATGATGACTACTACATCCTCAGCCGATATTGGA
>Ga0193715_1000395_pt1 | contig 10974 bp, 12 predicted proteins | sample U2m2metaG_FD_143040 | JGI IMG/M metagenome (GOLD analysis project Ga0193715, IMG submission 143040) | Soil microbial communities from a riparian zone of the East river system, Colorado, United States - U2m2 | ecosystem: Environmental > Terrestrial > Soil > Riparian zone | place: USA: East River... | reverse complement strand
ACAACATCCGGGCCGGACGCGACGACGACTTTACCGTGCGCAATCAGCAGGAAATCGCGGAGGCGGCAACGGCGACGGCCGACGTCATGGCTGGATTGCTGGGTGCGATTGCGGGCGTATCGCTGGTGGTTGGAGGCATCGGTATTATGAACATCATGCTGGTGAGTGTAACCGAACGAACCCGTGAGATCGGGACCCGGATGGCGGTGGGCGCGCATGGTCGCGATATTCTCACCCAGTTCCTGATCGAAGCGGTTTCGCTCAGTTCCGTTGGCGGATTGCTCGGCATTATTCTCGGCATTGTGGCCTCGAAAATTCTTTCGGCGATCAAACATTGGCCTTCGCTGATTTCGCCCGGGTCGATCGTGCTGGCATTTCTTTTCAGTGCCGCGGTTGGAATTTTCTTCGGCTTTTATCCTGCGCGGAAGGCCGCCGCGCTCGATCCGATCGAAGCATTACGATACGAATAAATGGTAGGGACCCATCTCCGAGGCGTCCCTCGAATTTAATTTGGGAGATTTAAAATAAATTGGGGACGGTTCGTTCCGTCCCTACCAAAAAAATGCAACACGCTCGATTCGAAAAGCTGGTCGCGGAAGCGAAGAAAAATATCCAGGAAATTTCGCCGCAAGAAACAGCGGCGGCGCTGAAGCGCGGCGACACCTTGCTGATCGACGTGCGCGATCCCGATGAATGGCAGGAAGGTCACATTCCTGGCGCGAAAAATTTCAGTCGCGGAACAGTTGAATTGGAGATCGAAGAAGCCGCGCCCGATCTTTCAACGCCAATCATCACCCATTGCGGCGGCGGCGGCCGATCCGCCCTCGCTGCCGAAAGTTTGCAACGGATGGGTTATACCAACGTGAAATCCATGGCCGGCGGCTTCAAAGCCTGGAAAGCGGCACGATTGCCGATGGCGAAATAACCGGAGCGTCTTGGGCTGGGAAATCTGCGTATGTGAACGCCGCCTTGATCGACCTTGAGGATTTTAGCACATGATAGCCGCCCTTTTCGCCCGGCGTGCAGTACAGACCACCCTCAATCACATTGCTCCGGCTGCACCCGAACAATAGCGAGACAACACCCATAATTAGCAAGGGTAGCAGCGGCGTCATCCGGCTAACTAGGATTATATGGAATTTTTCCGTCCCATCTTATTATAGACCGCTTTTATTGCGTAGGTGACACGATGAGAGTCAGTGACTTGTCTGCGTGACAGGGCTCCCGCGCATGACTCCGACAAAGGCGGCTACCTTCGAAGCCGGCGAAGATTCGAGGAAGTTTCTAAAGCGGGGATTGAAGCTTTTATTTGTTTTCGGCGGGAGCCGAGGCTGGAAGATCGGAGTTCCAGGTATCGGTTCCACATTTCCACGTCCTATCGGCGTGCTTTTCCCAGACTTCGACGTATTTGCCGCGATCATTGACCGGCTTCCCACTGGCATCATTCACAGCCAGTTCATACGTGCCACTGACGAAGCCGAGGTCGCCGGATTTCGCCACCTCCACTTTGGTCGCTTTCCAACTTATGACGAGGCTGGAGTTGGCAAGCATCTCCTGCCATATCTTCTTGATTTCTTCCTTGGTGGTTGCAATCGCAGCGTTCGGAGGCAACACAGTGGCGTCAGCGGAGTAGTACGACAGCGTTTTGTCGAGATCCTTGCTTCCTGCAGCTTTCGACCAGGCGGCATCAGCGTCACGAAGAGCTTGTTCAGCCTTCGTGTCACCAGCCAGGCAGACAGCCGAGGCTACAAGGCCAAGTGTGAGAGTGAGTACCAGCGTTCTTATTTTCATGGGTTCATCGAGCCGTGAATTGAATGTGGCGTCAATATTTTTTAAGGCTGGGGAGCGTACGCGCCTCGCGTGCACAGTTCGACGCCCTCGCCGAACTTCTTCTACTAGTAACCATAGTCATTGGCGAGGCGCCAATGACAGCACGCGGGGTCCGAGCCGGACGGGCGTAGCGTGCGCTCCCCGGAAAGAGCGATTGCTTCTTCGACGGCTTTTGTTGACGCCCAAATTGGTATTGACGCCGACCGGCATTTCCGGCGGAATCGCCGGATGATGAAAACTCGAATTGCAGTAATAGCTTTGGCTCTGTCGTTTATAGCGGCAGGCGCCTGCTTTGCGGCCAATCCTCACCTGGGTACGTGGAAGCTCAATGAGGCGAAGTCGGAGCTGGCCCCTGGAATGGGGAAGAACAACACGGTCGTTTATACCGAGATGAAGGACAAAATGAAGGTGACGGTGGACGGCGTGGACAAAGATGGGAAACCGACCCACGGCGTCTGGGTGGGCCAGGCTGACGGCAAAACCTATAAGATGAAGGGGAATCTCGCTTGGGACGCGGCGGCCTACAAAGTTGTGAATGACCACACCTACGAGATCACGACGATGAAAGGCGGAAAAGTGTTCACCAATGGCAAGAGCACGGTCTCGGCGGATGGTAAAACGCGGACAGTCGCAACTGAGGGTACAGGCGCGGACGGGAAGAAGTTCAAGAACAAAGGCGTTTTCGACAAAGAGTAGGTAGGCTTCAGAGTTCAGCCCCGAAAGATTTCGGGGGCGTCCATTGGCAGCAACTCAAGATCAGAGCTCAGATAGTTTCAGAGGCGTCTCTGGATGCAATGCACGATTGTGTACGGAAACTGAGGTAGGGAGGGTTAGCTAAAGCAAACGTCGAACACCGAACGTCCAACGCCGAACGCCGAAGTCGGAAGAAGTTTCCGGATTCCGTTTTGTGGTGCGACGCCAAAGAACTGTGGCGAAGCGCAGGTTGGGCCCTAACTCTTGGGCCCAAGCGAGGCGACGATCTGTTCGAATTGCGGATTGCCGCGCAACGGTTTCCAGAGGGGATGGAATTTGAGGCGGGCGTAATTGATGTAACTGGGCATCGCTACCAGCTTTCGCAGTAAGTCGATCGCGCGATCGTGTTCGTCACTCCAGGTGTAAACCTGGGCGAGGCCTTCCAGCACCAAGCCGCCGTCATAAATGTCTTTCGAGATGGGCATCAAATCGATAGCGTGCTTTGCTTCTTGCAGAGCGAGCTCTTTCTGGCCCAGCCTGGCGTCGACCTGCGCGAGGACTGCGATCGTCCGTGCATGCTCCGGTTTAATAATCAGGCGTTGCGCCAGAATCGCGCGGGTAGAGCGCAAAGCATTGAGTGCTTGGGCTGAATCGCCTCTTTCTTGGGCGACAATCGCCTCAAACCAAGCCTTCGGGTAGTAGAAGCTAAAATCTATATCTTGAAAGTCTGGCCGGGGAGAGGCGGCAAGAACCTGTTCTGCTTCGGCATTATTCCCATCGAGCAAGGCGAACAACATCCGGACCGGGGTCTGTCCACCAGCTATGTCCAAGTCCGGCGAGCCGGCCAGGGCTTCGCGCAATGGTTTTGAATCCCCAGTTCCATTGAAGAGTGCCGATGCCCGACGGAACCGAACGATGGGCGTCTGCTCACCTGCATCCATGACACGGTCGTAGGTCTGCACCGCTTCCGAAAATCTCCGTTGCAGGACGTAAGTATCAGCCAGCAAGTTGTAAGCGTTGGGATTTCTCGGATCGAGGGCAACGGCTGTGGAAAAATCTCGCTCGGCCTCAGGCCAATGATTACGGCGGCGAGTGATGTAGCCGGAGAGGATGAAGAATGGCGTGCTATTCGGCAGACCGGGCCGTGCGATTGCGAGCTCTTCCAGCGCGCGATCGTAGTCGCGACGGCATCGGAACAGAAAATCGGCCATGGCAAAATGGGCTTCGGCTGAATCATCCCGGAGGCGGAGCGCCGCGTTGACGGCGGTCTCGGCCAGAAGAATGCGATCTTGGGTAGGATCAAGATCTAAAAAGTAAAGGAGATCGTTCGCGCGCGCCGCATAACAATAGGCGGCAACAAACTTCTCGTCGCGTCTAATCGCTTCATCTAATGATTGCAGCGCTTTGAGGAGTGCCGCTCGAACGTCTTCAGCGACCAGATAGCTATCGACGATTTGCTTTGCTTGAAGATAGAGGTCGAATGCGACCAAATCCTGAGTCGGACGCTCTTCGATCTCGGCTTTCTGTTTAGGCGAAAGCTTTGCCTTAAGCTGAGCGACAATCGCTTCAGCAAGCTCACTCTGGATGGCAAACAAATCGGCCGCGGTCCGATCGTAAGTCTCCGCCCAGATATGGGCATCAGTCCGGGCGTCGATTAATTGCGCATTAATGCGAAGTCGATCACCGGCGCGCTGCACCGAGCCTTCAACAACATAAGCGACGCCGAGTTGGCGACCGATCTCGCGCAAGTTACGTTGGATGCCACTCTTGTATTGACGCGCGCTGGTGTGACTAATGACTTTCAGGTCGGAGACCTTGGCAAGATTATTAAGGATCTGATCCTGCACTCCATCGGCAAAGTAGGTGTTTTGTTTGTCGTCGCTTAGATTCTCGAATGGCAAAACCGCAATTGATTTCGCTGAACCGCCTGCATTTTGTTTCGTTGCTGCAGTGTAGCGGCCGACGTAAAATAATCCGATCGACAAGAGGCCGCCAACAATGGCGACATAAATCCAGGCGCGCTTGGCGCGCACGGCTTCTGCCGGCATGGCATCCGCTTCTTCAGTGCGTTTGATGCCTTCTGGTGTCGATTCGAACGCCCAGGCCATTGCCAGCGCAATCGGCAGACCGATTATGATAAGCACGACAAGCAATCGGATGAGCCAGTTTGGAGCGTCGAACACGGGCAACACCTGCGCGATGCCTTGAGCGAGAGCCCAGCCGGCGACTAGGTAAGCTACCGCAACCTTGTAGACATTGCGCCGCTTTAGCTCGGCGAAGAAGTTTTTCGGGTTCATCCGGGCTCGCTCGAACTCACGAGATTACTATAGAGCCGGTGAGATTTTGGAAACACATGCTCGGACAGCTATGTGGGGCCGTTCTGGGCAAAACCCAATGAATTTCTAACAGGACTTTCGGCGGCAGCTGGTATCGCAGTCATTAATTCCATCGGAAATTTCGGCGGGTTCATCGGGCCATCGGTAGTAGGGACGATGAGTAGCTGGGCAGGAAGTGTCTACCGATGGCTCTCACTGGTAGGCGTTCCCTTGTTAGTATCTGCTTATTACTTCCTGTTCGAGCTCGAATTCTTCGACAAGTACATTGACCAATGAGCAGCACATCATCGTTAATTGCTTGCTTTGATGCGAACGGTAGTAGATTCGGGTCGCGATCAGCAGGATAACTAGCAACGTGGCAACTGCGATCTTTCCAAGGTTCCTTACCCGAGCCGCTTTGGCCTGACGAAATTTCGGCGGGGCCGCCGGGTTGCCAAGATCATCGCGGTAAAGGTTGACGAGCTGCAAGCGCGCGCCGTGTTTACTTCACATTCACCGACGTGGTGCAGAAAAGAACGCCAGCGCGGACACTGCTCCAGATCATCCGCCACCCGCCTGGAGAGGAGAATGTGACCGGCGTCACCGCAATCCGTCGACCGTTGGGCCATGTTCATTCCGGCGCCGGCGATGTTAGCTTGTTCGTTCAGGTCGGTTACTTCATTAACCGGCCCACTGTGAATTCCCATGCGCACGCGCACCTCGGGATGACTCTTCAGCGCCTTGGCGATCTCGATTGCGCATAGGACTGGCGCTTCTGGGTTATTGCGAAAAACAAGAGCGCCGCCATCGCCGGTCGGCAAACGCAGCAATTTGCCTTGGGCTTCGGCCAGACGGAACTGCTCGGTGCCGCGCATGATTTGCTTCAGGGCTTGCAGTTGCTCGCTTTGCTCGGTGATGAGTAACTTCGAATAACCGACAATGTCGATGAACAAGACATGGCCGATTTCAAGCCGAAGTTCCTTTTTAATCTCAGCGGACAACGCGTGAGGTTACCCGAAAACAGCGCAATGGGTAAGTGCGCTTTTGGCTGACCGTCTAGAATAAACTGCCGGATAGCTGCGTTTTTAAGCCGAACCCATACGACGCCGCGCAATGCGACATGTGCGGTCAGCGCAAGAAAAGCGTGCGCCCACACACAACGATAACAATCGGGCTGAACTCGGGCGCTGCGATGGAAATTCTTCGCGATAGTCGCCGCGCCGTTGCGAACGAGCTGCTGGTGATTGACGTGATCCTCGGTTGACATGACGCGCGTGTGCGCGCGCGCGTGGAATCTTTCACGCTGTGCAAAGTCATTGGCTGATAGGGGAGCCCGGTGCGGGCAGATGTAATATTTACGTCCTAAACAAAAAAATTGCTTGACATTTTGTGAGGCGACTCACTAAAAGCGATCCACTTCCGCACGCAACGGGTTAGTGGTTAAGGAAGTTCAACAATCCAACCCCGACAGAACGTATGAAAAAAGAAGTATCGCAATCTAACCAAGTAAGAAATTCGTTTAGCCGCGCGCTTCGGCGGCGCGGTTTTATTCTCATCGCACTCGTCCTATGCTGTTTTGCGCTTTCGCTGACCGCTCGGGCAGCCGACGGAGGCTTGGGCAACCAGAACACCGCTGAGGGTAATGGTGCCCTCTTCAACCTCACTACCGGCGTCGACAACACGGCCATCGGTTTTAGATCGCTCTATAGCCTCACTACCGGCGGTAGCAACACGGCCACCGGTTCTCAAGCGCTCTATAGCAACACTACCGGCTCCGCCAACACGGCCACCGGTTTTGACGCACTCCAGAGCAACACCACCGGCTACGCCAACACGGCCACCGGTACTAACGCGCTTATTTTCAACACAACCGGCTTCGAAAATACGGCCATCGGTATTAACGCACTCCAGAGCAACACCAGCGGCCACGACAACACGGCAGTGGGTTCTCTAGCGCTCGTTACCAACACTACCGGCGACGAAAATACGGCTACCGGTTTTTTTGCGCTCGCAAGCAACAACGGTTACTTCAACACGGCCACTGGTTATGGCGCCCTTTCGACAAACATCCCCGGTAGTAACAACATCGCGATAGGTTACTTCGCCGGCACCAATGTTGGAGCGGCAGAGAACGATATCTACATCGGTAACCCAGGGCCGGGGTTCTTTTCGACGGAGTCCAACGCTATCCGCATCGGCACGCAGACCGCGGTCACTGACATAAATGGTGGGACGCATGCTGCCCATAAGGCCACCTTTATCGCTGGCATCTCGGGCGTGGCCGTAACTGGGAGCACGGTAGTTGTTGGCCCGCACGGCAAACTTGGCGTGGCGGCTTCCTCCGCTCGCTTCAAGGAAGCGATCAAGCCGATGGACAAGGCAAGTGAGACGATCCTTGCATTGCGGCCGGTAACGTTCCGATACAAAAAGGAAATTGATCCCGACAGCACGCCGCAGTTCGGTCTGGTAGCCGAAGAAGTAGCAAAGGTTAATCCCGCCTTGGTAAATCGCGACGCCGACGGGAAAGTCTTTACCGTGCGCTACGACGCGGTGAACGCGATGTTGCTAAACGAGTTCCTCAAAGAGCGCGGCAAAGTCCAGAAAATGGAAGCGACCGTTGAAAAACAGCAAAGGGACTTCCAAGCGGTTGCCGCACAGCAGCAAAAGCAAATTGAAGCGCTTACTACGGGCTTACAGAAGGTGACTGCACGGCTTGCAGCAAGCAAACCTGCGCAGCAAGTGGTCAACAACAATCAGTAAACTTGCCAACAATCACAAATTCCATGTAAAGTCCCAACTGCTTCAATCGTCAGAAGCCTCTCCGATCACCGGTTCGCACTTCCGTGCTCGCCTCCGCGGCAGAAGCAATGGCGCTGTTGGCAGCAGTGAGTACGGCCACGCCAGAATCAGCGCCACCGGAAATCCGATAATGAGCAGCAACACCACGAAACGCACGGCCCAGTTCGAAATTTCGAAGAACGGAAAAATCTGACTCGCTACCTGCATGAGCAGCCATGCGACGACTGCGTAAGCAACCGCGGTTTGGTAAACGTTGCGCCGCTTTAATTCGGCGAAAAATCTCTTCGGATTCATGGCGCTGTCTGCGCGATGAGCTTCTGAAACCGCGGATCGTTGCGGATCGGGTCCCATTCCCAGCGATATTTCAGATCGTTGACGGTGATGCTGTAGTCAACGCTATCGACCGCGCCCGGGGTTTTGAGCAGGCGCTCGATCAGGGGAATGGCGAGATCATTTTCACCAACGCGCACGTAGATGAGCGCGAGATAACAATTCATGATCGCGCCATCGACAGCATCTTTCGACTCGGGCTTCAACTCGACCGCGCGCCGGCCTTCGCGGATTGCGTCCTCTTTGCGTCCCATGAAAGCATAGAACCATCCCAGGTTCGCATGGCGGTCGGCGCTATTGGGCGACTCTTTGACCGCGTCTTCGAAATTGGTCCGAGTGGCATCGAAAAACTTTTGCGCGCCGGCGGCATCGCCTTGTGCGAGTGCGATGCAGCCAATAAAGAAACTTTTCGGTGTCGATCCGGCGTTGGTGTAGGAAAATTCGTTGAGCGCCGAAGCCTCTAGCACACGTTGGGCGCCGGCGTAATCGCGCTCGATCATCGCCACCTCCCAACGAACACACGCAATCGCGCCGTCTGGATCGAGGCCGGCTGGGATTTCGTTAAGGAGCGACTTCAGCAAACGCGTGTCGCCTTTCCACCAGAAATCGACGTAACCGCTTTGGGTCTTTGCGACGAGCGACGCCGGCGCCATCGCTCGCATTCGCTCCGCCGTCCGCGCCGCCTCGGGCCAGTGACGCAAGGCTGTTTGCGTGAAGAGTAGATTCCGGACAACGTTCGGGTTTTGCGGATCGAGCTTATTGATCCTCTCGTAGGTTTGGAGCGACTCCTGCCACTTTCCCTGGCGCCGTTTGATCGCGGCCACCAATCCGCCTACCTCGCTGTTGTTCGGCGCCAAACGCGCAGCGATATCGAACTCGGCCAGCGCACGATCGTAATCCTGGTCGATCCAGTAAATGCAATGACCGAGCGCGAGGTGCGCTTCCGCTAGGTTTTCTTGCAATCGCAGGGCAATGTCGGCCTCGGCGCGCGCGCCCGCTTTCCAGCTGTCCAGCGGTTCAAAATAGTGGAAAATCGCCGCGCGGGTGGAAGCGAGCCGGGCGTGGGCCAGCGCAAACTTCGGGTCAAGCGCGATCGCCTGCAGGTAAAGCTGCCCGGCTTTCTTGTAATCCTCGAGCAAGGTATCGGGATTACGTTCAATTTGGTTCGCACGCAGATACAAAACATAGGCGTCCGCGTTGTCGGTGGGTTTTTTCTCGACCCGCGCTTTCTCTTCGGGATTCAAAGCGACCCGCAGAGCATCGGCAATTTCGGCGGCCAGTTCTCCTTGCAAGCCTAACGAATCGACGAGGGCGCGGTCGTAGCGATTCGCCCAGAGATGTCGATCGTGCAGCGCGTCGATCAGTTGCACGTTAACGACCACACGATCACCTGCCCGCCGCACACTTCCCTCCAGCACGTTCGCTACTCCAAGGGTTTTGCCGATCTCGCGCAGGTTACGCACCGCGGTATCGCGAAATTGAATCACCGATGACCGGCTAATCACCCGCAGTCCGCCGATTTGCGCCAGGCTGGTCAGGATATCGTCCTGGATGCCATCGGCGAAAAACGCGTTCTCCTTGTCGTCGCTAAAGTTGGCAAAGGGCAAAACCGCGATGCTCTTCTCTGGAATCGCTTCGCCGCTTTCAGTGCGGAATGGGAGCCGTTGATAAACCAGCATCACGATCACGAGGAGGAGTACCCCGATGATGGCAAAGTCGATCTTTCGACCAAACCCGCGCTGAGTTGCAGGATCGACCTCTTCGGTGCGAACAATTCCTTCCGGCGTCAATTCGAAGAGCCACGATAGTACCATGGCGATAGGGAACCCAAGGATGAGCGCGACGATGACGAAACGCACCGCCGAATTTGGGACATTGAAGAAGGGAGAAATTTGCGTTGCGATCTGGGCCAACAGCCATGCGCCCATTCCATAGAGGACCGCGGCGCGGTAAACATTGCGCCGTTTCAGCTCGGCGAAGAATTTGCCGAGGTTCACGGCTCAGTGAATCCGATCTTCCGCATCAAGGTGGCAAAGCGCGGACTATTTCGCAGGCTTTTCGATTCCGGTTCTTCGCGAAACAGATCCATCGCTACGGAGATGTTCTTTAGTTCCGTCGGCGCCAGCGTTTCGAATCGCGCCTCCAGCGCGTTACGAATCTGTCGCTCCACGTCCATCGACACGCAGATCCCGCCTGCCCCCGCCAGCGGCTCGATGCGCGAAGCAATGTTAACTCCGTCGCCATACACATTGCCGTCGCGATGCACCACATTCCCGATGTGGATGCCGATCTTCAGTTCAATCCGTCGCTGGACCGTCACGTCGTGATTGCGCTTTGCCAGCGTGCGTTGGATTTCGATGGCGCACCGGGCCGCTTTCAATGCGCTCTGGAACTCGACTGGGAAGGCGTCTCCAATAGTTTTTATCTCCGTGCCATTGAACCGGGGGAAGATTTCCCGGAGCAACCGGCGATGTTCCTCCAACAATTCCTGCGCCAGCTTGTCGTCGCGCTGGGCCATCGCGCTGTAGTCCACCATGTCTGTGAACATGATGGCGGCGAGCTTGCGGTGTTCGATATTGCTCATTCCAATTTCGTCAATCGGAGTGCGGCAAGTCCGTCATTTCAATTGGTCGTCGGCCAGACCCATTGTGCGCAAAAATGCACCCCACCGCGGGTCGTCATGAAGATTCGGTAGCAGCGTATCTGCGCGCAAACCTGGCAGACCGGCGTCGCGTTGCCGGCGCGCGCGTTCCAACCATTCGAATGCGTGATCCTTGTCATTCCGATACCCGTAAACCTCGGCAATTTGATACGCACCGGTTTCGCTGGCTATTGCGATTAGCTCCGCCAGCGCCGCATCAGACTCCGGAACTCGCCTTTGCGCCGAGCGAGCGCAGCTCACGATGAGAAGTCGTGCCCAAACGGCCGCATCCTTTTGCGCAGCTAGCGCCGCTTCTTCAAATTTGCCTTCCAAAAGATAGGTTAAGCCCACCCCGGCCTGGGAATT
>Ga0193715_1000389_pt1 | contig 11062 bp, 9 predicted proteins | sample U2m2metaG_FD_143040 | JGI IMG/M metagenome (GOLD analysis project Ga0193715, IMG submission 143040) | Soil microbial communities from a riparian zone of the East river system, Colorado, United States - U2m2 | ecosystem: Environmental > Terrestrial > Soil > Riparian zone | place: USA: East River... | reverse complement strand
CGCACTCATTTCGCTACGCGTTAGGCCGAACGCTTGCTAAATGGTGATCTTTGTCTCTCAAGATCGAGGAGAATGGAAGCGACCGTGAAGATTTTCTCTTTGGAGAGTTCCGGATAGATCGGGAGAGAGAGACAGTGCTGACACAGCCTTTCGGTAACAGGGAGATCGCCCGGCCTGTAACCGAGATGCGCGTAGACCTTTTGTAAATGAACAGGCACTGGATAGTGGACGCCAGTTTCGATGCCGGCCTCTTGCAAGACCGAGCGAACCCAGTGGCGTTCCGGAGCTTCGATAACATAACAATGCCACACGCATTCTGAATCGGAAAAGTGCGTCGGCAACTTGTACGAGGAATTGGCAAGCAACTCGGTGTAATAGGCAGCGCGATCAGCACGAGCTGCATTCCAGGCGTCGAGTCGCTTTAGCTTGATGGCGAGCACTGCCGCTTGGAAACTATCCATCCGGTAGTTATACCCGATCTCGTCATGCAGGTATTTCTGGCTCTGTGCGTGGTCGCGCAGCGAACGCGCGCGCTGTGCGATAGACGCATCATCAGTGACTAAAGCGCCGCCTTCACCGTAGGCTCCCAGGTTCTTGCTCGGATAAAAGCTAAAACACGCAATTTTTCCGAATTGGCCTACCCGCTTACCGCGGTACCGTGCTCCATGCGCCTGCGCGGCGTCTTCAACAACCGGTAGGCCATGTCCATCAGCAATCGCCTTGATGCGATCTATCTCTGCTGGCATGCCAAAGAGATGGACTGGGACAATCGCTTTTGTTCGAGGCGTGATCGCCGCTTCGAGCTTGGTGGAACACATTGTTCGACGCGCAGGGTCGATATCTACAAAAACTGGTTTTGCTCCGACATAGCTAATCGCCCAGGCAGTTCCTATAAAAGTCATCGCAACTGTAATTACTTCATCTCCCGGCCCGACATCGAGACAGCGTAAGGCAAGATGAAGCGCGCTCGTGCCACTGTTGAGGCTCACGCAATGACCGACTCCGCAGTAGGCTGCGAATTTCTCCTCAAAATCTGAGGTGGCTGGTCCTTGGGCGAATCTGCCCGATTCGCAAATTTCCTCCAAAGCCGCTAACACTTCCGTGCGAATGCTGTCGTATTGAGCTTGAAGATCCAAGTACGGCACGCGTTCCATAATCAGTTGTCTCCAAATTGAAGAATGTGCACGCTAAGGCTGGCTGATAGTTTTGCTGATCAACATAAGCACAGTATCCAATTTCGCCACCGACCCAGGCGCACTGACTAGCCGTGATCAGACTTATGTTTCAACTTTAACGTCGGAAAAGCAAAATGATCGGGATAAGTCATGTTCTTCCAAAAATCTTAGGCCAATATTATAGGTTTTCACATCTAAACGCTCCTTATATCTCAATCCTCCGGCTCCGGGTATTTGCATTCAACCACGCCGGATCAAAGTGCTTTGTGGACCCGACGGCAAAGAAGGTGGCTTTCCGTTTCATTGCCGGGAGAAAATTGAGTTCCACGTATCTCGCTAGTAACAATGACCTTATGAGGAGTCGATTGTCGGGGGGTGCGGATCGGAATTAAAGGATTGGGTCGGGTGCCGGGATTTCATGTTCGCGGGTTCTGCGACAATAACGGTCAGTTTACGGTTTTGTGGTCTGCAACGTTCTGATTACCTCCAGAGCTTTCTGATATTGGTTATCCACTGTAGCGATGTATTGAACGCGTTCATTGAAGGCACTCTCGATTTCATTAGCTGCGCTGGGAGACTCATCCGCTGGCGCCGTACCCTCCTCGATCTGACGCGAGAGTTGCGTCGCCTGCTCGACAAGAGCGGGATCCGTGTTGGAATCACCAATTTTGAAATCCGCCGGCACCTCGGAACTGTTGATCCGTGTCTGAAGCATATTTAGACACTGGCTAACGAACGTCTCACCAACAAAATTGAAACACGCCTGCAAAGCGTGCTCTGGTGTGTTTACCAAATCGGAATACCGCAGCCGGAAGACGACGTTTGGACCATAAGCCCGTTCAGCTAATGAGCAACTGTTCACGGTCCGTAACCAATAGGTATAAGCCTCCTGCTCATTTGCCACGAGCTTCCCTGCGCCCAGACGGTCGAAATTTAGCATTGAGCGCACAACCGAACTCACGTCGCGGACGATGTGAATGAATTTGGCGTTTGGAAACAGTTTACGTAAGCCGCAGATATAAAAGGAGTATTCCGGTGTTCCGTCCACCCAGCGTGCTTTCGGGTCGGTTTTCCCTCGCATGATCTTCCGTTTTTTTTCCAGATCTTCGCGATGCCGCAGGATCAAATCGTTAATGGCGTTGCCGAAGCTTGCAAAGAACTCGTCACGCCCGATGTCCATCGCGCTAAGGACCGAGCGATTCTCTCGCGCGCTTCCAATGTTGTACTTGATCGCAACATCGATCGCGAACTGGCCCATCCAGCTGGACTCAGGTAGCGGTATGATGTTCGGGTGCTGCCCGAGGCACCAGTTAAGAATGCTCGTTCCTGAACGTGGTGATCCCACCACAAAAATCGGCCTGTTTACTTGCTCTCGCATTTAAGTCACACAGTTGGCTGGCCAGCATAGGTCCGACCAGTCGCCAGCTGCATTTATTCTTCTCGCCATGACGGGATGCATCTTACAAGAGGCGTCAAGTTTTTGTGAGTTATTCGCGTTCTTTCTGAAGCTTAGCAATTAACTGCTGGGCATCGCGGTATTTCGCTCCCAGATTATGAAAGTATTCGACCTGTCGGTTGAAGTCAGTTTCTAATTTTTCCGCCATTCGCGATGATGCTTCATGTTGCTGAGGAAAACCTCTGAAGTTGACGCTCAATTGCCCCGTTGTTCGACAACTGCCCGGTCGGTCGTCGGATTGCTTGAGTCGAAATCGGTCGACACATTGGAACCGTTAATTCGTTGCGCCAGCGCTTCAGGACGTTGCGGGGCGTATGGCTCGGTGAGAAACTCAAGCCATGATCGCATGGCGGCCTCCGGCCGCTTGACGATATCTGAATATCGCATTCGACACATGACACGTGCACTACACAGGCGGTTACCCTGCGCCGCCAATATTCGTAAGTAGCCTATTCATTGACGACTAATGGATTTTGACCGTCGGAAAAAATTGGTAGCGATAGTACTACATCGTAGCCTGACCAGAAAAACGAAGACACATACGGCGGCGACTGCCAGCCCGTCCGGTAAGCGGTGCACTGAAAGCTCGCTTGGGCGTCCGGATGTCATCACCAGGTTCAAATTTATGCCCGATGGCCGTGTCGAAGCTCAGCCGCTTGAAATCTCCGAAGAGACGTTGTTCAGTCTCCAAGATAATCTCCTGCTTTTTACACGCTCGAGTGCAAGTGTCAATTTCATCGTCATCTTCCGGTCGCTCTGGCCGTTGGTTTCCACGCACGTTCCATCCTATCTCGGACGGACCGGTTGCAAAGCGGCTTGGAACGGCGAGGTATTCTGAAGCATATGATTACCGCCCCAGCTGAAACTCGGTCCGATATTGCGCCCGCCATCCCTTCCGAGCGTTCATCGGAACTCTCTATTGTGATGCCCTGCCTGAACGAGGCGGAGACCTTGGCAACCTGTATCAACAAGGCGCAACGCTTCCTCCACGAGCACGGCATCATCGGCGAAGTCATCATTGCAGATAACGGTAGCACGGATGGCTCGCAGGAGATTGCCCGTTATTGCGGCGCGCGTGTAGTGCCGGTCGGACTCCCGGGTTACGGCAGCGCGCTTATGGGTGGTATAGCTGCGGCTCGCAGTAAGTATGTGATCATGGGCGATGCCGACGACAGTTACGATTTCAGCCGGCTTATGCCTTTCCTGGTCAAGCTGCGCGAAGGCTATGAGCTCGTGCAAGGATGCCGACTACCATCGGGCGGTGGCACGGTCAGCCCAGGTGCTATGCCACTTTCTCATCGCTGGCTGGGTAATCCCATCTTTTCGTTCTTGGCCCGCACTTGGTTCCGCGCGCCCGTGCACGACATCTATTGCGGTATGCGTGGCTTCACGAAGAGCCTCTTCCAACGGCTCGATCAACGTTGCATCGGAATGGAGTTTGCCACCGAGATGATCATCAAAGCGAGCCTTAACAAGGAGAGGATTGCCGAAGTTCCCATCACGCTTCACCCTGACGGACGAAAGACTCGAGCGCCGCATCTCAAAACTTTTCGGGACGGTTGGCGAACGCTGCGGTTCTTCCTAGTTTGCAGTCCACGCTGGCTTTTTCTTATGCCAGGTCTGTTATTGATCTTGCTTGGCGGAGCTGGCTATGCGATTGCATTGCCGCGGCTAACACTTTACGGAGTGACATTCGACGCGCATACCTTGCTGTTCGCGAGTCTTGCATTCTTGTGTGGATTTCAGGCCGTGCTGTTCGCGATACTAACGAAGTTGTTCGCGATCACGGAAGGTTTGTTGCCTCCCGATCCACGACTCGAACGTGCGTTCCGGCACATCACACTTGAAACCGGACTGGTGGGTGGCACTATCGCGCTAGTCGCCGGTTTTGTTCTGCTCTTGATGGCTGTGCTAATTTGGCGAAGAACGGGCTGGGGCCGGCTAGATTACAGCGATGTCATGCGAGTAGTAATTCCCGGTGCGACGCTAACAGCACTCGGTTTTCAGACTGTGCTCTTCAGCTTTTTCATGAGCATTCTGGGAATGAAGCGGAAATGAATCTGCGTGAAAAGATTCATGGAAGCTATGTCTACAATCCCAGAGTGAGGGGGCTGACCCGCGAACTCTCCGAGCTACTGCCAGCTAATGGCTAGGTCTTGGATGTCGGCTGTGGCGACTGGCTACTAGCCGCGCTCATACAAAAGGACAAGCCGACGTGGTCATTACAGGCATCGATGTGTTGGTTCGCGACCACGCGCATATCCCGGTTGTGAAATTTGACGACACGAGTATTCCTTTTCCTGACCGGAGTTTCGATACACTCGTCTTTGTCGATGTTCTGCATCATACGAATGATCCGGTGTTGTTGCTACGCGAGGCGGCGAGAGTGGCGCGCAACACGATCGTGATTAAGGATTGCATTTGATTTCTGCAGTCGGTCTAGAGATAATTCGTTTAAATGCAAGCCGTGAAATCAGAAGACAACTTCCCCTCCGAATCGGGAGGGACAATACAGGTCCTCGACAACTCAAAAGTCTGTTGTGCCCATTCTTGGGAAGAAGCATATATGCGTTTCGAAACTCCCGAGCAGGAGATCGAGAAGTTTCGCCGCAGACTTACCCAACTGGGTGCCGAAGCGTGGCCGAAAAATTCAAAGATCGTCGAACTCTTTTGCGGCCGGGGCAATGGTTTACATGCTTTGGAGCGACTCGGGTTTACTTGCGTCGAGGGCGCCGACCTGTCCGCCTCCCTGCTGAATCAGTATTCAGGGCCAGCAGATCGGTATCTTTGCGACTGCCGCCGCCTTCCGTTTGATAGGAATTCCAAAGATGTAGTTATCATTCAAGGTGGTCTTCATCACTTGCCAATACTGCCAGGTGACTTGGACGAGACCCTTTCTGAGGTGAGAAGGGTATTGAAAAGTGGGGGGCGGCTTGTTGTCGTAGAGCCGTGGCGGACTCCTTTTTTAATGTTTGTCCATTTTCTTTGCAACGCCCGATTGGCGAGAGCCCTCTCGCCTAAACTCGATGCATTCTCCGGTATGCGTCATTATGAAAGACGGACATACGACCAGTGGCTCGGGCAACCGGTAATGATTCTGAATCTATTTCGAAAGCATTTCACGCTCGATGAGTGCTCGCGCCGTTTGGGAAAGCTAATGCTCATCGGGCGCCCCAAGCGGTAGCGCGACCTACGCTGTCCGAGCCGCCTGCCAGATTGTTCTCGCCAAGCAGTGCCAGGTAGCTGAAGACGGCGGTACCAATTTATGAGTCGGCATTTCTTACGGCCGACGACCTATTGCGGAAGGCAAGAAGATCAACTGGAAGGATTTTGTAAGAGCTTATTTACGGAGTAAAAAACAATCTCGGGCGATAGAAAAATCAGGCGAGCAAGAATTCGGCCATTGAATGTTTCCCGCGCACAAACACGATTGTCGAGCTACAGGGACTATGCACCGAGAGTGCAACAGGCGAGATACCGCAAATCACCTGTTATTGAGAATTGGAACGAGCCGTAAAACTACTGAGTCTGGAGCGGAATTTTCACCGATAACCCATTTATAGCCGTGGAGCTCCGGCAATCGCGATACCTTTTCATTCATCTCGTCCTGCGAAACGAACAGTGCGTAGATGGGGATAGTGTGTTCTATACCGCGTTTCAGAAGTTCTGTAGCCTGGGGCCGGTCATAGTGAAAAATTTTGCTGAACCCGACGTATCCCTTTCCATCTAGGGGCGCCGTCACGAAACCAGCCGGCAAAAGCACGTGCAGGTAGGAAGGATGAATATCAGAGAAGACGATGCCAGGTTGATTGCTGACGAGTTCAACGAAGCGTTTCTGTGCCACAAAGTCGCGAGATCGGCGATTTGAAGGGTTGAAATGGAGAGCATCCCATGCCTGCGATCGATTGATTCCAACTATTTCGCCTGAGCGCGAAGGATAACCCAGACAGGCCATGGCAAATAAAACAAAGACGGCAAACGCGCCGATCAGCCGTTTTCCCGACACAAGATTCTTGGCCGCCCATGTCACGGGTAGAACCGCGACCGCGACCAAAAGAACCAGGAGTGGCAGGTAGTAGCGTACATCCGAAAACATGAAGATGAGTGTTGTTGCGACCGAACTCAAGCCGGCTGAGAAAGCGCAGATGACGAAGCGGTTGATCTGGATGAAGAATGATCCCGCGCAAATCAGAACAACAAAGGCAGGGACAAAACACGTACCGGTGCCGAAATATTGGGCGACAAAACAGCAAGGCAGTGGACACAGAGCGAATTCCTTCCATAATCGCGCGATATTCGTTGGGACATAGCCGAGAGAAAAGAGCCGATGGGTCTCGACCAAAGAGGGAAACCAGTAATCGTAACCCGTCTTAAAGGGCGAATGAAACTGGATCGTGTTGAGGACGAGCATCGGGCTGGCCGCAATAACGAAAGCGAACGCAACTCCAATACAATGGAGAAACCAGCGGAGGCGGTTCTCCTTGGCTGGGAATACAGCCATTGTTAACAGTAGGGGCGCAAAGAAAAGTAATTGCAGCCGGATATTGAGTGAGAGGCCAAGGAAAACCGCTGACAGATAGATTTTCCAGCGGCGCTCTTCGGTCAAGCCGAGGTAGGCAAACATAAAAGCTAACACGACTACTGTGGTTGCGCTGATTTCGCTAAATGGTGACCGGCAGAAGGTAAAAAACGCCGGCAGCGTGGCCACCATCAGGGCCGCAACCCCACCCGCGAACGGCATCGCAAGATAGGCATAAAAGCCAAACACGGCCAGAATTAACAACAGGCCAATTGTTTGATTTGTCCTGTACGGCGCAAGAATAGAATCGGATTGAGGCAGAATCCTGAGCCAGGGAAGCATTAGTACTGGGTAGCCTAAAGGGTACACCGATGGCACTTTGTCGTAACCGATTTGCAAGTAAGGGTATCCATCTTTCAGAATGGCCTCTGCCTGAGCGAAGTATTCCGTCGCATCGGCTTGACCGAAATCCAACAGCGAGCTGTCGCGGTAATTAGTTTTAAGGACGGTAAAGTAGTAAAATGTTATTGCGCAAACCAAGAGGAATGTGCCGGTCAAAAACGCTGGGGTAATAAACTGTCTAGATTTAGTCACTTGCCGATGAGAAATTATCGAGGCAGCTGCCACAGACAAGCCGAAAAAGAGAGCGAGTCCTAACAGATACTGGAGCTGGTCAATGAGTGGATACTGAAGCGTGTCTCACGAGTTTGGATTGTTACTAACATCGTCTTGGACGGGGAGCGCCTCCTCCGAAAGAACATTATCGTCTGCGCTACGGACGTTGTAATGAAGCTGAGGATTGTAATCGGAGATGTAACCAAGAATACAAGTTGTGCAAAATTTGCCTTGAAATAACACACGATTCGCGAACGAACTCATCCCGCAGGAGCGCGCCACCCCGCGAATAATACCATTGGAATCAATGACTGCCAGCCTATTCGGAGTCATATATCCCTGCTTCGTCTCCTTATCGACGAGCCATGCGACTGGACTAATCGCACATCGGACAATCCGGGGAATATGTCGTCTTGTGGTTACATGGCAAACGATTCGCGCTGCTGGAGCCCCATTGTCGCACTGCACTAACTTGCTAACACGGCAGGTCCCCATCAATCCCTCCGGCTTGTGACGTCCCGCAAACAAACTTGCTTCGTTAAGGCCGATCCAATCTTGTAAGCCGTCCGCGAACATACCCAACCGGTGTGCTCGCAGCTGGGGAGCCACCATATATGGAAATTCAATGTACACTGGCGCTATGATCTTCAGCGTTTCAATGTCGCGTACTCGGTTAATCAGACTAGTGGCCGCATCGGTAGCCAAGATCTGCGCATATTTGGAGTGCAGTGCCCACCTCTGATGTGATGGAAATGCAAAGACCGGGGTTGCCAAAGGAATACAGAAAGCTATCCAGCGTAAATACGGGACATTTTCGCCTCGCGCGATGAGTAATAGCAGCAAACCGCCCCAGAACAGCGTACTCCAGAAAAGGTACCGCGGAGCGTCCACGTCGGACGATGTCCCACGGGTAAGTGGCAAAGGAACTACAATACTTGTTGCAACAAGAATGCTAAATGTGACTAGCGCCAAACCAGTCAGTTTCAAGCGGCTCTGTCCTATATCGCGCCGGTATACCGCACGTCCTATTATGACTAGGGCGATCGTGAGACCTGCCGCTCCGAACCACACCGACATGGAAGATTCCACTGTTTGAGAGAGCAGCTGTTGAGGGCGCCAACCCGCAATCGCATACGCGACGGGAGTTCCTATGATTTGGCATAACCAAATGCCTCCACTAGCAGCAATCGACGGTAGCAATTGCATTTGCAAATGTTGGCTCTCCCCGGGCAAGATAACAAGTATCACAGCTGCTACTATGCTGGCCAGAGCTAGCAGACCGATGGAGTATGTCCGCAGACGCAAGCACCATGCGAGCAACAGTAGGGTTGGCCAAATTGCTAAGCCGGAACCGAAGCTGAAAGAGGCGAGAAAACCGCCGCATACCACGATAAGTGCTGCTAGCCATTGACGCGATTGGCCGTTCATCCTCGGCAGTACGAGAAAAGCTATAGCTGCTCCCACCATCACTGAGGAGCAAATACAGTTGAAACCGCCGGATGCCGTGATAATGGACCGCCCCATCCAGAAATTGGTCGTCACCAAGACAAGCGCGGATAAGACTTTTCCCGTAAGGGACACGTTCTTATCGCGCCAAATTGGTATCAGCAGAAGTGACACGGTGATCGAAAGCAGCAGAATCCCGGCGATCACGAGTGGTTGCTGTTTCCCGTGAAAAAAGCGGAGATCGGTCAGCCAGAAAAAGCTTGGAAAAAATATGGAATGAGGACCGTACTTGAGCAACGCACTTTGGAGCCACGAGTGCGTGAGAGCTCTTTGGTACAGCTGCCAGAAATCTTGATGTGTCACTGGCCAAGAACCAAAATATAAATACGCAAACCCCGAAACAGAATAAAACGCGATGGCCAGAGCGGCGAAAGCTTGCGCGGTCCGTTCCATCGTGCGCGATACGTTGAATTTCAGAGGCATCCTGGTGTCAAAGAAGCCCAATTATCGCGACGTCGATACCCCGCGCAAGCTCTGTCATCTGTGCCGGCAACTTATGGGCCGGCCCAGCGATTACAGCAGCGTGAGTGCGCTCGGTATCTCCCGTTTGGGATCAAGTTGCGGGCAGAATCGGATTCTTCACCACGATTCTAAGCGGCAGTCGAAAGCTATCGCAGTTCTCATGAAGTCAATATTACGCGCGCCATTTGGATAAATCTTGCTTGCATAAAAGAGCCGTTTACGGCCCGGCGTACACAGCACCGCGTTCTGCCCACGCAGGGCCGATCCGACAGACGCGCGTAATCGAGTATGTTGCTCTTGGTCGCGCGCAGGTTCGGGCGCCCAGTGTTGAGTTTTCTCCGGCTGCGCACGAGCGCAATCACCTGATGGCCTTGTTCCAACGCCTGAGCTACCATTGCCGGCCCCGTTCTGCCGGTTGCGCCTATTACCAAAACTCGCAAGCGACTACGTCAGCCACGCGCCACCGGCTTCTCACACTTGCCGGGTCGGCGCCGTGCGCGAACGCGACCGACAGCGCCAGCGCGCGCGCAAAATAGGGATTAGGCCAATAACCTTCACAACCGACAGCGGGTTTGTTTTCACTTCATGCTCGCGCTGTAATCATAATCGATGCATCGATGACTTCTGTGGAACATAGATCATTCAGGACTCGGCTTGCGGGCGATGATAAGGAGACTGGCGCCGGCCGGAAAGTCGCAGTGAGGCAGAATGTAACGTTCGACCGCAAATATTGTATAGAGAATGTTATTCTGCCATTGCGGCAGGGGCTGGATATCGGAGACGTACATGTCACGAGGTCTAAACAGTCGCTTGTAAAACAAGACCAGAGCAATAAGCGGTAAGAGGAGTGTGTTAAAATAGCTGCTCCGCTCGATAAAAAAACCTGCCTTGCGAACGCGTTGTTGAAGCAACGAACGTGTGTACCGTCGCACATGATTTGAGATGTAATCCTCGCCGCTCCAGAGAAAATCGTAGGCCGGCACAGCTGCAATTAACAAACCGGCGGGACGCAACGTAAGTTTTAACTTTCGTAACAGGCCGAGATCATCTTCGACATGCTCGAGGACATCGCAGGCCAGGACACAATCGGCGATAGCCGGTGCTGGCCAGTCATTATTGAGGTCTAGCGTGTTGAGTCCACGTTGGCGACAAGCCGCCAGCGCAGGCACGGAAATATCGGCGGCGAGAACTTTGAAACCAAGATCGACAAGGTGCCTGGCAATAACACCCGAGCCGGAGCCGAAGTCGATGATCTCGCTGCCGGGCCGAAGATATCGCTGGACAGTATCGGCGATGATTTCTTTTCGCGCATGGTACCACCAATATGTC
>Ga0193715_1000388_pt1 | contig 11077 bp, 9 predicted proteins | sample U2m2metaG_FD_143040 | JGI IMG/M metagenome (GOLD analysis project Ga0193715, IMG submission 143040) | Soil microbial communities from a riparian zone of the East river system, Colorado, United States - U2m2 | ecosystem: Environmental > Terrestrial > Soil > Riparian zone | place: USA: East River... | reverse complement strand
GGAAATGTCTCCGGCGCCTGGCCGAGCCGTGCGACAAGCGCCGTGCGCGCGGCCGCGTAATCGGTCCAGCCTTCGCCCGTGCGCGCGAAGCGATACTGTAGCTTCATGAGGTCGACGATCTGATCGACGGTTTGCGGCTTCATGCCTCTTGCGCGCAAATCATTCATCGTCTGATCGATGGTTGTTTCGGCGGCCGGTATGCCCGCGCCGGAAATGCTGATCAAGAACGCGATTCCTTGCGCTCGCAGCGCGGCGAGCGGCATCACCCAGCCCGCCTGACTCCAGCCGAGTAGTCCGATTTGCGAGGCGTCCACATCGCTGCGGGTCTTCAAGTAGTCGAAGGCGGCGGCGACGTCACCGGCGAGATCATCGAACGATGCGATGTGCCAGTCGCCGGTAGAGCCGCCCACGCCGCGCTTGTCGTAGCCGAGGACGGCAACGCCGTGGCGGACAAGAAAGTGTGCGAACGGGAGCAGATACTCACGATCTTCGGCTCCGGACGCGTGGACGAGGATGATGGCCGGATGCTTCGCGCCCTCGCGTGGGCTGATCAGCGTTCCCGTCAGCTTGATATCGCCGCTTGAGAACTGAACGTTCTCACGTTTCTCGATCTCGACGCGGCGCGCGCTTCGCGCGGTGTCTCCCTCACGCTGCCAGGTAAGTCCGCTGATTCTGCGTGAGCCATCGCGCAGGAACCTTATGCGAGACTGGATCGCTGTCGGCACTGCAGCGCCGGGTCCGGCGAAAAAGGCGTCGCGATCAGTCGGATAAAGCGCTCGGACTTCGCTGGATTCGTCGAAGGCGACCAGCTGATTCGTACCCGTCAGCTCACTCCACAGCTGGAGATACACGAACCGATCAGAGGCCCATTCGTAGGTGCCGACATACTCACGGAGCTGGCTCTCGTCTGCCGTGCGAACGACGGGGCCCTGGCAGCCCATCACAACAGCGTCAACGCCGAGGAGAAAAGTCGCTGACGCGGCTACGATAACAGGGCGTGCGCTACGCATATGTCTGGAGCATACACATCGATCGCCTGTCCGACCTTGGATCAAGTGATGCCTACGAACAGCTGTATAAGTTGGTTTCAGCTCGACATGGCTGCGACGGATGTAAGCTGGCTGTCATCGGCAGAAAGGGACGACTGTCGCCGAGGGCATTCTCCTTGATATCGGGTCGATAGACCGCGATCCCGCGGCCCCAACTTTTCAAGGAGAAGTATGAAGTATTCCTATCGCCTCACTACGCTGCTGGTGTTGGCTCTGCCGGCGATGCCGCTCATGGCTCAATCGACCCGAGCTGACGAGCGTGCCGCCAGGGCCGCGAACTCGGCCACGCGAATGCCCGTCGTGATACCAGCCGGCACACCTCTCACCGTAGCAATCGATCAGGAGCTTTCGAGCGCGTCGGTCAACTCAGGCCAGCGGATCTCCTTTCATCTGACGTCTGACTACTCCGAATTCGGCCACGTACTGATCTCTCAGGGTACGCCAGTCCGAGGCACGGTGACGCAGGCCACTCGCCGGAAATCTGGTGGAAGACCCGGTGCTCTGACGATCCAGGTCACCTCCGTACGAGCCGTAGATGGCACGTATGTTCCCCTTCGCGGCAGCGAGAAAGTCGTGGGAAAGAACCGTCAGAGTCAGGCGACCGCTCTTGGTATCCTAACGCTCGGAGTCGGCGCGACAAAAAAAGGACTCTCCGCCTCGATCCCGGCTGGAACGCAGTACACGGTCTTTACCGACGCGAAGCGGACAATCGTGGTAGCCAGATGATCATACGGTAGCTGAATCGTTACAGAGGATTCCCCGACTTTCCTTGACGCGTCTTCGAGTCGGCGGTAGCTCTTTACCCTGAGAGGAACGTCGTGGAATCCTTTGCGGCAGAGCTCACCCTACTCGCGGACGTCTCGCGTTTTCAGCCCCTCCTGCTGAGACCCGCCCCTCATGACTGGCATGTCGAACACACCTGATTCCAGCCGCCGTCGCTTTCTTGGCTCTGCGGCCGCAACAGTTGCGGCCGGGCAGCTGGGTCTTCTCGCCCTTTCCCGGAGGTTAGAGGCTATGACTCAACCGATTACTGAAGTTTCAACGCAAACGACGGGTGCGAGGAGCGACATTCGTCCGTTTCGCGTGAGCTTTTCCGACGAGCAGCTGGCCGATTTACGTCGTCGCGTCAAAGCCACGAAGTGGCCAGAGAAAGAGACCGTTGGCGACGATACGCAGGGTGTGCAGCTAGCGACGATGCAGGCGTTGGCGAACTATTGGGGAACCAATTACGACTGGCGCAAAGCGGAAGCGCGAATCAACTCCTACCCGAATTTCATTACGAATATCGATGGGCTGGACATTCACTTCATCCACGTCAAATCGAAAGAAAAGAATGCGCTGCCGATTATCATCACACACGGTTGGCCCGGCTCGTTCATCGAACAGATGAAGGTCATCGATCCACTCACCGATCCCACCAAGTACGGCGGCAGCGCGGCTGACGCTTTTGACGTAGTTATCCCGTCGCTTCCCGGGTACGGTTTCTCCGGCAAGCCGACTGCTCCCGGCTGGAACCCGGTACGTATCGCCAAAGCGTGGACGACGCTGATGCGCACCCTCGGCTACACTAAGTTCGTCGCCCAAGGCGGAGACTGGGGCAATGCAGTCTCGGAGGTAATGGCGCTGCAGGCACCTCCAGGATTGCTCGGGATCTCCACCAATATGGCGGCCACGGTGCCGCCCGCGACCGACGCAGCGCTCTTTGCGGGCAACCCAAAGCCAGCCGACCTAACGCCTGACGAATCGAGAGCGTGGGATCAGCTCGCTTTCTTTTACAAGGACGGCCTCGGCTATGCCAACGAGATGAATCTTCGGCCGCAGACCCTATATGGGATTGTGGACTCGCCGATCGGTCTCGCCAGCTGGATGCTCGATCACGATGACGCGAGTCAGAAAATGATCGCTCGTGTCTTTGCTGGGCAACGTGAAGGTCTGTCGCGCGACGACATCCTTGATAACATCACCATGTACTGGTTGACGAACACGGCGATTTCGTCTGCTCGTCTGTATTGGGATACCGCGCATACATTGCCGCCGGGTGGCTTCTTCACCACCCGCAACGTCCAGCTGCCGGTTGTCGTAACCGTCTTCCCCGACGAGATCTACGCCGCGCCGAAGACCTGGGCGGAAAAGGCGTATCCCAAGATGATCTACTACGAGAAGTTCCCCAAAGGCGGCCACTTCGCGGCCTGGGAGCAGCCAGAGTACTTCGTGACTGCGATGCGCGATGGCTTCAGGTCGCTCAGGAGCGCTGCGACAGCAAGTGGTCGCGCTGATTAGCGCGCGACGGAGAGGCTGACCGAATCTGAAACAAATTGCCTAACAGGAGGGCGACAATGACTCTGAAGACGGCAGGTGCATTCTCACTAGGTCTGCTACTCGTCGCCGGGGCGGGCGCCGGAGCGCAAGCCGCGGCAAAGACAAAGCATTCCGGAATGACAGCGAGTGCAGCCGCGAAGCCAACGATCGTGCTCGTGCACGGGGCTTTCGCCGACGCGAGCAGTTTCCAGTACCTGATCCCATTGCTGCAGAATGACGGGTATAACGTCGTCGCAGTACAGAACCCTCTCTCGTCACTTGCTGACGACATCGCTACCACCAAACGTCTCATCGACGCGCAGAAGGGACCTCTAGTAGTCGTTGGCCATTCGTACGGTGGTATTGTGATAAGCGGCGCTGCATCAGGAAATCCGAACGTCAAAGCGCTGGTCTACCTCGCGGCCTTCGCGCCTGAAGCCAATGAGCCGGTAGGGCCGCTCACCGATAAGTATCCAACTGCCCTAGGCAAGGCGCTGAGGCCCGACGCGGCTGGGTTCCTCTATATCGCCTGCGATCAGGTTCACGATGTGTTCGCCGCCGATCTGCCGGAGAGTGCGGCGAAAGTCGTGTGCGCTACGCAGAAGCCAGTTCACAACTCGGTATTCGGCGCGACGATCGATGCGCCGGCGTGGAAAACCATTCCATCCTGGTATCTGGTTTCTCGCCAGGACCATGCGCTGAATCCGGATCTCGAGCGGTTTTACGCCAAGCGAATGGGCGCGAAGACCAGTGAGATCGATGCCAGTCACGTCGCGTTCATCTCACATCCGAAAGTCGTTGCGCGCTTGATCGAGCAGGCAGCAACTGCATCCGCGAAGTCAGCGCAGTAAGCGTTTACGACAGCTCACGACGAGATGGGCGAAGAAATCAACAACGATCGCCGCCACTTCCTTGGCACCGCGCTGATGACGGTGGCGGCGCGTCGATTCGGGCTCGCCAGCCTGGCGAACATGCCAATCAACGAATTGTCAGGCGGAGATGGAATCATGACTGTGCCATCGGGCCGTTCATCTTTTGACTCACTAAAGCAGATCGACGCCGGCGTTCTCAACGTCGGTTACGCGGAAGCCGGCGCGGCGAGCGGTCCTCCGGTCATTCTGCTGCACGGCTGGCCATACGACATTCACGCCTTCGTCGATGTCGCTCCGATCCTGGCCGCCAAGGGATACCGCGTCATCATGCCGTATCTGCGCGGCTCCGGCACGACGCGGTTTCTCTCCAACGAAACGCTCCGAAATGGAGAGCAGGCAGCGATCGCGGTCGACACAATTGCACTTATGGATGCGCTCAAGATCCAGAAGGCGATCGTCGCCGGCTTTGACTGGGGCTCACGAACGGCCGGTATCATGGCGGCGTTATGGCCCGAGCGCGTGAAGGCACTCGTGGCCGTCAGTGGCTATATCAGCGTGAATCTGGTTGCCAATCAGCAGCCATTGCCCCCGAAGGCCGAGCTCGGCTGGTGGTACCAGTACTACTTTGCCACCGAGCGCGGCGTGCTCGGCTATACGAAGAACACATACGACTTCAACAAACTGATTTGGCAGCTCGCTTCACCCAAATGGAAGTTCGATGACGCGACGTACGATCGCACCGCGCAGTCGTTCAACAATCCCGATCACGTCAAGATCGTCATTCACAACTATCGTTGGAGACTGAGCCTCGCCGACGGCGAAGCGAAGTACAGCGCGCTCGAGCAAAGGATCTTCACTCGTCCGGTGATCACAGTTCCGTCGATCACGATTGCCAGTGATTTCGACGGTGCCGCCGCGGACGGGAAGGGTTACGCCGACCGGTTCACGGGGAAATATTCACACCGCGTTCTGAATGACATCGGGCATAACGTACCGCAGGAAGCGCCGAAGGCGTTCGCGCAGGCCGTAATCGACGTCGACAGTTACTAGGAGATGCTGATCGATTTGTCAGAGGAGCTGGATAAATGTCCGACTCAATCAATCATGAGCGGCGCCGATTCATCGGGGCGGCGGGGGCCGCGGCTGCTGCGCTTGGCGCAGCAAGACTCGGTGTGATCGGGTCGGCGATTCAACAAATGGCATGCGCCGCGTTGAGGAACGAAGGCACGCTTCCATCGCTGAGTGGAGCGACGGAATGGCTGAATACCCCGCCGCTCACGCCGGAGGGCCTGCGCGGGAAGGTTGTGCTGGTCGACTTCTGCACTTACACCTGCGTCAACTGGCTGCGCACGCTTCCTTACGTGCGCGCCTGGGCCGACAAATATCGCGATGACGGATTGGTGGTGATCGGCGCGCACACGCCGGAGTTCCCGTTCGAGAAAGATCTCGACAACATCCGCTGGGCGTTGAAGGAAATGGACGTGAGGTATCCGGTCGCCGTCGACAGTGATTACGGTGTCTGGCGCGCGTTCGACAACAACTATTGGCCGGCAGTCTACATCGCCGACGCCAACGGACGAATTCGCTATCACCATTTCGGCGAGGAAGCCTACGCCGAGCAGGAGCGGGTGATTCAGGGATTGCTGAGCGACAACGGACGCAAGGTCGACAACGGGCTCGTCAAGGTGACACCGCGCGGCCTCGAGGTGGCCGCCGATTTAGGTCAGCTTCGCTCACCAGAGAGCTACCTCGGTTACGAGCGTGCGGAAACCTTCGCCGGCAATGCGGTGGACGACGCGCCCAGCTCCTACACGATTCCTCCCAGCCTGGCGCTCAACCAGTGGGCGCTCGCCGGCAACTGGACCGTGAAGGGCAAAGGCGCCGAGCTGAAAGAGCCGAACGGCAGGATCGTGTTTCGCTTTCACGCGCGTGATGTGAACCTGATCATGGGTCCGCCCCGCGGAGGGAAGCCGGTGCGATTCAGCGTGACAGTCGATGGGAAGCCGCCCGGCGCCGCTCACGGAACCGACATCGATGAGCGTGGGAACGGGACCGCCGATCGGCAGCGCACTTATCAGCTGGTGCGGGAACCGCAATCGATCACCGATCGCCAATTCGAGATTCAGTTTCCTGAGCCAGGGGTGGAAGCGTTCTGCTTTACCTTCGGGTGATTCACCCGGAGCAATGAGCGGCAAAATACCGACTCAGTCCTTGGGCGTTTGCACCCGCATCGGCGAGCCCGACGTAACCATCCGGTCGCACGAGATACAAGGCATCCTGCTGCAACCCGGCGCGCCGCATCTGCGTTTTCCAGGCGAACACGTGGAGCGGTATCCCTAGCTTCGCGCACGCATCATTCAGTGCACGTCGCGCTTCTCCGTAGACATGCACCTGCCACTTGAGCGTAGTGAGCGGCGCGAAGTTGTCCTGAGCGGAATCGAGCCGCACCCACGGCAGTCGGTCTCCACCGCGAACCTTGCCCGCCGTGCCGTCACTCAGCGCGCTGTTGCGATAGTTGACCTGCGTTTGAGACACGGTCTTAAAAAGCAGCTCGCGGAATGCCCGCAGTCGGAAAAGCAGTGGCAACACCAGCGGAACGATTCGCGTTCGTATCAGCGTCGCCAGAGCGCCACGACTGGTGATCAGCACGAATCCGCGATCGGTGGTGGCGACGAGTCGACGGGCGAAAGCGATTCGCTCGGGCTCGTAGGTGTCGAGGATCTTTTGTGGCGAACCTCCCTTCAACACCTCGGCCAATTTCCACGACAGATTGACGGCGTCGCCAATTCCCGTGTTCATCCCCTGACCACCGACCGGACTGTGAATGTGAGCGGCGTCGCCGAGTAGGAAGGCGCGCCGGTCGCGGAACCGGAGCGCGACGCGATGGTGAACGCGATAGGTCGAGAACCAGTTCACCTCCTGAACGTTGAGGCGAAGGTGCTCCATGGCTTTGCCTTTCACATCGTCGAAGGTGAGTGCGCCGTGATCGCCCGCAGGCAAATCGTGCACAGTTCCCACCAGGCGCCAGTGGTGATCGCCCTCGAGAGGGAAGAGGAGGAGAAAGTCGGCGTCCTCGATGTCGGCGTGCAGATCCTTGTTCGTCGGTGAACCCGTTCCCACGACATCGGCGACGTAGAACAGGCCAGTGTACGTTCCGCCGGGAAACCCGACGCCAAGCTGCGCGCGAACGACCGACGACGCTCCATCGCATCCCGCGAGGTACTCCGCTTCGCACGTCTCCTCCGCGCCGTCGGGGAGCCGCAACGTCGCCGTCACACCGTGCTCATGCTGTGTGAACCGCAGCAGTTCCGTGCTACGCTCCACGCGCACGCCGAGCGCGGCAAGCCGATCGATCAGCATCCGCTCGTGGGCGTCCTGCGGGAATACGAGCGCGAATGAGTACGGCGTCAGATTCTCTCCAGCTCCGGTGAGCGGCACAGTCGCCGCTCGATGCCCCTGCACCCACAGGTTGAGATTCTGGATCTTGACCCCTCCCGCGATCGCGGCGTCGTCCAGCCCAACCTGGTGATAGAGCTCGAGCGTCCGCGCCTGAACGGCGAGCGCGCGGGAAGTGGTGCCCGGCTCGGAGGCCTTGTCGATGATTCGCACCTTGACGCCGAGTCGCGTCAGCCAGTGCGCAAGTACGAGCCCGGTGGGTCCGGCGCCCGCGATGAGTACGGGAGTGTCAGCCATTACAGTGGGAGGTTGATCGTAGTCGTTGTCGAATCCTTCCTCACAAGTCCTGGTGCGCGGGCTGGTTGAACATTGCAGCGGTGAGCTCGAAAGCGAGTCGCTCACGGCCGTAGCCATCGATTCTGGTTCCGGCGGGACTTGCCCCGATCTTCTCCACCGCGCGCTGCGAACGGTGGTTCTCGGGGCCAATCAAGAAGATGACGCGGTCCACGAACGTGAACGCGTGTCGGAGCATCAGCTCCTTCATTTCGCCGTTGTATTTCCCGCCCCAGTACGCCCGAGCCAGAAACGTCCACCCGATTTCGATTTCACTCTGTTCGGCGTTATAGCCGTGATACCGCGAGCCGCCGATAACCTGCCCGTCCCTCGCGTCAGTTGCGATGAGCGCACCGCCAGAAGCCATCGCCTCATCGAAGAAGGCGCGGAACACATCCGGTTGGTAGCGATCTCTCGCCGGATGCTGTTCCCAGATCAGTGGATCCGACGCTACAGCGAGCAACGCATCGAAGTCATCGCTGCGAAGTGGCCGGAGCCCGAGCAATTCACCGCGCAAAACCGGCTGAAGGTCCGGACCCGCCGTGCTCGTCATTGTCTCGAGTCGCCTCGCCCCGAAGTGACTATCTGCGACCAGCCAAGCTCCGACCAGTCGAGCTCCTCCTCGAGACGCTGAAACGCGGCATCGCCGATGGTGCCGTCGCCACGCAAAGCAACGAGCCTCCGCCGCTGTGCTTCCGTGGCGGCGCGAATGACGACTGAATCGTCGTCCGCGTTGTCGGTCCCAGCGGCCGACGATGCCTCCGGTCCCGGTCCCTCCGGCGCCGGTCGGTTCGAGTCTGCGCCGTCGGCTGCGAACGCCTTCTCGGCGCGCCGCAGCTGGACCGCGAAACGGCGCCGCACGAGCTCGGCGGATTCGTCACCGTGGCATGCAGCAACCGCGTCGACTGCGGCGCGCAGGTATTCCACGCGAGCGAGGCGCACCTCGCGTTCTATTGAACCGTCATCCTTGATTCCCAGGCGCAGGATCAACGGCCGTAGCGTGAGTCCCTGTACGACTAGAGTGCCGAGCGTGACACCGAACGCGGTCGTGAGAATCAGGTCGCGGAAGGGAAACGCGGCGGGGAGCGCCAGAGCAGCAGCCAGTGTCACCGTGCCGCGCATGCCGCACCAGCCAACCACAGCGGCACTGCGACGGTCCAGGGCTACGGCATCACGCGGACCGGGCGCACCATCGACACTCGGGCGGCACCGCCATCGACTGAACGCCGCCGCGCCGGTCACCCACGCAATCCGTGCAAGGATCACAACGACGCACACCGCCGCCGCGAAAATCGCGTAACGCAGGCCCGTTGCTTCTTCCAGGCGAGCCAGGATGGACTTCAGCTGGAAGCCGACGAGGATGAACGCGAGAACGTTCAGCACGAATACCGCGACCTCCCACACCGCCCACGATTGGATGCGGAGTCGCGCGGGGATGAGCTCGGGTGCCCGGCGCGACGCCGCCATTGCGAACACGACGGTCGTAATAATGCCGGAAAGCTTCAACTGTTCGGCCAGGATCCAAACGAAGAACGCCCCGCAGAACTGGACAATCACAGCCGTAGAGACGTCGCTGATCCGCACGATTACCATGAGCGACAGTCGAGACAGCACCAGCGCGAGCACGACACTTCCGGCCGTGACCACCACCAGCATCGGAATGACACTCCATCCCGATATGAACCCGGTCATCGTCGCGCCGACGGCAAGACGGTAGACGAGGAGCGCGCTCGCATCGTTGAAGAGGCTCTCTCCCTCGAGAATGACGAGCAGCCGATTCGGCGGCCGGAGCTGCTTCAACACGGTAGTGGCGGCAGCGGCATCCGGCGGCGCAACGATGGCGCCGAGCGCGATGGCCGCCGCCCACGGTATATCCGGAACAAGTAGCCGCGCGACCACCGCGACGACGACGATGGTGAGCGCGACTGCACCAAGGGCTAGACTCGCGATGGGTCGCCAGTTAACCCGCATGTCCCGGGCTGATGCGTCGAACGCGGCGTCGACCAGGACCGGCGCGACGAATAGGGCGAGTGCAAGCTCGGGATCGAGCACCAGCGTCGGCGTGCCCGGTATAAGCGCGAGCGCGGCGCCGGCCAGCGCTACGAGCGCGGGATACGGGGCACCAAAGTGACGTGCAATGGCCGCCAGCGCTGCTCCGCCCAAGAGCAGCGCAATGACCACCTCAAACACTTGCATTCTCCCTCCGACGAGAACACGCGATCAGGGTACGGAGGATAATCGACAAGCAGGCCGGATCAAGCCAGTATAGAAGGAGGAGGAAACATGCGCATCGGCATTCTTGGTTCGGGACTAATGGGAGCGAAGCTCGGGACGATCTTCGCCCGCGCGGGGCACGACGTGGCGTTCAGCTACTCGCACAACAAGGCGAAGCTCGAAAAACTGGCGCGCGATGCAGGCGGCCGAGCTCGTGCTGGTACGCCCGCCGAGGCGGCGAAGGACGCGGACGCGCTGTTGCTCGCGGTCCACTGGTCGCGCGTCGACGACGTGCTCAAAAAGGCCGGCGATCTGTCCGGCAAAGTCATCGTGAGCTGCTCGCTGCCGATGAATGCGAATGACACAGGCCTCGTCATCGGGAAGACCTCGTCCGGCTCGGAAAAGCTTGCGAAGAAGGTTCCCAAGGCTCACGTCGTCTCTGCGTTCAACACCGTGCCGAGCGAAGTGTTGTTCAGCGTCTTCGAGCGAAAAGGCAGCGGGACGCGACCGAGCATTGTCTATTGTGCCGACAACGCCAAGGCGAAGAAGGTTGCCGCCCAATTAATCAGCGATGCTGGCTTCGAGCCGATCGATGCCGGTCCGCTCCGAATCGCGCGCTACACTGAGCCATTCACGCTGCTCGTCGGGCAGCTCGCGTACGAAGGATCGCGCGGGCCGGCCCTCGCATATCGTTTTGAATGGTTCGAGGAGCGCGAGTAACGGCGTCGGTTATCCGCACAAAACGTTCGTCGGAATCCACTCGGCGTGAAAGGCGCCGTGTATGTCTCCCGCGCGGGGGAACTGAAGACCGACCGAGCCCTCGAGCGTACTGCCTGCGCTCCCCGAGCCGACCATCAGGTAGCCACTCGTTGCGATCTCGTAGTCGTTGGCGTTGGGGTGAAACCATGCGGCGGC
>Ga0193715_1000387_pt1 | contig 11101 bp, 11 predicted proteins | sample U2m2metaG_FD_143040 | JGI IMG/M metagenome (GOLD analysis project Ga0193715, IMG submission 143040) | Soil microbial communities from a riparian zone of the East river system, Colorado, United States - U2m2 | ecosystem: Environmental > Terrestrial > Soil > Riparian zone | place: USA: East River... | reverse complement strand
CTAACTCCCACTAACAACTGATCCCTAAAATGAGCACATAATTATCCAGTTTATTTACTCCTAAAATAATACTGATCATTAGAAAAATCAGGTAACTAATTTTCCAATTATATTTGGAAGATGTGATGAAAATAAGATGGATAACCATTAATAGACGTAGACGTAACGAGACCTTGTGAATAAATCCGCAAAATGTATTGAACAACAGCATGATTTGTGTGATGGAGATATAATAGAAATGATCAATAACTCAAGGGTAACAAGAATTTGTGAATGTCAATGTCATGACAATATGTACAAGCTCGTAAGTAGGATGAAGGCCGCAAATAATCAGTAATTAGAGAACCCAGACTCGACTTAAATAAACTATAGTATAAGATTATGAAGAGTTACACAATTCCATATTTACCTGAAAACACATCAAGATAGAAATATCATTTTGTCCGAACAAGACCGATAAGACTGATTACCACAATTAAAATCAATAAGATCTTGCAATCTGCATAGTTAATAATTTATGTAATCCGAATTGGTTCTGGCAGGTCACGTGACTAATTAGTGATTGCTAATCTCAATTAGCAAGCAAATTATCAACCGATGCAGCTGCCAGGATTCGGAATCTAGCTGACCAAGAACCCATACTATCAGCCAAATCATTTAACTTTATAAATTAAGTGCAATATTACAACCATATGGTGGATCTAGTTTATGGTCGTGGAATAACCGACATTGATGTATTTATTGGCTTGCTTTGACATACCATAAAATAGGTTATCGTTACTAATGATAGGATGGCTTTATCATTACTAATGATGGTAAGAAACTGACACAAAGATAAAATCGGAACTAATAATCACTGCCACGGGAATGACACACACTGAATTATACGCAACTATCAATTACTATTCAGTAGAAAATCTAGTTAGAATTTCGAATTTGAAGACGGGTTAACTAATTAATTATGGGAGTGATTTGATTCATACAACAATCAAAACATACTTCAAAATAAGCTGATAAACCTCAATTTTATATTTTTTACATATTATACATTTTCAAAATTAGCTGTATAATAATATGTGTATAATAAAATATCATTCTGTTCAATTGAGAGTATTGCAATAATCAAGATTTAGTTTTATGACCATTATGTTGAAATAAATACATTTAATTCCATATTTGATACTAATTTAATACTATTGCTCTAATAAATAACAATTTGTATACGATTAAGTTCTTAATCGTTTCCAAAATTTGGAAATATTATTACCACGGAATTATGACAATATTATGTACAATGTTTTTATTGAATGTTTTACTAACAATAATTGATTAATTCATGAGAAGAAGAATGGAGATAATGGCGAAGTCAACATCTACAAAGAATGGAAATGAGCGGATTACTACAAATAGAGATAATATTAAACATTTGGAATACTTTAACAACGGTCAGTGGCGACATAGTGACAAATGTAGACAGTTTACAAATAAAGAATGTTCTTTGGTAAGACTGAAGAAGCACGCATAGTTTCCGTCATGTAGTTAGGCGTGTAAATCTCAGATTTATAGACAACAAGTATTGTCTTATTACAATTGATTGTATATCGGTGGTGATAATCTAACTTCTAAAGCACTCAAAATGTTATCTACACAACTATTTGTAATGAGAGAAGGGATTCTTAGCTTTGTTTCTATAGGCAATAAATAATTTATGTATTCTAAAATCGCTATACGCTGCCCGATGTCATTCTCCTCACGGCACTTTTCAACTAAGCTGATCAGATATCTAGTATTTTGTGACATTACTTATATTACGGGCACATCGCTTAAGAATGTTTAGATACATTCCATGTCATACAAATAATTTTCCATAATAGAGAACCTATAAAACAATTGTTTTGCGCTAATGTTACTACAGCATGGTCATATGGCCACATCATTATGCCAGTTACAAACACAAAGGATGATATAGTATGATGTGTACTAATTTATTGTTTATATCTAAAATTCAAGTGAATATATTTGAAAATATTGATGATTTCAACAGAGTACCCGCCCATGCAGGGTGGAGTTGGACGCTACTGCAAGAAGTTAGTCGATTCGTTAAGAAGCGAAGGCATGCAGGTATTTGTCGTATGCAATGAAGCTGGAAACGGAGATTACAGTGGCATTTCACCGAATAATCAAAACAATTCTAAACTCCTCTTAAAAATAGTTAAAGAGGTTGAACCAGACGTAGTCCATGTCCAGTATGAGCATGGACTATATGGAATACATTTAGATCCAATAAATCCTAGAAAAACACGCACAAACATAGAATCATTTTACAAAGAGTGCACAGTTCCCATTGTCACCACTTTCCATTCGGCTTACACCTTCACTCAATGGATGAAATTGGTAGTTCCGTTAAATAATAGAATATTTGGGCGCCTTGGGACTTTTCTTAGGATGGGTTACGACTATTGGACACATCTACTAAATTATAATTCATTTAATTCCCTAAACAAGCAAAAAATAGGCCCCAATAAAGCCGGAATTGTTTTTTCTAAATATCTAGCCAATATTATTCCAGGTAGTACTTTGATATATCATGGGGCAGAGCCTAGCATTTCACCTCCCTTAGATAGAAAGGCGGCAAGGAAAAAGTTCTTACTTCCTGAAAAGGCAAACATTGCCTTAGCGGTGGGCTTTATGACAGCAACAAAGGGATGGGATATAATTGGAAAAATGAAGATACCTGAGGGCTGGAAGGTTGTAATAAACACCTCACAAAACCATTACGGAAGGGAGAAACTAAAGGGTAAATTTGAAAATGAAGGGGTGATCAATTTGAACAGGGGTTTTCTAAGTGATGAAGATTTGTCATTGCTCTTCTATTGTGCCGATGCGCTGATCCTTCCTTACAAAGTTACATCTGGTTCAGGTGTCATGTACGATGGATTAGCTCATGGACTTCCATTTATTTCAAGTAAATTAGAATTTTTCAAAGAATTCTCCGATATGAAGTTAGGGATGATGGCTAATCGTAATCCAACTGAGTTCTCAAACTCTCTTGTAAAACTTAAAATGAATTACAAGCTATACAAAGATGCGGTCGTAGACCTTAGGAAGCATCTACTTTGGAGGGAAGTTGCCCAAAAGCATTTCTTGCTTTATAACTCGATTATTGACTATGCTAGCTCTCCTCTAATAGGAAAAATTAGTAGATAAAATTAACCTGTTTATTTGGAGAATATTATAACACACTAGAACCTGCCAAAAATGATATCGGAGTCTACTGTTTCAATTAAAGGTACCAAGGACAAGTTATAATCTCTAGTTTTCCTCATCGCTGAGCAGTGCATTCTTATATGTGTGAGAGAATATACTAAGATGTGGACGGACCCGGAATTGAGTAGTAATGTTTTTTCGGAAATCGAAGTTGACTTTAGAGAAAGATATAGCAATTACCTAAGGACTATGAAACAACGAATCTACGACACATATCTAGGATTCAACGAATTAGATGATGAAAGAAAAATGGTTAATCAGCAAGTTGTAAGAACGCCTGGACGTAGAGGCGAGATTATTAAGAATGAAGAGATTGATAAAGAATTTTCTAGGCGATATGTTGAGTATAAAAAAAGTAATGAATTATTCTGATTGAATTCAGGACACAATGAGTTAGTTCGATAGTATTAAAGACACTTTATGTTTTAAGGTTCAATTCAATCTATAAACAATAAAAAGAGTTTCTTAGTTTTAGAATAAAAGCAAAAAAAATACGGGCAGCAAATTAAGTCCAAACTAGTAGTCTTAGTCTTAATGTTACCCTTTTACTAAAGACTATTACTTACGTTCATGTGATGGATCTTGTTTAATTCACACAATTGTTGCTTTTGCGAAGCGATCTCCTACACTGGTAATTCTTATGTTCGTTTTCTGTCCACTTTTTGCACCTTCAACAAATATTACAAAACCTTGGATTCTAGCAATTCCGTCGCCCCTCCTGCTTATTTCTGATATTTCAACTTCGTATTCCTTTCCCATTTCTACTGGTTTTGGACTTCCAAAACCACTTCTATAACTCATAGTTAGGATGATGTCTGTTCTTTCCGTAATATTAATGAACGTAATTAGTACCATTTTGCTAAGGATATCTCACTTCAATTTACGTTTCGATATAACATATCATTGAATAGTATCAGGGCGATTCTTGACAACAGTAATTCAATTTCGGGGGGCCAAATCCAGCAACGTCTCCAATTAGGATGAAACTCAGATTACGAAATATTATGAGAGGGTTATTTCATAAGATTGATGTGATAGGTTAAAAAAGCAAGTAAACTTGTCTCAATACTGGACGTCAAGTACGAAATTACCTAACTTTTCGCAAGATGCATTCCAATGGTTACCTGGTCGCATGGTGCTCTAAACTTGGGTACTAAATCAAGGTAGTACGCAGATAAAGACGAAAATTTCTGTTTAAATTGGTATACACTCGAAAAGGTCTACAAACATAAAGAAATTTTGCGGTAACTAACTTTTCATAGATTTAGAGCCTATAACAGGCTTTGTTCATAAAAGAGTCAATTAGTAATCGTGAATCAAGAATGTCGCTGTACATCTAAATTATTTTCTAATTCCAAAGACAACCTCTAGCCCTTTCGTTCTGGAATGGCTATATGTAAATGACTCGTTTGGGGTTATAGGAAAGCTGGATAATTGATCATATTTGCATGCAGGACATATGTTGTTTGCTCCCAATAACTGATTTATGTGTAATTTACTGAGACATGTTGCAGTCCAGAGGCAACGGTCACATAGAAGAAATATACTTTGATTAATTTTCATATTACTTTGATTCAATAACGTTTGGTTTGTTGTCATTATTTAATATGTACATCTTGTATATTATGTAGCTTTCTATTATTACTAAAAGTAGGTACACCTTTAACCTGTGAGTAATGAATAGTTTTTCAATGTTCTTGAAAGAATAAATTGGAAAAAGAATTTTACATCATTTCAAATAATAGTGCTTAATATTTTGGGCTTGCTTGGATTCGAATTAAATTCTCCTTCGATTAGCAATTATAATGATATAAATACCCATGACTGAATTTAGTCGGCATTAATTAGCCTAACTTTGTTTAATTGCATCGGCGCATTTATCACAATACTTCTCTATTATTATTGCTCCTACAGTACTATATTTGACTAACTTGGTCGCAGGTTCTCCGCATCCTATACAGAATCTTGAATTTTTTTCTTGACTTGATATAAAGGGCTCAATACTTTTCAGTGTTTTTTCTATCATTCACATTCCCTAATTATATAGAAACAGTGTACATTAATAAACTAAATAGAATACAATTTTTCGTTCTAACTCCAATTAGTAGACTAAGGAGAATGGGAGGGCCATTTCACTTGTGTTTATGATCAAATCCACACCAGTTCTAGCGTGATGCATTCAGAAACGGGAACGTCTTTTATCGCAACCAAACAACCAATCTCGGTCAATCGGCTGTCTAAACCTTTTATCCTACGCAATTAATATACCATTACTAATTTCTAACCAATTAGTACCAAAGTACAGAAACTGATGGGGTCTTTTGTTTTCTTTACGGGTACCACCATACTAATCTTCCATGGCCCCATCAGTGTTTACAAATCAATATATTACAACTCACCTAATCGCAATCTCCGCAACGTCATAACTGGAGGGCAAATACTCTGCATAATTTCCAAGCCAAACAGTTTTGTCATTAACTCAAGAAAATTATCAATAATTGAATCCGACAAACTACACAATGAATTAAGAATTTTGGGTTGATATTGTATCAAGTTTGTATTCATGAAAACTAAAAATTTGATATCAAAAAAGCAAGCATATTATACCTAATCGTAATGTCGTTAAATTATGACGAGAACAGTAAAACCTGATGGCTTACCAGGGGAATTTAAATGTCGAACATGCGACGTTTCATGGTCAAGTTTTATGCAGAATAACCTCCCATGTACTGATAAAACAACGAGATTTGGACTACACAACTTCGATTTTAGTAGACCGATTCTTCTTGAAAAACCTCAGACAGGCCTAATTTAATAACGCTTGTCGTAAATCAGCTGTCATAGCTTTTGTTATACGGCAGCTATCATCTGTTCATTAATTTCAGCAACCAATTGCCTAAAATCGAATGGCTTTTGAAGAAAGCCATCTATTCTCTTTCGAAGTATACTCTTGGAATTCATCAATTAAGGATGGTTATTGATGTCACATCGGGAACCGGAGTCTTAGCAATTGGTATGCAACTTTGGAATGGAAAATAAAAATATTTCAAGTGTGTTTAAATCAGTGCTATAATTAAATATCGATCTTGCTTAAACCGGTCAATTTTCAATTAATTTCCCGCGCTAGACAAGTGTCACAATATTTTTCCACAAGCGTGGCGTCAACCATGTCATAACTTGCAATTTGAGTTGCCACACCACCACACACAGAACAGTAACCGCCTGCTTTCTCAGACATAAATCTTTTTTTTACACTTTGAGATATTCTAGGGTTTGAGAGAATGTTTTGAAGATGATTGAGTTGCTCCTCAGATCTGTTCACTGGTCGCACAGTTGGATTTGGTCTATCTTTATTACTACGATGATTATTTCCGTAAAAAGAATCATGCATGCTTATCATACACGCTGATCATATATCTGTGTATTCGAATAATAGCAGACATTATCTGATCCTAACATGATTTTGCTACTATTTGGAAACAAAGAATTATTTCTATACGTTTAAACGACTGATGGGCAATTATTAGAGTCGAATTTACAGGTCTCGCCATCGGAAGCCGTATTATTAACAATTCTGATCCAATCCCAGACGGATATGACTTCTATTCAATCCGAACATTTTTAGTTCTCATATCCTCGGGCTGGATTCTTTCTAAAACATCACCAGTGTTCTTCTAATGGTATTAAGAATAAACTACTGATAACTAGAATTCCCACAATCATTCCTATTGTGCAGATGTTCGATTTTATGTATTTTAATGGTTTCATATGACTATTTCGCATAGGCACTATTACTATCATCGTAAACATTCAAGCTGAGAACTTACACTGGATTTTGAATTCTAAACTTCGTGTTATAACATGATAAAAATTTTGAGTGTTAAAACAAATTATCAATTCAATTATTTCGTTGACATCCGTCGAGGTTGGTCTGGTTTTCTAATGATTCGCAGTAATAATATTCTTTAAATTTGTAAAACGGCTACTATGACTAAAAGACTAAGGAAGGAAGAAAATTAATACTATCATCTGGTATAAAACGCTAATCGATCGTGTCTTGTCTTGTCGATTCTTAATAAGAAAAATATTTTATCCTAGCCTTTGAATCATGCATTTTGTTTCATATTTGCAGTAACCGAATATGATGTATTCTCATATCTGGAACAGAATACTGCATAGTGTTAAATAACCTATCGTGTATCTACTAATATGGGCAACATATTCGACAAAATAAAGAGGGCATTTAGAGATACGGCAGAGAAAACTACAGATTCGGCACAGAAAGTGGCTGATCCTGAGGTGTATACAGGTTCAAACAATGCAAATGAAAATAGAGGGAATGAAAAAGTGGAAAGGAACTGATGAACGCAGAAGATATTGCAGAACGCAAACCTACTGCGGTCAAGAGGGATAATAACTAGGGCAGTACATGTGACCCAGTTTAATCATTACTTTTTTAAGATATACGTTTGAAACCATTCGTACTTATTTAACGTATAAACTAGTTCTAAAAAGATCATTGATAAACAAAACTAGCAATCCCTCAGTATCTTAATTTTTATTCATCCTACCCCTTCTTCGTTTAATAACTTGGATTTTAACTTTTTAGAACCTGGCGATTGAGTAGTATTAGTAATAAAAGTCTAAAGGATAATACAAAACTGAGAATAGTAACAACTAGAAATCCTATTTTAGCGATTTGAATCATAAATTGTATTGTTCGAATGTATTCGAGCTCTTAGGGATTCGAGCCGTGCATATAGATGGGTTTCTGCTCTATTATTTAGTTTTTCATATGAAATTGAATTTATGAAACTCTTAGAGTATAGATAAGAACTGAATTGTGGTGGGCATCTATCAAAAACTAAATCTAGGACTTTGTTACTGTATTTTTAAACTGTCTACTGCATCCATAATAACTTGAGTAGCATGTGCTCCAAAATTTACTTTACAATAGTTTTCATTTTTTAGCTTTGAATCAAACTTATTTGTCCTTATCAACTGTGAAACCCTATTTACTGCAGCCAGATAATTCATCGAAGATATCCAAGTCAGTATGATTGTACATTTATCGCAAACTTGAACTTTAACATTACTCCCATATATTTCCCCACAAAAGACGCATTTGTTATATACTAATGAAGTACCGGATCTGGGAGCATTAATACCAAAATGAACTGTATTAAAGCACTCGATACATAAGTGTTGATTACATGTAGAACATGAGTGATATTCTTCATGTTTACTACATTTTTCGCACGCGGTCATTCCTTACAAGCACCTCGCAGAAGCCCTCATCAAGAAGCGATTGTTGTCATGAATTAATATATTCATTATAAATCTACTAATATTATTAATTAGGTAATCTCTCCTATATCTAGTTACTCTGCAAATAAATGCAGGCATGGCAAGTGTAATGAGGAGCAAGAGCTATCGCAGGAAAGAATTGATGCTTGGATTAGCCACTTTGGAATGGCTAAATTCCAAAGTCATTGTTCTGGACACGCGAGAAGAAAAGATCTGACAGAAACAATATCTATAATTAACCCTGAGATTCTTTTCCCGATACATACTGAACATCCTGAATTGTTTCAAAAAATATCAAAAGTTAACAATGTAAAGGAAGGAGTAGAATACATTCTTGGACAATGATGGACTATCGAATAATCAGAATTAAACTGAAGCTTAATTGAAAGTTTATTATTCAAAAGAAATTAAAACGTCTCGTACATACAAAAACAGTAATTAAATCAATAAAGTTTAATTGTTTATTTGTTAACTATCTATCGAACATAATGCCTGAAGTTAGCAAGTCTTTTCATCCAGACGACATAGATGTTTCAATCTCCGAAGTCATAGATGGTATATATCGTATTTCCGGTTTTGTAGAAAGATATGGTATCACATTTAATCAATTCTTGATCCAAGATGAAAATCCTACCCTTATTCATACCGGCCCTATCGGTATGTATAGTAAGATAGAGGAAAAAGTAAAGGAAGTTATGAACCTTGAAAAACTAGCTTATGTTGCATTTTTACATTTTGAAAGCGATGAATGGGGTGGCATGGAGTTTCTCAAATCACCTAAGGCAAAGCTGGTATGCAGTGATTTGAGTTCCAAGTTAAATCTAACAGGTTGGTATGACGTTCCCTGTGATCATATCTCATTTTGGGATAATGAAATTCTCAAAATTGGCAAACATACCCTTAGATTTATCATGACTCCACATGTTCACCATTGGGACAGCATGATGATCTTCGAAGAAACTACGAAATCTTTATTTCCATCGGATCTTTTTATTCAACCCGGAAACGATAAGCCAATTATTTCTAATGATCTTTCAGAGGCTATGATTCAGTTGTATAGGGCAGTGGGAATATTTGGAAGCGAAGAACTGGTAAGGCAAACGACCAGAAGGCTTGTAAAACTTGAACCCAAGATTGTGTTACCAATGCATGGATCGTGTATAGATGCTTCCATGTTTCCCTCTTACACCGATGCAATTATGAAAAATGAATTTGCATACTCAGGTACCATACTGGGACAAAAAGTACCTATAGTTACATGAGATCGATAGATAAAGACAAAGACATCAAAGAAAAAAATCCGAGGATCCTAAGGAACTCTAACGAATTCGCCGGCGCGCAGTATTAGATTTTGAAATTTGTTAGCTATTATGTTTTTCCGAATCTTTTTCATAATCGACAGTCTTTTGTACTTTCTGTTGATTCTGTAACTCATTCAATCTTTCTTTCTGAAAGCTTTCAATAACTGACATACTATTTGCAATTTTCCTCAAACTTTTTTCCATACTTTGAATCTGACCACTTTTCTTTAGAGCCCAAATCAATAGTACCCCGGATACCATACCGCCGAAACCAATCAAAGCTAAAGAGGAGACACCTGCAAGTGCTGCAACGTTTCCAATTTCAGTAGGTTGGGTTTCTATCTTTGGACTTGCCGCAATAGCAGCTATAAAGCAAACTACACCAGCCGCAATGATAATGATGGCGATGATATACCCAATATTTCTGCAAAAACCCATTGTCTCTAAGACTAGAATAAGACTATAATTAATCTGAATTTAGTAACATCATTATCTAAATTTGTTCTAACTTAATGATACTTAAAGTGGTCTCGTAAGAGCACTGGGAATCATATTGTTAACAGTTAGGATCCTATTCAAAAAGGTGTTTGAATGCTAACTATTGACACTATTCCTTATTATGAGGTACTATGACGACTCCTGCAGTGTTCGATTACCTATAAGCCCATCTGTTTGATTATCTACCGGTGGAATCCCTCCTCCGCCTGTTTGATTATCTACCGGTGGAATCCCTCCAGTTTGATTATCTACCGGTGGAATCCCTCCTCCGCCTGTTTGATTATCTACAGGTCCGCCTGTTTGATTATCTACAGGTCCGCCTGTTTGATTGTTACCGCTAGAGAGTCCAAACGCATTGATTTCCTGTACGCTAGCCCAACCATCCTTTGAGCTAGTGCTAGTAATTGTCAATTTAACAAACTTCCCCGTTATGCCTTCTTCAAAAGGATATATTTCTAGCCCTGTTGAACCTTTCTTATTACTACCTTCAAACACTTTTTCATAGTTGTTACCATCTTCAGAAACTTCTATTTCAAATGAATATTTTCTTTCGTCTCCTTTATTCCATTGCACTGACAATCCGCAAATAGATTGTGGCTCGTTCAGACTAATTTCTGCCCAGGGATTTTTGCCATTGTAAGACCACCACGTAGATGAGGATCCGTCAATTGCGTCAGAAGGTGGATGATAGTCAGAAGGATCGGTTTCAAAACCATTTGCAGTGATAT
>Ga0193715_1000386_pt1 | contig 11154 bp, 9 predicted proteins | sample U2m2metaG_FD_143040 | JGI IMG/M metagenome (GOLD analysis project Ga0193715, IMG submission 143040) | Soil microbial communities from a riparian zone of the East river system, Colorado, United States - U2m2 | ecosystem: Environmental > Terrestrial > Soil > Riparian zone | place: USA: East River... | reverse complement strand
GACGGCGGGATCAATGCCGAGACAGCACGGATATCGATCGAAAACGGCGCAAACGTGCTTGTCGCCGGCACTTCAATTTTTCACGCGACAGATTACGCAAAGGCGATCCGCGAATTACGCGGCGAATAATATGGTTGTCATCGCTTCGCTCGCGACGACACTCGTTTAAGATTTGCGCGCTAGCTCGCTACCACCGGCTCGGCTTCTTCAGTGGTTTCGGCCATTATCTCGTCGGTTTGGGTAACTCGAACGACTTCTTCGATGGTTGTTTTGCCTTCACCGACGCGTCGCCAGCCGTCCTGCCGCAAAGTCTCCATGCCTTCGACAATGGCGCATTGCTTGAGCTCACCGCCGTCGCGCTTTCGCATGATCATCTTTCTCAGCGGCTCCGTGATGAGGCAGACTTCATAAATTGCCGCGCGCCCCTGATACCCAGTCTGACGGCATTGATCGCAACCGGTGCCGCGCTTGAAACGGGTACCGAGTTCTTTCACAGGAAAACCGATCTCGGCGAGATATTCGCGCGGATAATCAACCAACTGCACGCAGTCGGGACAAATGGTGCGTACTAGCCGCTGTGCGATGAACGATTTGACTACCGAGGAGAGCAGAAACGGCTCCACGTCCATGTCGAGCAAACGAGTAATGCCACCCACCGCATCATTTGTGTGCAGCGTGCTAAAAACAAGGTGACCAGTCATGGCTGCGCGGATCGCAATATCCGCAGTTTCGACATCGCGAATTTCCCCGACCATGACAACGTTGGGATCTTGGCGCAAAATGTGACGCAGCCCTTTTGCGAAAGTCAGATCGATCTCCGGTTTCACATCGATTTGTGAAACACCTGGAATTCGATATTCCACCGGTTCTTCGACCGTGATGATGCGCCGCTGCACTGAATTGATGCTGCTCAGGAAGCAATAAAGCGACGTCGATTTTCCGCAGCCAGTCGGACCCGTGAGAAGAATGATCCCGTTGGGCTGCGCCAGCAGGTGCCGAATAATTTTCTCCTGCTTTTCGCTGAGATCGAGCCGGTCAAATCCGAACTGCTGTTGGCTGCGGATGAGCAATCGCAGACTGATCGATTCACCGTTTACAGTCGGAATGGTCGAAACGCGCACGTCAATGTTTTGATTGTTCGACTGCAAATTAATGCGCCCGTCCTGAGGCAGACGGCGCTCCGCAATGTCCATGTGCGACATGACTTTCAGGCGCGAGATGATGGCCGATTGCAGAACTCGCAACTGCGGCGGCACAGCTACCTCGTGCAAGATCCCGTCGATTCGATAACGGATCCGCAGATCGTTCTCCAGCGGTTCCACGTGAATATCGGTCGCGCGCTCGAAGATCGCTTCGCGAATGATCTGGTTTACAAATTTCACGACCGACGCTTCGGGGTCGTCGTCATTCAACTCGATGGCGGTGTCACTATCGTGCAGCACCTCGAAGGAACGATTGGTCTTAAGAATTTCATCGAATGTTTCTGCGCCGACGCCGTAGAGAGTTTTCATCGCGCGCAGAATTTGGGCGCGTGGCACCAGCACCCATTCTGCCGGTTTTTTCAAAAGCTGCGATGCGAGCTGCCGGCCGATCGAATTGAAAAGATCGTACGTCGCCAGTACCACCGCATTCTCCTTCACTTCGATGGGCAGAATGTGATGTTGGAAAACAAAACGGCTCGGTAAAACCGATAAAGTCGCGCGATCGATCTTTTTCGCGTCGATGGACGTGACTGGCACGCGGAAGAAATTGCCGATCGCAGTGAGGAAACGTTGTTCGTCTACTTTGCCGGAATCCAGTACCTGGCTCACCCACGAGCCGCCATTCAGGTTGACGGCCAGCTGTGCTGCTTCTTCAGTCGAAGGGACACCGCTTTCCAGCAGCAAATTAACCAACGATTGATTAGCGGGAGAAGTCATTCAGCGCGGCGTACAGTAGAATCGACAATGCAGAATCGGAAGCGTTCGAATGAAGCCCATTCAGGCCGTTTCGCAAGGTCTTTCACGCATAATGCGTAATGGCAGGGACATCGCTGCTATTGTCCGCACGAATACCCGGAAACATGAGCGAGAGAAAACAGCGCAGCGTAACTGGAGGGGCGAGCTCCTGCGAGCCCGGGCACATGCGGTATCGGAGGATCTTTCTTAGCGTCGCAGAGCTCCGCCCTCCATACTTTATCAAGGCAAATGCAATGCGCGCCGTACGGGGACGGTAAGTGTCCCCGTAACGCGCATCGAAGAGTTCTTTTGAAGCCGTGCAATGGCATCGCCTACTTCTGGCGTAAATACACCATTGACGGGTCCGCAGTAATAACCAAGCCGACGCAGCGCCGTTTGCATCGAACCCACATAGGCCGGTTGCGAAATGAGTTGTTCGGGGGCCTTGAAGTAGTAAGACCATCGCCACTTGTAGCGCGGCGCAAAGTCGGTGGCGTTGAGAGCTTTCCCCTGGTGGAGAAGAGCCCAGTCGTCTCTCTGCGCTAACGGATCGACCGAACGAATAAAATCGTAATCCACAATATCGTACTCGTCGGCTTGCGCGATGGCCGCGCCAAGAGCGAGAATTAACGCAAGAGCTATTCGTTTCATAGAAGGAACTGAGTTTACCTCATATCTTTCGGTTCGGGAATATCAGGTGGTGGCAAGGTTAGCTGTTTGCCCTCTCTGGTTTTGGGGCAATCAGGACACTCGTTCTGATCCAGGTCCGCGCCAAAATGCGTGGTGTTCTCCCACCTCTGACGCAGTCGATACTGATCCAACTTGGTCAGGGTCACCTGCGGGCACATGAGAATGACTAACTCCTGCCGCTGTTTGCCACTTGATGTGCTACGGAACGCCGCGCCGATGAGAGGAATGCGTGAGAGATAAGGAAAACCCTCGGTCTGCTTCTGCTTCTGCTCCTGGATTAATCCGCCCAGGATAATGGTCGATCCGTTTTTAGCAGAAACATTCGTGCGAATATACTTGGTATCGATTGTTGGCACCGAATTACCGCTGATGAGCACGTTTCCATTCGGCACGAGGCTGTCGATCTTCTGCAAAATATCGAGCGACACTTCCTTCTCGGAATTAATGAGCGGGACGACCTCAAGCTGCAAGACGACCTTCTTGTACTCGATGCTCGATTGGATAGAGCCAACATTGAGGGTGCTTGTGGCATTCGTCAAAGTGCTCGTCGGCACGGGAACCTCCTGCCCGGAAGCGATAATGGCTTTCTTATTGTTGCTGGTGAAAACCGTCGGTCGCGACAAAACTTTGAAACGATTGGTGGCCTCAAGCAGATGCACTATGGCAGCGAAAGCGTTGCCGGCTGCCACGTAAATGTTGGTTCCGGCGCCCACATTCTGAATAATATTGCTGAAGTTAATCAGGTTCGATGGATCCAAGATGTTGGTCGGCGCGGCCGAGCCACTGGGCAGCGGAATTCCGGGATCGTGGTTCGGATTACCACTGTTGAATATGTTGTTATTGCGGTTAGTACCGAGGAATCTGTTGTGGTATTTCGCGAACCAATCGACGCCGAATTCCTCGTTGTGGCCGAGTGTCAACTGACCGATCACCGTGCTGAGCGCGACTTGCGGTGCCTGGACGTCCATCTGATCCAGAATCTTTTCCACTTTCACCACAACCTCACGGTTTCCGAGGACGATGATGGAATTGGCGCGCTGATCGGCGATGAGCTTGGAGTTTCCGACTGTCACCGCTTGCGGCGTGGTGTTTACCGGTTGCGTGGAGAGTTCCTCCGAAATGTTCAGCGTGCTACCGCCACCACCTGCCGTGCCTGACGTGCCAAACTGGGATGAATATGGGTTTGTTCCGCCAGTCGTGCCAGCGCCTCCTCCTCGTTGTTGTTGCTGCGGTTGCGGACTCGCGCCAGGCAGCCCGCCACCGGGCACGGCGCCAGCGCCTTCCGTTCCCGGCTCAGTTAACGCCTGCACCAGAACTGGCAAAACGTCACCGGCGGAAACATATTGCAAATAGCGCGTGACGGGTTTTGCAAACTCAACGTTGGCATCAAATTCCTGGATCAGTTGCCGAATGAACGGCATGTTGATCGGCCGCGTCACCACGTGGATACGGTTCGTGCGCACGTCGGGAGTCAGTTTGATTTTACCGACGATGATCGCTTCCTCAGATAGGACGTTTAATCCGGCACCTTCAACCTGCTGCGGTTGGGGAACCGCTCCGGGAACCTTCACACTCCGAACACCCGGCTGAGTGGGCGATTCGGTGCCCTTTTCGAAAATGTCTTTGAGCATGTCGCTGACTTTGCTCGCATCGGCGCGGTCGAGCTTAATAAACTCACTCACCACTTCCGCCGGCGCCACGTCCACCTGGTTAATGACGCTGGCCAGCTGCCGGATGATGTCCGCGTTCTGCGTCACCAGAAGAGCGGATGCTTTCGGCAAAGCGAGGATATTGATCGTGCCCGAGCTTCCCTGAAAATATGCCATCAACACTTGTTGAAGTTCCTGGGGGTCCGCATACTGCAGCCGGAATAGGAAGCTGATTACCGGGTTTCCCGGGGGGATATCCGACAGATCGGAAACGATTGGCACCGGCGCTTTCCTGGGATTTTGGCCCGCTCCGACAACGTCCACCAGGTCGCGGCCAGCCGGAACGAGAGAGATTCCGTTCAGGGACATACTCATCTCGATGATCTTGATGGCTTCCTCGCGCGACACATCTTTGGCGATGAAGATGTTCACCTTCCCCTGCACGAAATTGTCCATCACCAGCTTCTTGCCGGTGAGCTGCTCGTAGAGATGCAGCACATCGACGACGTCGCTGTTCGGGAATTGAAGCCGAACCATGGCAGGCGCGTTTGGAGGTGCAGGCGCAGCCGCCTCTTCTGGCGGCGGGTTCGCAACCTTGGGAACGGATGATTCGGGACGAGCTGGTTTGCTCTGACCCAAAACGGCGGTCGCGCTGGCGAGTACGAGAGTCGCGATGCAGAAAAAGCGGTGCACGGCCTTACTTAGATAGATGGGCGACGCTAGTGCATTTATGAGACCCGTCAAAATATTTCCCCCGGTTGAAACAATCCTCTGATGCTCAAGCTGGACGCAGCAGGGCACCTAGCTTACAAGAGATTGCCGCCGCCGCAAATGATCAGTCCCGTAAGTCTGGGCAGAGCCCACTGCATCACGATCGTTTCTTGTACACTCATGGTGATGACGGTGGCTGTCTTCGCAGCGCCCGAACAAACCGCGAATTCAGCGAATCAGATTCGATCTGTTCTTCAGGCGCAGCAGGATTCTTGGAACCGGGGCGATGTCGATGGATTCATGAATGGATACGCTCGCTCCGCATCGACGGTCTTTATTTCCGAAGACACAATCAGACGCGGCTGGCAAACCGTGTGCGATCGTTACAAGCAAAAATATTCCAATCGCGAGAAGATGGGGACACTGGCGTTCTCCGACCTTGAAATCACACTGTTGTCATCTGATTCCGCAGTAGCGTCAGGCCGCTGGAGACTGAAGCGTGCAAACGACCAGCCGCACGGCCGATTCACGCTCATTCTCAAACGCCTGCCGGACGGCTGGCGAATCGTCCACGATCATACGTCGGCGGCTCCGCAAAAATCGTGATTCGAAATACGTGAAACGCGATTGGTCGTTCGCCGATCTAACGAATCACGATCTCAAGCGCGTTAACAGCTTTTCGTGGATGTTATCAAACCCGCCGTTGCTGAAAACCGCGACGACATCGTTTGGTCGCAGCATTGGCACGATTCGATCCACGATCGCATCGGCATTCCGCTCATAAAACGCAGGACGGCCCGCCTTGGCGATGGCCGCCACAACCGTTTCAGCGTTTAATCGTTCTTCTTCAGGGATCTGTTCCAGCTTGGCGACCTGCGCGATGAAAACTCCATCGGCCAGCTTCAGCGCGTCCGGAAGCTGCTGTTGAAAGACTGCGCGCCGCGTTGTGTTGGAGCGCGGTTCGAAGACAGCCCAGAGCCGATTTCCGCGAAAGCGATGGCGCAATGCTTCCAAGGTGTATGCAATCGCAGTCGGATGATGCCCGAAATCGTCGATCACTTTCACACCTCGCGCTTCTCCACGGATTTCCTGTCGTCGCGCAATGCCGGCAAAAGTCTTGAATGCGCTGTCGATTTTCGCAATCGGCACATCGTAAAACCGTGCTGCCATCGCTGCCATCGCTGCGTTGTGCACATTGAATTCGCCTACCAGCGGAATCTCGAACGTCTCATCTCCAAGCTTGAATCTTGAACCTTCGGCCGAGCACGCGACATCACGAATTCGCTGCGCGCAATTCTTCGAGAAACCCACCTCAATCATCTGCGCGAGACAATCCTTCGCCACTTCGACGCAATTGGGATCGTCCCCGTTGACCAGAACCATGCCGTTCCTGGGAACGATGTTGAGCAGACGCCGGAAGCTCAGCTTGATTTCATCGAGGTTGTTGAAAATATCCGCATGATCGAACTCAATGTTGTTTATGATCAGCAGCTCCGGCAGGTAATGAATAAATTTCGAGCGCTTGTCGAAAAACGCCGAATCGTACTCGTCGCCCTCGATCACGAAATACTTTGAGTCATTCAGCCGCGCGCCCTGGCCAAGATTTGTCGGAAGTCCGCCGATGACGTAACCGGGTTTGCACCCGGCTGTTTCCATGATCCAGGTGAGCAGCGCGGTTGTCGTGGTTTTCCCGTGCGTCCCGGTAACAACAAGATTATGACGACCGCGCAAAAAATAATTCTTCAGCACTTCCGGCAACGAAAGATAAAGGAGCTTCAAGTTCAGCACAGCTTCCACTTCCGGATTGCCGCGCGTCATCGCGTTCCCGATCACCACCACATCCGCGTCGGCCGGGATGTTTTCCTCGCGATAACCCTCTTTTAACGAGATGCCTTTTTCCTGAAGAAAGGTCGACATCGGCGGATAAACATTCTCGTCAGACCCGGTCACTTTGAATCCGCGCTCCTTCAGCGCTGCCGCCACTGATGCCATGGCCGTGCCGCAAATCCCCAGGAAATGAAAACTCCTTGGCGCTTCCTTCACGCGGATTCTTTACGCCGCGCGGCAAATTTCGCCAGCGCAATCGGGAACCGTCACTTCTTCTCGAAAACCTCCACTGCCGCCCACGCTTCATTGGGAGGGGTCTGTTCGTATTCGAGCGCGCGATCCAGATACATTTTGGCCAGCAAGTCGTCGGGATAAAATTCCAGGAATCGTGAAAACAGAATTTTGGCATCGGTAAAATCGCGTGTCCGAAATTTCTCCAATCCCTCCTCGTATGTATCAAGCCACTTTAGGAATTCTGGATCCACTTCCTCGTCTCGGGCCCCGACGAAAGTAAAAATATCCACCGGTTTGCTTTTGCCTTTCACCTGCACCCGAGCAACCGAGCGAATATGAACCTCGTCTCTCGCCAGCTCTGCTGCCGAGGCGCCAACGAGAATATCCACGCCGTAAATTCGGGTGAGACCTTCGAGTCGCGAGGCGAGATTAACGGAGTCGCCAATGACTGTGGGATCCATCCGCTCGTGGGAGCCAATGTTGCCGACGATCACCTCGCCTTGATTGATGCCGATACCCATGCCGAGCCCCATGCGGCCTTCCTCCCGCCATTTTTGATTGAGCTGCCGTAATTCTCGCCGCATCGCCAGTGCCGCGCGCACGCAATCTTTCGTGTCCTGCGCCATGCCAAAACTGCGCACATTACCCCATACGGCCATGATCGCGTCGCCGATGAATTTATCGAGCGTGCCGCCATTCCTAAAAACGACCGACGTCATGCGGCTCAAGTACTCATTGAGCTGCGAGACCAATGCCTCGGGATCGGCTTTTTCCGACAACGTCGTGAAACCAATTAAATCCGAGAACAAAATTGTCGCAGGGACGCGGACTCCGCGCAGCGTGCTGTAATAGCTGTCCGGATTTTCCAGGATCTCCTTGACCAAATTTTTCGAGACGTAACGCTCCAACGTGCGCCGAGTGCGCAATTTCTCGAGCCGCTCGAGTGCGTATTCGAAGCCAAGCGAAAAGGATCCGCTGAACACCAGGGCTGAGAGAACCGGAACAGTGAGAAGCAGCAGTCCCGTTCCGTCGTAACACAATCGTGCCGCGCCAAGATAGCTAGCTGTAATCAGAACCAGTGCACCAAGACAAAGCAACGGCCGGCGCAAAAAGGCAACCAGCAACCATGCCGTGAGCCCTGCCATGCCTACCAGCGCGAGACCGGTTCTGGCCGGTGTGGGCCTCAAAAATTCATGATTCAACGCCGCAGCCATCGCCTGCAAATGCAGCGCGGCGCCCAATGTGGTTGGACTCATCGGCGTAACCACGGTGTCGTGCTCCACCTGCGCCGATGATCCGACCATCACGATCTTGTCCTTAAAAAACGCGCCGTCCGCGTAATTGGCATGCCAAAACTGTGGATCGAAAACTTCGTAAAGCGGGCGGGGCGCGAACGCATCCGGCGACGTGAAACGAATCATGTGACCACGAAAATCATCTGGCACATCACTCGCGTGGCCGATTTTGGCGAGGGCCCGGGCCGAAAGAGATTGATAAATTTCCTGACTTGGCTCCGGTGGTAGGTCGGCAAGTTGCCGATCAGTTACGCGATACGTCACGGCGCGGATTTTTCCATCGATTGGGTCGGCCCAGAAATTCACGAACCCGACGCGATTATCCTGCAATTGCGGTGGCAGAATCAGCGTATTGTTTGGCGTGACGGCCTGGGCTGCGTTCGCCACGTCGAAATTAGCGCCGATTACGACTTTATCGCGATAACGATCAAGCGCAGCATGAAAGGCGGGATCACCATCATTAGGCGGACTAAAGATCATGTCGAACATGACCGCGCGCGCGCCCGCGCCAAACAACCGATCGAGTAAAAGCGCCCATACCTCGCGTGACCACGGGAACGGCTTTTCTGTCATGAGCTGAAACGCGCGGTTGCTCGCGATTTCTTCAGCAGTCAACGGCGGCAACTGCAATGTGCTTTGGTCGATTCCGAGAAAAACAAAATCGGACGGCGCAGGCGTCTTCCGGCCTTCGCGTCGCAGCAGGTCTTCAAAGCTCTGTTCGCCGCGCCACGGCGCCGAAATAAATGGGACGCCCAGAAAAAAATGACCGGAAAAAATCAAGGCCGTCCAAAAAATGCAAATGAAAGCGAGGACCAGGAGACGATGACGCGCGAGCCAGTGCATGCCGGCGGAATCTACCACTAAATCGTTGAAGCGTTAAAGCATGACGTACCCGGCCCGCTTTAACACTTCAACGGTTCAACGCTTTAACGTTGGCCCCTGCAGAAAGCAGTTGTCATTCTCCACTCGCTACTTATTGTTCGTCACTCGGCGCTGCCGCGTCGTGACGATCTGGGCACCTGGTTCCGCGCAACGGGACTGCATCAGCGAGTGAGGTCGCGAAGATCGATAATGAAACGAACAGCTCGCTGAACGAGGAACCCCGAAGCGATTTGGGGAAACAACCATGCCAAGAGCTACTAACGCCCCGGCAAGCCGGGCGCGACGCAAACGAGTCATAAAAAAAGCAAAAGGCTACCGCGGACGCCGTTCAAAACTTTTCCGCTACGCGAAGGACGCCATCATGAAAGGCAAATATTGGGCCTATCGCGACCGTAAAACGCGTAAACGCACATTTCGTTACCTCTGGATTCAACGGCTAAACGCTGCCGCTCGCGCAAATGGACTGACTTACAGCCGCCTTGCAGAGGGATTAAAAGTCGCAGGCATTGGCCTCGACCGAAAAATTCTCGCCGATCTTGCCGTCAGCGATGAGATCGCCTTCAAATCGATCGTCGATCAGGCAAAAAGCGCGCTGGAAAAGAAGAACAAGAAGGCGGCGTGATTCGTTGAGTCGCAGTTCGTGATTCGTTGAATCGTGAATCGATTTGACGGTATAACGAGACAACATTTTAACGATTCACGGATCCATGAGCCATCCACTCGATCAACTGCGTGAGGATGCACTGCGCGAAATCGAAGCCTCACGTGACGAACAGGCGCTCGAGACGGCGCGCATAAAATACCTCGGTAAAAGCGGCAGCGTATCTGCGTGGGGCGAGCAGATGAAAACGCTGAGCAAAGACCAAAAGCCAGTCGTTGGGAAATTGCTCAACGAAGTGCGCAATATCGTGGCTGCTGCAGTCGAAGCGCGCACAGCAAGTTTTCGAGCGCAAAAAGAATCCGAGGCACTCGCAAGGATTGACGTCTCATTACCGGGCGCCCTCCGCGAAATTGGCGCGCTGCACCCGCTCACGCGGATGTGGGAACGTTCTATCGAAATTTTTCGGCGAATGGGGTTCTCCCTCGCGGACGGTCCGGACATTGAGGACGAATGGCATTGTTTCGACGCGCTCAACACACCGCCCGAACATCCGGCGCGAAACGAGCAGGACACATTTTATTTACCGGACGGCCGTTTGCTGCGAACGCACACTTCGACCGTGCAAATTCGAACGATGCAAGCCGCGCCCCCGCCGATTCGCGTGATTGCTCCCGGTGCTGCTTATCGTCGCGATGAACTCGACGCCACGCACAGCCCGCAGTTTCACCAGATCGAAGGGCTTTATGTTGATCAAAACGTAAGCGTCGCCGATTTGAAAGGCGCCCTCGAGTTTTTCATGCGCGAACTTTTCGGTTCCGGAACCGACGTGCAGTTTCGTCCGCACTTCTTCCCGTTCACCGAGCCGAGTCTTGAGGTTTATGTGAAATCGAAAGCTCTCAAGGGTGGCGAGCGCTGGATCGAAGTCGCAGGTTCAGGCGTGGTGCATCCCGCGGTCTTCGAGCAGGTCAACAAAGCGCGAGGTGACAAAGCGTACGATCCCGCAAAGTCGCATGAAATTTTCCGTCAATTGGCTACGCGAATTTGTCGATCTTCCGGAAAATCCGGGAGAGATCGCGGATTTGCTCACGCGCGCCGGCGTTGAAACGGAAAACATCGAAACCCGCGGGGCGAATGTCGACAGAGTGATCGTAGCGCAGATTACTGGATCATCTCGCCACCCCAACGCGGATCGCCTTAGCGTCTGTGAAGTTGATGATGGTAGCGGCGCAAACCGCCAGATCGTTTGCGGCGCAACCAATTACAAAGTCGGCGATAAAGTTCCGCTCGCGTTGCCGGGGGCCAGGCTGCCAAACGGCCTGGAGATTCGT
>Ga0193715_1000377_pt1 | contig 11326 bp, 10 predicted proteins | sample U2m2metaG_FD_143040 | JGI IMG/M metagenome (GOLD analysis project Ga0193715, IMG submission 143040) | Soil microbial communities from a riparian zone of the East river system, Colorado, United States - U2m2 | ecosystem: Environmental > Terrestrial > Soil > Riparian zone | place: USA: East River... | reverse complement strand
CAATCTACAGCCTCGTTAGCGAAAACGCAATGCTAGTAACTGATCCAGTGCGCAAAACTCCGATCGTTCAATCGCCGGAGCTTTGCCCAGAAACTCGATCTCCTTGCCATCCGCACAAAAATACGCGAAGTAAGGGGCGCATCGGTCGCGTACCCCAGAGTGGGTATTTCATTTCGGGCTGTAGCGAAGCTTGGTATCGCGCCTGGTTCGGGACCAGGAGGCCGTGGGTTCAAATCCCACCAGCCCGATAAAAATTGAAAGCACGCTCATGGAATGTGTAGCGGTGCTTGTGTCAAGCACGGAGATCAGGTAGAAAGGCGTTCGCCGCGGCGAACGCCGCTACAACATGATGGCCGTTCAAGATCCCTTTCCGCCGATGCATTTCTCCGTCGCAATCATTGGTGCGCTGATCGGCATCGTAATTCTGTTGTTCGGCCGAAAGTTGTTCTGGTTGTGCGTCGCGGCGGTCGGCTTTGCCGCTGGCGTCGAAATCGCGCCGCACCTTGTTAATGAACCATCACCTCTCATGGCGCTCACCGTCGCGCTCGTTCTGGGTTTAATTGGAGCTTTGCTTGCACTGTTCCTGCAGAAAATCGCGATTGCTGTTCTCGGTTTCCTCGCGGGCGGCAAACTTGCCGGCGCGATCGCTGCTGCTTTTTTTGTCCAGTATGCGCAGCATTCCACTGTCATCTTCGTGATTGGGGGAATTATCGGCGCGATGCTCTTGCTCTTTTTGTTTGATTGGGCACTGATCGTTGTCTCCTCCCTGATCGGAGCGCACCTGATTCAAAGCGCGATTGTGCTTCCGGCGTCCGGATCGACAATTGTGTTCATCGGGCTTGTGATCCTCGGCGTCCTTGTGCAAGCGGCGTCCCTGCGGAGAAGCCAGGCATAAGGCGTGTATTTTTGCTGACAAACCGAAACTCAATCACAAGAATTGTGGCATGAACCCTGAAAAAACTGGATTACGCGTCGCGAGCGTCTTTTTCGGCCTTTTTGCAATCGCCCACGTGTTTAGGTTGATCAATGCAGTTCCGGTGCAGGTGGGCAACCACCAGATCCCGATGGGAGTAAGCTGGGTGGCGCTCATCATTGCAGCCATCATTTGTATCTGGCTGTGGCGACTCTCTTCGGCTCGAAACACCTGAGAACGTTCCATTCAGTTAGTTAGCAACTTCTGCTTGCCGATCGTACGACAGACCAACCTGCAGGCACATCAATATAGGATTGATCCAACGCGGTGACTGACGGGCAGCCGAGTAGCTTAAGGGTACGAATCAGATCAGCGCGAAGAATTTCAATTGCCCGCGCAACACCGGCACCGCCCCCTGCACCGAGCCCGTAGGCATAAGCGCGCCCGGCCATCACCGCTCGAGCGCCGAGGCACAGAGCTTTGACAATGTCACTCCCTCGACGAATACCGCCATCCAGCAGCACTTCAACATGATCACCTACGCTTGCCGCAACTTCGGGCAAAATACGAAGAGTCGGTGCAACATTGTCGAGTTGACGACCGCCGTGATTGGAAACGACCAACGCCTTTGCTCCCACGTCTACTGCGCGACGCGCGTCGTCTGATGTGTGTACTCCCTTAATGACGATGGGCCCGCCCCATGCCCGCTGAATCCACTCGAGATCACTCCAGGTCACAACTGAATCCTCGAGCGCGGCTGTCACATCGGCGTACAACATCGGCCCTTTACCCGGAATGACGACATTCTCGAATTTCATCAGTCCGCCGTCGGAAAGAAACCGAGCAAGCCAGCCAGGTTTTATCAGTAACTGACTAACAAACGGCAGCTTCGATAGAAAATTGTCGCCCAAAAGTTCTTTGACGCCGTTTCGGATATCCCGTTCCCGCATGCCGGCCACTGGCGTGTCAATTGTGACAACGAGTGCTGAGAAGCCTGCGGCTTTCGCGCGTTCAATGGCAGAAAGCGCACAATCGCGTCCCCCGATAAGATAAAGTTGATACCAAAGCGGTTGCTTAGATGCTGCGGCAACATCCTCCAAGCGACATCCAGAAAGCGTCGAAAGTGCATAGGCAATGCCGGCGGCGTCAGCGGCGCCAGCGGCGGCTTCCTCGCCGCGTGGATACATGAGTCGACTGCTACCAACAGGCGCAAGGATCAACGGCATGGACAGAGATTGGCCAAGTACGGACACGCGCAGATCGCACGCAGGTGTCTCAATGGCCGCAACGCGGCCGGAATGTCACGTCTTCAAACGCTCGGCAGTTAGCACGCAACGTTCGTTCGTCCTCTGCGCCACCATCGATATAGTCAAAAACCAGCTGCGGAAGCCGGCGTTTCGCCGCGCGTCGCAAATCTTCGATGTTAATAATGCGCGGCGAGGCAACGGATCGAGACATGTCATGTTGAGCAGAGCGAAACATCTCTGGCTAATGGTTTGGCGAACAGGTTAAAAGAATCGACCTGAGATTCTTCGCTCCGCTCGGAATGACAAGGGAAATGCGCCTCAATGCCGAAAGTGCCTGACGCCAGTGAAGATCATCGCCATGTTGCGCTCGTTCGCGGCCGCAATGACTTCCGCATCGCGGACTGATCCGCCCGGTTGAATGGCACACGTTGCGCCCGCCTCTGCCGCAGCAATCAATCCGTCCGGGAAAGGAAAAAAGGCATCACTCGCGACCGCGCTGCCTTTTAGCAACAGCCCGGCCTCCTTCGCTTTCCAAATCGCAATGCGCGAAGCATCGATTCGCGACATCTGTCCCGCGCCGATGCCAAGTGTGCGATCAGCCTTGGCATAAACAATCGCGTTGGATTTCACGTGTTTGACCACTCGCCACGCGAACAACATCGCTCTCAGTTCCATTTTGGTCGGTCGCCTCTTCGTGACGACGTTACGTGTTATTTCCTCTGAAACATCCGCGTCTTGAACCAGCACGCCGCCGCAGACCGAACGAACATCAACCGCAGGCCTCGCATCTGTTGCCGATGTCACCAATCGAATCAAGCGCAGGTTCTTCTTCTTCTGCAAGACGCTGCGCGCTTCGGGCTCGAAATCTGGCGCGATAATTACCTCGCTAAAAATCTCGCTGATCACTTTCGCCAGGGCTTCGGTCAACGGACGGTTGCATATGATAATCCCGCCAAAGGGCGCCTGTTTATCCGTGGCAAACGCCTTGTTCCACGCCTTGTGGAGATCGGCATCCGAGCCAACACCACACGGGTTGGTATGCTTCAGTATCGCGACGGTCGGCTCTTCGAATTCGCCAATCAAATTGGTCGCCGCGCTGATGTCCAGAATGTTGTTAAAGGAGAGTTCCTTGCCATGGAGTTTTTCAAAACACTTGTCGAAATCGCCGTAGAGCGCCGCGGTTTGATGTGGATTTTCTCCGTAACGCAATCGCGTCACCAGCGGAAGCGAAAGTGAGAACGAGGCATCGGTTGTCTGTTCCCTGTTCAGGAAATTGCCAATCGCGCGATCGTATTCAGCTGTTCTGATAAAGGCTTTGATGGCGAGGCGCTCCCGCAATTTCAGTGTCGTCTCGCCATTGTTATCGCGCATGTTTTCGAGCACCGCATCGTAGTCTCCCGGGTCGACCACCACGGTGACTGATTCGTAGTTTTTTGCCGCACTGCGAATCATCGACGGACCACCGATGTCGATGTTCTCGATCGCTTCCCCGAGAGTGACGTCAGGTTTGGCAATGGTCGCTTCGAACGGATAAAGATTGACCACCACCATATCGATGGGCTCGAAGCCACATTCGCGCGCTTCGGTCTCGTGTTTCTCGTTGCCACGTTTGTAGAGAAGCCCCCCGTGCACACGGGGATGCAAAGTTTTCACGCGCCCTTCCAGCACTTCAGGAAACGCAGTGAAACTCGAAATGTCGCGCACTGGAATCTTTTCCTTCCTCAGCAAGTCCGCCGTTCCCCCGGTCGAAATGATGTCCACGCCCTGCCGCTCCAGCACGCGGGCAAACGCAGCGATCCCCGTTTTGTTGGAAACAGAAATGAGAGCGCGGGCAATCTTCATAAAAACCGTAATCCGAAATTTGAGAATCGTTACATCGGCTTTCGAGTCACGAATCTCGATTCACGATTTACCAAACAGAATGATCGCGTCAGCGATCAAGAATAACATTCTTGGCCGCCGGATAAAGCACCGGGCAACAACCGATCGTTTCGCAAAATGCTTTGCTAAAGTGACTCAGGCTCGAATAACCAACTTCGGTCGCGGCCTCGGTGACGTTGTACCGCCCGGAGCGTAGCAGTTCGGCAGCGCGTTCCATTCGCAAGTTGCGCAAATATTGCGGAATGGTCATGCCCACTTCGCGTGAAAAAATTCTGCTTAGATAGAACGGACTGCACCCCACCTCCTGACCGATCATTTCCAGCGTAGGCGGATTTGCGAGATCGCGAGCCAGAAGTTCCTTGGTGCGGTCCACCCGTTCGCGCGCGACGCGTTTTTGCCGCATACAAAAAAATTCCGGGTCTTTTGGCGCGAAAAGGAAATGCGCCATGAGCTCCAGTGCCTTGCCCTGATACCAGAGGATCTGCGCTGCTTTTGCCACGGGAGGCTCGGCCAAACTAGCGACCACGCCGCGCTGTTGCAGGGTCATCGGGCGGGCGGGCGCGACGACGTTTTCCTCTTTGTCCGCAAACACAATCCGACGAATCTCCGGCTCGAAGTCGGCTTCATTTCTCACAAATTGCTTTTGCAAATGTTCCCTCGAGAACTCCAGCGTCAGGAATTGGTGGTGATCGCGTGCACGACGTGACGCCGGCAGGGGTTCATCAGCGATCGCATAGTAGCCACAGTTACCGGGAGCGTAATCGCTCCGACCGCGACCTCCGACGCCTACAGCCCCGTGGCCATCGAGATTCAAACAAAACTCCAGACTGTTCGGATGGAAGGTTCGACCCCAGTTAAAGGAGTGTTCGGTGCGGAAGTCGTGCCACTCGACCGCCACCCCGATTTTGTCCACATCACCGTACAAGGGCCGCCATCCATCTTTCACTTCACGCCAGGCATGTTGTTCGGCTGCGCAACCAGGGTTCATCTCGCCTAATTACGAATGTTGGCCAGCCGAATGCAAGACTGGTTTCTTTTCCTCCAAGGCATCACGGTCCCACTTCCCCAGCTTGGAGGCAGCGTCGTAGGCGCTTTGCGCGAACTCGAGAAGGACTTCGTCCGGCTTTTCAGCAGAGCGCACCGCGTCGTAAGGCAGGATAAACTCACGCAACTTGGCCTCGTAGAAAGCCGCGTCTGGTCGAATTTTCGCCTGTGCAAACCCCGGTGGTTCCGGATACGCATAAGAATAGAACAGTGGCGTCGGCGCAGCCGCGTTGCCGGGCCAAAAACCGAGGCTGCTCACTTCCTGCGAGTAGGCCTCGCGGGTGATCTCGTCTGGCAAATGGGGGACTCCGCCAGGATGCGGTGGCGCCGGGCGCCCTGAAAAACGCGTCACGGCCAGATCAAAACTGCCCCAGAAAAAATGCACCGGACTGCATTTGCCACAGAAACGCGAGCGAAACTCCTTAAATACGCGATCGCTTTGCACGAGAACACGCCAGAACCGGTTGGCATATTCGCGATCGTAAGAGCGGTGCTCTTCATCCTGATCAAATGGGATCGGATTTTCGATCTCGTTAGGCGTGGTGTTAATGGTCACAGGCAGCTCGAGATCGCTCAACGTTTTCATCACGGTCCGATAAAACTCGGCAACTGATTGCGGTTTCAGTGGGATCGTTCGCCGTGCGCCATCGCTTTTGTCGATGAGCAATTGGTGATCGATGAAATCAAACAGTATCTCGAAGGTGTAAGAACCGTACGGGATGGGCGAAGTCGTCAGGCCACGCGACGTGACGTAAAGGGTGACGTGCCAGGAGTGGTTCGTCCATGGACTGAGCACGAGTCGAATCTTGCCGACAATCTGCGTCCACATGTGCAGGGTGATGGCGGTGTCTTTCCACTCTACAAATGGCAGAGGAGGCCACTGGTTAGATGCGCCGTTCACTTTAATTGCCGCTACCCTCGGTTAATGAAATCGGAAAACGAGCGTTTAACCCTGTCAAACATGTCTCGCGCTTCATCCTGTGTCCGGTGAAAAGTTTCCTTGATCCGCCGTTTGACGCCTCGGAAAGGGCCGCTTTCCTCGTCGCTGTCGTAATCGTTCTCCACATCCTCCATGGTCGCACCAGCAAACAGCCCCTCGGTTCGCTTCACCGTGCCGCGCATCGCTCCGATATGGAGGGTACCAACAGGACGTGACGAACTGCTCAAAAGAGTGACGATCCAGGTCGGTTCCCCGCGCTCATCGGTGCGCAAGGTATAATCGACTGTTGCAAAATTAGCATGCGAGAGGTCCGCCGTGTGGCTCGCGACTTCATATGCGCCATTCGAATCCATGTTCAAGCGGGAGGTGTCGATTGTTGCGCCTTCGGTGGACCCCGCAACCGATCGACCCGGCCGATGCTCGGAGCCAATCTTTCCATCGGAAACGTCGACTTCACGCACGCCACGACCATCGGGGTCTTCTAAAACAATTTTCCATTTTTCCGGCTGCGGGTTGCCTTTCACGCCGGTAATCGCCACAACGTGATTCAGGGCGCCGCGGCCCAATTCAGTCCCGACCACGCGCAATGCTTCATAAGCGGTCGCGTTCTCCTCCTGCGCAAACGCGGGCGCGACGAAAAGCAACACAGCAGCAAAAGCTCTCCACATCACGCGAAATTGAACTACTGTTTTGCCACGTGTCCATCGGCTTTTCACATATGCAACAGCGTTCGGAGTTGAATCAGTCGCGTCAATCTGCTCAGATTCCAATGCGGTCAATGAAGAAACAGACAGTCGAGTTCAGCAGTCATACAGCCAATCTGGCCTTGATGCGCAATTGCGTGCGCAAGTTTCTCAACGCTTATCCGTTCTCCGAAAAGGAACGCCTGTTGATGGTGCTCGGCGTGGACGAAGCATGCACCAACGTGATTCGCTACGCTTACCGTCTACGTGACGACCAACTGATCTCGCTGCATATGGAAGGGATGCGCAAGTGTGTACGCGTGCGGTTGCGCGACTATGGCGAACAAGTCTTGCCGACCCAAATGAAAGGTCGCTCGCATCACATGATCAAGCCGGGTGGGCTTGGGTTATTCCTCATTCACAACGCTTTTGACGAAATCGATTACATACATAAACGCCGCGGCACCGAGCTCGTACTAACCAAAAATCTGGAGTAATGGAGTAGCGGAGTGCAACGAAATGATCCGCCTCCGCTTTCTCCGATACTCCATCACTTCATGACTCCAACGCTCGTGAAACCACCGGAACCAGATGCAGCCTTTGAAATTTCGCTGCGGCCACCTGCCTTCAGCGAGTTCACCGGTCAGATAAAAGTTCGGGAGAGGCTGGAGTTGATGGTGGAAGCTGCAAAGAAGCGCCGGGACGTGCTCGAACACATTTTGCTGAGCGGTCCATCCGGTCTCGGGAAGACCACCCTCGCTTATATCATCGCGAACGCGATGAATGTGAACATCAAAAATACCAGTGGCCCCGTAATTGAAAAAGCGGGCGAACTTGCGGGGCTTCTCACAAGCCTCGAAAAAGGCGACGTGCTTTTTATCGACGAGATTCATCGGCTGCAACCGACCATCGAAGAATATCTCTATCCGGCGATGGAAGATTACCGGCTCGACATCATCATCGACCAGGGACCGCAGGCGCGCAGTCTCCGTTTGAATCTGCCAAAATTCACATTGATCGGCGCAACCACGCGCGCCGGAATGGTGAGCGCGCCGCTCCGGTCGCGTTTCGGAATGACTGCTCGCCTCGATTATTATCACGCCGAGGAAATGCAGAAAATCATTACGCGCAGCGCCCGCTTGCTTGGCGTCGAGATTGATTCAGCGGGCGCAGCAGAGATCGCCGCGCGCACGCGCGGTACGCCGCGCACGGCAAATAATCTTTTGCGCTGGGTGCGGGACTACGTGCAGGTGAAAGCCGACGGAAAAATTACCGCGGAACTGGCCGACCGCGCGCTCACCATGCTCGAGATCGATCGCGACGGGTTCGATCAATGGGACAAGCGGATCATTGAAACGTTGATTCACAAATTTAATGGCGGTCCGGTCGGTTTAAGCTCGCTCGCGGTCGCAGTTGGCGAAGAGGCCGGCACCATCGAAGAAGTGAACGAGCCCTATCTGATCATGGAAGGTTACATCAAACGCACGGCTCAAGGCCGAGTCGCTACCGCAAACGCTTATCGCAAGCTCGGGTTGAAACTGCCGGGCGGCATGCAAGCGGAGTTGTTGTAGGGCGTTTTTGTGAACCCCGAATGCTTTCGGGGCTGGCACAGACGCCCTACAATTCGGCGTTGGACGTTGGACGTTAGACGTTGGACGTTTTCTTCAATGCAGCTTCGTACCGATCTCTTTCAACAGACATCTAAAGTACTAACAGTCACGGAGCTGACGCGCAGTATCCGCAGCGCCCTCGAGGCAAAGTTTCGCGCGGTGTGGGTGCAGGGTGAAATCTCGAATTACAAACTGCATCCGAGTGGCCACCAATATTTTACACTGAAAGATCAGCGGACCCAGATCTCGTGCGTGATCTGGCGCGACACCATTGCACCGTCGCGACAGCCTCTTGTCGATGGGAGCCAGGTGCAGGTTTACGGCACCGTAACAGTTTTTGAAGCGCGCGGACAATATCAGCTGAATGTCCAGATTCTTCAGCCGCGCGGGGTCGGCCTGCTCCAGGCAAAATTCGAGGCTCTCAAACGCAAACTCGAAGCCGAAGGATTGTTCGCGACGGAACGCAAACGCCCATTGCCGAAATTTCCACGGCGCATCGGAATCGTAACGTCACCAACCGGCGCGGCGATTCGCGATATGGTGAACGTGCTACGCCGTCGCGCGCCGTGGTTGCAGATTCTGATCAACCCCGCACGTGTCCAGGGAACAGGAGCCGCACAAGAGATCGCTGTCGCCATCCGCGAACTCGCTTTGCCTAACGAGGCGTTTGCGCCGCTCGATCTCATCGTGGTCACCCGTGGCGGCGGGAGCATCGAAGATCTGTGGGAATTCAACGAAGAGATCGTGGCACGCGCAATATTTCATTCCCCGGTGCCCATCGTTTCCGCAGTCGGCCACGAAATCGATTTCACTATCAGCGACTTCGTTGCCGACCTGCGCGCACCTACGCCGAGCGCCGCGGCTGAATTGATCGTCCCCGACATTATCGATCTGCAACGGCGGATCGACAGTTGCACACGGGCGCTTTCGCGCCAGTTGCTCAACCGGGTCCGCGACGCTCAACAGCGTCTCGATCACTCGCGCGAGACTTTACAGCGTTGCCTCGCGCACAAGATCGACAGTTATAAACGGAACCTCGCGCACGTTACGCGGGCGTTACAAGCACGAAGTCCCGCGCGCGAGCTCATGGTGCGCCGCAATCGGTTCGTGGATTTGCATCGGCGTCTGGTTGCTTCTCCGGCACGATTGCTGGAGAACGCTAGGCACCGTTTTGAGCGCATTGAAGGAATCCTGCGCGTGCTAGGTCCGGACGCGACCTTGCGACGCGGATACAGCATCACCATGAACGAGCGCGGTAAAATCATCGGGACGATTGGGGCAGTTCGGCCAAAGATGAAAATTCGCACCCGCGTGAGTGACGGCGAATTCGGCTCCCAAACTCTGTAGGGGCTCGCGAACGCTTTCGGAGTGTCGGCTGCGCGCCAACTCCGAAATTGTTTCCGGAAATTTGCTTACTGGCCGCCCATCATTCCCGACCCCGAATCGAGCCCGGGTTGATACGTCAGCGGCTCCCGTCGAGGTGCGTCAGGCAGGACTCTTTGGTGAGTCTGCGTGCTGGTGTCAGTCATTGTCTCAGTATAGGGAGTGTTTGCAGCGCAACCGCAAAGCAGTACGGACGCGAGTAAACCGAGCAGCAGAACCTTCATCGTTTGATTCCTCATTATTGCATAGTTTAGCCTGACACGACAATCAAGCGAAGCACTTTTAAGGCGCACGTACGCAGCTTCTCTGCACGAACTTTGGTTTCGCGCCCTGAGCTTCGCTTGCCAGGATCGACTTTTGAAAAAACGCGTACCTGTCGAGCGGACTCGCCACGGGCGCAGTTCACCGATTTGCGGTAGAACGATGCGTACGAAAAGACCGTCGAGGCACTGAAAGAGGCGAAGAACCCAGCGGGCCAAAGCCCTCCCTCTGATTCCATCCGTCCTAGCAACAACGAGTTTTGGAAAAATCCTGCCTGCTTGTCAACCAAGCTTGCCACAAGCACCCAGACTGCAGGTTTGAGTAAAGCTGTGCCTTGGTACGACTGTTAACTAACTAACGAATTACTTCTGCAGTTTAAATGCCAGCGTCGCTAATGGGGGCAGATGAATGAGAATTGAATGTTCTCGACCCATCCAGGGAATGTCCTGGGTCTGGATACCGCCGAAATTTCCGACGTTGCTCCCGCCGTACGTTTCGGCGTCTGTGTTGATAAACTCACGATAGAAACCGGACTCGGGGACGCCTAGTCGATAATCGTACCGTACCATTGGCGTTGCGTTTACAACAAACGCCACTACGTCCCCTTCGCGCGATTTTCTCAGGAATGACACCACACTATTGTCGGCGTCGTGAAGATCGATCCAGTCAAATCCTTCGTAGCTATCGTCGAGCTGCCAAAGAGCCGGTTCACTTTTGTAAATATAATTCAGATGCTGCACCAGCCGGCGCAGGCCATCGTGCGGAGGCAGACTAACGAGTTGCCAGTCAAGGCTGGTATCGTGGTTCCATTCGTTCAACTGACCGAATTCGCTGCCCATGAAAAGCAGCTTTTTACCAGGATGCCCGTACATCCACGCCAGAAACATTCGGAGATTGGCGAACTTCTGCCATTCGTCGCCGGGCATTTTGGATAGCAACGAGCGCTTGCCGTACACCACTTCATCGTGACTAAGCACCAGAACGAAATTCTCTTGGAACGCGTAAAGCAGCGAGAATGTGATGTTACCGTGATGAAAACGTCGGAAAATCGGGTCGAGACTCATGTATTGCAGGAAATCGTGCATCCAGCCCATGTTCCATTTGAACCCGAACCCGAGCCCGCCCAGATAAGTCGGACGCGATACGCCGGGCCACGCGGTTGATTCCTCCGCGATGGTCATGATTCCGGGGAAATGCTCGTAACAAACTTCGTTGAAACGCTTCAGAAAATAGATGGCGTCCAGGTTCTCGCGGCCGCCAAAGACATTCGGGATCCATTGGCCGGGCTTCCTCGAATAATCGAGGTAAAGCATCGAAGCCACAGCGTCCACGCGCAGCCCGTCTATGTGATATTTGTCCAGCCA
>Ga0193715_1000374_pt1 | contig 11372 bp, 10 predicted proteins | sample U2m2metaG_FD_143040 | JGI IMG/M metagenome (GOLD analysis project Ga0193715, IMG submission 143040) | Soil microbial communities from a riparian zone of the East river system, Colorado, United States - U2m2 | ecosystem: Environmental > Terrestrial > Soil > Riparian zone | place: USA: East River... | reverse complement strand
ATATTCTGACCGACCTCGGCAAGGTGGGAGATCTGAAGGTCATCAGCCGCAGTGGTGTTGCACCCTATCGTGGGAAGAATAGAAACATGAAGCAGATCGGGCGCGACCTGGGCGTTGCGAACGTGCTGGAGGGAAGCGTGCAGATTTCGGGCGAGCGCGTGCGGATTAACGCCCAACTCATCGACACCCACACAGACAGCCAGATTTGGGCGGAGCAATACGATCGCAAAGTGGAGGACATCTTCGCACTCCAAAGTGAAATCGCGCAGACGATCGCAGCCCAACTCAAAGCAACCCTCTCCACTGGCGAAAAGGCTGAGATTTGGAGGCAACCCACCCAGGATCTGCAAGCCTATGATCTTTATCTCCGAGCCCGCGCCGCTTTCCGCGGTGAAGGTGGACCCATGTCGCGCGCGAATTGGAATACAGCGATCACTCTTCTCAACAGCGCGATCGCTCGCGACCCAAAGTTCACTCTCGCCTATTGCCTGCTCAATGAGGTTTACGTCTTACAGTACCGCTTTGGAGAGGATCATTCGCCTCAGCATCTCGCCGCCGCGAAAGATGCAGCGGAGACAGCGCTGCGGCTCGAGCCAAATCGTGAAGAGGCACGCCTTGCTCTTGCTCGATACTATTATCATGGATTGAGCGACTACCGCCGGACGGAGCAGGAATTATCGAAGATCCCTGCTTCCGCGCCTCATGAAGTTGAGTTCTTTACCCTGGCTTCATTGGTCGAACGCCGTTTAGGGCAATTTGCAGAATCGATTCGCGATGGCGAAAAAGCGGTTGAGCTTGATCCTCAGAATGCATCGCTCGCTACTAGTCTCGTGCAGACGTATTCGGGGTTAAGGCGATTCGGCGATTCCGAGCGCGTTGCGAACGCAGCCCTTGCGCGCCTGCGTGGAGCAAAGCCGAGAGGACTTTTGCTGGTGAAGAATGAAGCGGCACTCGGGATCGGGAATGTAGAAGAAGCGCGTGCCGCGCTCGACTCAATCCAGGATAAGAATGATATGGATTATCAGGCCGCGCGACTCTTCCTCTACCTAATAGAAAGAGATTACAGCGGCGCGGAGGCCTTCGCCGCGAAGGCGACAGACGAGACAAAGAGAATGCCGGATTTCTGGCTCACCCTGGCAGCAGTTGCTCATGCGCAAGGTAAGGTAAACGAGGAACGTCAGGCCAATGCGGAGGCGAAGCGCACGGCACTACTTGCGCTCGGGCCGCGGCCAGATGACCCCAACCTCCTTGGTCAACTCGCAATCGCTGAGGCTGGGCTCAGCCAGAACGAAGAGGCACTTCGTCACGCGCGTCAGGCAGCCGATATACTGCCTGCGAGCGTGGATGCAGTGGCCGGTCCCATGTGCGAGATGCGGCTCGGGCAAGTATTGGCTATGAGGGGAGATCGTGATGGCGCTTTCGACAAGTTAGGCAAATTGGTGAAACTGCCGTTTGGTCTGAACCACGGGGATTTGAAATTGAATCCCATGTGGGATGACCTTCGGGACGATCCCCGCTTCGATCATATCCTGGCGGAGTCTGCATTCCCCCTGGCGACTGACGGCTAGCGCCGCCGTTCCCTACCCGTTAGCATTCGTTAGGTAAGACTGACGGTCGACTTAGTTGAGCGTTGATCCGTTATAACTACGAGACGTTGCAGAGGGAAGATCGCCAGTGGCTTGTGGCCAGCGGACCCCTGAGGCAGACCAACACCGTCACCTGAACCTGATTCGCGCTACCCTCCCATCGGAGGCTTTGGCGGATTGGGCGGTAACGGCTCAGGTGGCGGCGTTGGCGTCGGCGACGGACTCGGCGGAGTCGGCTTCGGCGGTGATGGAGTCTCTTGCATGATCCAATCTCGTTTCATGTCGAGTAAAGTCGAGACATCTCTTACTCTACTTTTAAGCTGGAGAGATAAACAATTGGAGATTTCTCGACACCGCTCACTCGCTGCTTCCCTCGCAGTTGATGCCAGTCCCGGCTCGGACCCTTGATCACTCGCACTAACGAATGCTTGTGCCGGGACGGAGCGTTTTGACGACTGCGAGATTCCTAAGCGATAGGATATGGGTAAGGATTCCGAGTGGCGGACCGAGAAACAGAGGGACGAGTGAGATCGGGTAAATGCCGAGAACTTGGGCCTGAAAGTAAAGTGCTGTAGCTGGAGCGACGATCAGATCGAGCGTGCCGAAAAGGTTCCACGCCACAGCCCATTGCCAAGCATGTGGTCGGTTGCGCGCAACCAACAATGCGACGACCGGCGCTAAGATTCCCGTCAGTGCATCGCCAATCCCCGCCGGCCAGGCGAATCCGGCTGGTATGATTCCATAGGTGAGAAAAGGGAAGACGAACATGATGCCCGCAACGCGATACGTCTGAATACCAATCAGCCAGGCGCTCGATGTCGCCGCATTAATTGCGCGCATGGCTCTCGACGCGAACAGCGCGATGACGGCGATGAGGAACGGAATCAGTGCGACCAGACCGCTGAGCGGGCGACGTGATTCCAGCGAAATAGGGAAGTTCGCGCCATCGCCAACGACAATGGCGATGGCAAGCCAGGCGGCGAGGAAGCCTGCGACAATGAACGGGACTGCAATCCTGATCTTCGAGGACGTCCGTTGCGCGGCCATGGCGGCGATGGCGGTATGCGCTGCGATCATGAAAACTGCGGCGGCAAAGATGACAAACGCCGTGCCGCGCTGAAGCCAAAACGGCAATAAGACCGGATCAACTGCCATCATACTTGTATATACAACTATTATCCGCCGGAAAAGATGCAAGCTCTCTTTTTTGTTGCTTTCTCGCCAGCCGTTAAGGCGCTTTTACGGCGCCCGGCGAGCCCGTTTCCGTCCGGCGTTCCCGTTTCGCCGGCCCACCTGCTCAAGAAGCGCACGTAAGCCCGCCAGCTCAGTGCGATTAAGGCTGGAGACGACATCGGCCTGCGCTTTCTGCCAGTTAGGCAACGCATGGACGAGGACCGTCTCGCCTTGCCTGGTCAATCTCACGTTACGTTCGCGTAAATCCCTGCCGCGGGAGAGTGCGAGTAGTCGCCGCCGGACAAGGCCCTGGACGTTGCGGGTAATAGTTGTGGGATCGCTGTCGAGCATTCCAGCCAGAACCTTCATGGTAGGCGCGCCTAAGTGATAGACCATGACCAGTAAGCTGAACTGGGTGACGCGCAGACCAGTTCCAGCAAGCGCTTTGTCGTATCCCTGTGTAATGCGGCGCGCCGCTGTGCGCACCGCAAGACACACGCAATCGAGGCATTCATCGAGCTTCGAAAGTTGCCGCTGCTGCATCTCTCAGGTTTTCGCTTGTTGGTTTTGCGCGGCTTGTTTTTTTATCCATGCCTCTACTCGTTCTTGCAGCAGGTCTAACGGCATCGCGCCGCCGTTCAATATTTCGTCGTGGAATGCTTTGAGATCGAATTTTTCTCCGAGTTGCTTCTTCGCTTCGTCGCGCAGCTTGAGAATGGTTAACTGACCCATCTTGTAAGCCAGCGCTTGCCCGGGCCAGGCGATGTACCGGTCCGCTTCAGTCTGCGCCAGCGTGTCATTGATTCCGTTGGCGTGCATGTAATCGATCACCTGCTGGCGGCTCCAGTTTTTGTGGTGAATCCCGGTATCGACCACCAGCCTGACGGCGCGAAGCATTTCTGAGCTCAACCGGCCGTAGTCAGAGACAGGGTCCTGGTAAAAACCGATCTCTTTGCCTAACACCTCGGAGTAGAGCGCCCAACCTTCGGCATACGCGCTAAAAAAACCGTGCAGCCTAAACTTCGGCAAGCCTTCCAGCGTCTGGGCGATACTGATTTGCAAGTGATGACCGGGAACGCCCTCGTGATAGGCAACGGCTTCGTCGTCGACCAGGGTACGCTTGCTGAGGTTAGAGACAGCAACAACGACGCGGCCCGGACGTTTCCCATCAGGCGTGCCCTGGACGTAATGGGTCGCGGCAGCTTTGGCGAAGTCAGGGATCGGTTCCACCGTGACGGGCGACTTCGGCAGCAATCCAAATAGCTTCGACAGCTTCGGCTCCATTTGATGGATGTATTTTTTGTAGTCATCCAGAATCTGTTGCTCGCTGGTCGGCTTCCACTTGGGATCGTTGTTGATCGCCTCCCGGAAGCTGGCCAGGTCTTTGTATCCCTGGCCCTGAGCCAGCTTGGTCATTTCGGCTGTGATACGCGCTACTTCCTTGAGCCCGATCTCATGGATCTCGGCGGGCGGGACGCTGACGGTGGTCATCGTTTTCACCGCTTCGGTGTAACGCCGTTTCCCGTCAGCGAGGCTTTCGATCGTAAGTTCGGCTCGTCCTTTCGGATCGTACTCGCCGCGCAGGAACTCGGCGAACTTTCGATAAGCGGGAATCACATCGCCGTTAACGGCCTTGGTGATCTCGTCGGTCAGGCGTTTCTTGTCTTGTTCGGAAAATTCCGCCGGAAATTTTTTGGTCGGTTCGAGGAACGGGTTCGCGGCGATGATGCCGTCGCATTGGCCGGGCAACTTTTCGAGAACGAGCTTGGGTGGCATCAGGTGATCCTTCTCCCCCTGCCGCATCACCTCTATCGTCTGTTCCAGCACCCGCGGGATCTGGTGTAACCGGGAGATGTAATCCTGGTAATGCTGGACGGAATCAAACGGCACCGCGTTTGGCAAATCGGCCAGCCGGGTGTGCACACCGTTCTGCTGGTTCACTGGCATCTCGTGATTCTTCAGCGCGTAGTTCACGTCTGCGCGCTCCAGCTGATTTTCGAGGATGCGATGACTTAACAGGTCGTTCTCACTCATGCCATCGGTCGGGATCACCCTTAATCGAGCGAGAAAGTCATCATTTTCCGCATGTTGCCGGGCGATTTCCGCGAGCGAAACCTGTCCAAGTTGTGAGTTGTAACGGTAATCGCCGTACGATGTTGCCCGCTCCGGAAAATTCTTAAGCCCGGCTTGATAATACTCTTCAAAAAGCGCGTTCTGCTTTGCTACTCGATCCGCTACCGTTTGCTCGCCAAAAGCAGAGCACGCGAACCCAAGAATCAACCCAAAAACCAATTGTCGCATATAGATTAACGGTAGCAGAGGGGCGTCACCACGCACGTTGTGATTAGCGTTGTGTCCGGGGAAAAACCGCGAATGCTTACGTGTTAGCCGGCGATAGCATTCAATTCTTTAATTGCCTCATCAGGCAATTGAAGGCCAGCGGCAGCAACATTCTCTCTCAGGTGTTCCACGGATGATGTTCCGGGAATGAGCAGAATATTCGGCGAACGTTGAAGCAGCCACGCCAATGCGACGCTCATTGGCCTGGCATTTAAACGAGCGGCGACGTTCGACAATGTTTCGGATTGCAGCGGTGTAAAACCGCCGAGCGGGAAGAATGGCACATAACCAATTCCGTTTTCGGCAAGGGAATCGATGAGCGCGTCATCCCGGCGGTTGGCGATGTTGTAGAAGTTTTGGACGCATACCACCTGAGCGATCGATTGCGCCTCGGCAATTTGCTCGGCGGTGACATTGCTTACTCCAAGGTGCTTAATCAGACCCTCTCTCTGCATTTCCGAGAGCACGCGGAACGGTTCCGCGATCGAGCCTGGCGTCGGTGAGTCCAAACCACCAACCCGCAGATTCACCACGTCAAGGACGTCGAGCCCGAGGTTTGTGAGGTTCTCATCAACAGCTTCCCGAAGTTCGTGTGGCGCGAGCGCTCTCGGCCAATTTCCTTCCGCGTCCCGCCGCGCACCGACCTTGGTGACGATCCGTAACTGTTCCGGATACGGATGCAGTGCTTCTTTGATCAGTTGATTAGTGATATGCGGCCCATAGAAGTCGCTGGTGTCGATGTGATTGATTCCGAGCCTGACGACCTCGCGCAGGACTGTGATCGCGCCGTCGTGATCTTTTGGTGGCCCGAATACATGTGGACCAGCGAGCTGCATGGCGCCGTAGCCCATGCGAGTCAGGATCAGATCATCGGCAAGCTTGAATGTGCCGCCGGGCAAAGTGGTGGAAGCCATCGTTTCAAATTATAGATTATGAATAACGAATAACGAAAACGGCGAACATCGAATACCTACCGTTTACAGCTGCGTGCGGCGGAGGGAAACGTTGGTTGCTTTCACCAGCGCGAAGACTTTGTCGCCGGGCATGATTTTCATTTCGTTGACCGAGCGCGTGGTAATGATCGACGCGATTTCTCCGATGCTCGTCTCGACGATTACTTCACTGAGGACTTTGTCGGACACAATGCTTTTCACAGTTCCCGGGAGTTGGTTTCGGATGCTTTGTTCCATACGCGGCGAAGATAGCGCCAATGAAGCCAGATGTCAGCGATCAGACGTCTGCGGTTGCGTCTCAAACGGGAAATGTATCCGTAAGTTCTCTTGTGCAAATCGCGACCGGCTGATAAAACGGCGATCCAAATGAAATTTTCAAGAACTTGCATCGGCCTCATCGCGATTGTTACCGCGACTAATAGCTCCATGAGGCCGCAGTCGACGACAGCGGCTACAGCTGAAGCGACACTGCCACAGCCTAAGCAATCACAAATCGATTCGGCTGATCGGCTCTTTCAGGCGGGGAAGTTTGCCGATGCTGGCAAACTTTACTCGCAAATCGTTGTTCAAAATCCCAAAGACTATTCGGCAACCCTTCAGTTGGGTCGCATTGCATTGCTTGCCAATCGGCTGGACGATGCGCAGAAATGGCTGGCAAAGGCCATAACCCTGCAGCCGGGGAATGCAGATCCAAAGGTCGTGTTGGCCGAGGCGTTTTATCGCCGCGACGATTTCCAAAAGGCAGCGGCTGCGCTGAATGGCGTCGACGTGAGCAGCAATAAGCTGATTATTGAGCAGTATCCGACACTGAACGTCGCGAAGTTGGAGAGCTTTAAGGGTCAGACGCCCTATGAATTGCATGGCAACGGGACGAGTACACGTCTGAAGTTCGTAAAAACCGATCCGCTGCCGGTGGTCAATGTGCGCGTGAACGGCGGCGACGAAGTCACCTTCTTCATCGATACCGGGGGTTCGGAGGTCGTGCTCGACACGGACTTCGCCAAGGAACTTGGCGTTTCGCAATTTGCGACGGTACAAGGCACGTTCTCCGGCGGGCAGCACACTGACGTCCAACTTGGGCGGATAGAGACACTCACCGTTGGCGATTGGACCATCAAAAATCTGCCCACGGCGATGCTTCCTTTGCGCCAACTCTCGAAAGGATTCGGGGTGAAACAAATCGACGGAATCATCGGGACCACCCTGTTTTACCATTTCCTGGCGACTATGGATTATCCGCACGGCGAGCTTGTGCTGCGCCGGAAGACTGCCGAAAGCCTGGAACAGTTTAAAAAATCATCGGGCAAGAAAGTCTTAGTTCCTATCTGGATGGCTAGCGACCATTTCATGGTGGGCTGGGGTCGCGTGGAGGCGTTACCGCCTACCCTCCTGTTCGTTGACACGGGACTGATGGGCGCTGGTGTTAAGCTGGCGGAGTCGGTCATCAAGGAAGCTGGAATCAAGCTGGAGGAAAACAGAGCTGCGGAAGGAGCTGGCGGAGGCGGGAAACTGAGAATTGTGCCGTACACCGTGCATCAACTTTCCTTCGGAGACATAACGGAAGAGAACGTCCAGGGTGTCTACGATGGACCGTTCCCGTGGGAAAGCACTTTTGGATTCCACCTGTCAGGCATGGTCGGGCACGAGTTCTTCAGGCCCTATGCGGTGACCTTTGACTTTCAAAACATGCAGATTTTTCTGCAACGGTGAGTGGAACCAGTTGATAGTCGTTTGTTGAGAGTTGAGAGATCAAAGTCGCAGTCGGCGACAGTGGCTACAATTTTTCTTGGACTCACCTGCCTTCGATGCTCGCTTAGCCATTAGTAACGTCATGTTCCTCAGCGCTCGCGTTTTCTTACTCTTTGTTACCGGGTTCCAATCGGTGGCTACTAGCGCTACGGGAAGCGCGGACTGTGCGGGACTCGTCGACATCGGTGGCGGGCGCAAGATGTATCTGAAGTGTCAGGGTACGAGGTCGCCTACGGTTGTGTTAGTGGGTGGCCAGAGGGCTTCTGCGGAGGACTGGAGTATTGCCAATAAGTCCGCGCCTGCAGTGTTTCCTGAGGTAGCCAGGTTCAACCGAGTGTGTGCGTGCGACCGTCCCGGAACTCCGGTTGGTGAGAAGCCGAGCCGCAGTGACCCGGTGCCGCAGCCGACTACAGCGAAGAATGCGGTTGCCGATTTGCATGCCCTACTAAGTGCCGCTGGTGAGACGGGGCCTTATGTGCTTGTCGGGCACTCTTATGGCGGTTTGATTGCCAAGCTTTATGCGAGCACCTACCCTAAAGACGTAGCCGGTCTCGTCCTAGTCGACGCTCTCAGCGAAGGGCTTCAGGATGCGGAGACGCCTGCACAATGGGCGATACAGCGGAAGCTGATCGATGGCGATGTACGCGAGAGTGTGGCCTTGTATCCGGCTCTCGAAAGGATCGACACGGACCGCAGCTTCGACCAGCTCCGCGCATCTCCGCCACTACGTTCAATTCCTCTTATCGTATTGTCTGCGGACCGACCCTGGGGCCCTCAGATCCCGTCAATGATTGCCGCAGGCAATTTACCCAAAGATGTTCCACCAGATTTTGGTTACGTCACCGATGCCGCGCAGAAGAAGGCGCAGGAACAGCTGGCCAAGCTTGTGCCGAACGCAAAGCACATCACCAATACGAATAGCGGCCACGAGATACACAAGGAGCAGCCACGACTCGTGATTGACGCAATCCGCGAGGTCGTTGAGACGGTCCGTAATGAGAAACGGGAGCCTGGAGCTAAGCGTCGGTGAAGTCGCAGTCGGCGTCCCTATCGACCGCTACAGGTTTTTGCCGGCGACACGCCTGCCGCTACAGATGAATGCCGCAGTCGGCGCCAGCGGCTACAGCGAAGATGCGCAGACAACTTTTAAAGTGCCCGCGTTACAAGTAAGGCGCGTTAAACGTATCGCCCTGGTTAAGATCGCCGGTCTCGTAGCCGCGGCGAAACCAGCGGGCGCGTTGTTCGGAAGTGCCGTGCGTAAATGAATCGGGCACCACGTAACCGCGCGACCTGTATTGAAGTCTGTCGTCGCCAACCGCGCTGGCCGCGCGCATCGCTTCTTCGATATCGCCGGCTTCAACAACGCCCTTGACCCTGTCGGCGTAACGCGCCCAAACGCCGGCCAGAAAATCGGCCTGCAGCTCGAGCCGGACAGAGATCTGATTGTATTCAGATTCACTGACTCGTCCGCGCATTGCCTGCACACGATCGGTAATACCGAGCAGATTCTGCACGTGATGTCCCACTTCGTGGGCGATCACGTAGGCCTCCGCGAAATCGCCTCCTGCACCCAGGCGTTGTTGAAGTAAACGGTAAAAACCAAGATCGATATAAACGCGTCGATCTTCCGGGCAATAGAACGGACCGCTCGCGCCACTGGCGAACCCGCAGCCGGACCGGATCTGGTCGGTGAAGAGCACCAGTTTCGGTTCTTCATACTCTCTACCCATTTGCCTGAAGATGGCATGCCACGCGTCTTCGGTATCTGCCAGAACGACAGCGACGAACTTCGACGCCTCATCATTGGGCGCCTGGCTGTCGATCTGCTCAGGTTGGGATAATTGCGCTCCCTGCTGCGAATCAAACAGCGCCTGAGGATCGCCGCCGAGCAGTAGATAAATAATTACGAGAACGACGGTGCCAATTCCGCCGCCCACGACAAGGCGTCGCCCACCGGATCCGCGAGCATCTTCAACATTCTCGCTTTCTCTTCGTCCCTGCCAGAGCATCTGTTGCTTATCGTGGCGGAATTTAATCGTGTTTACAATCTAAGAACGGAGCTGAGGGATCAGCGACATAGAAGGTAAAGCTGCGAGGGTAGCAGCGAGCGAGTGTGGGCAACGAGCGAGTTTCAACGGAGCTGAGGGATCAGCGACATAGAAGGTAAAGCTGCGAGGGTAGCAGCGAGCGAGTGTGGGCAACGAGCGAGTTTCAACGGAGCCGAGGGATCAGAGACATAGAAAAAAGCTGCTAGGGAAGTAGCGAGCGAGTCTCAATGCCCAGACCGCAGTTAAGCAACCCGCCTAAGCCGGGCTGCAGAAGAAGAACCGGGTAGCATCTAAGTTTTGACACGCGCCGCAAAGGTGGCCTGAGCGCTAGACTGCCGTGGTGCGAGTCAGTTGAGTCCCTGTTCAAGGGCCCGATGAAGACCAACGACCCACTCGTGGGATCTTTTTCGTCCTACCGTATGCAGTAGTTCCATGAGCCGCGCCTCGTAAGCATCGCACATAGGACAGTCGCCATTTGGCTGAACCCATTCGGGATGTTGAATCCGAAGATCGTCGTGAATCTGGTGCCGAAGCTCGGCGTAGGTGTGGGCTGGATGATATCCGGAGGCTGGTTTGGTGACAGATTCAGGTGTAGCGCGGGATGGTTTGTCCGATCTGCAGTGTCGGTGAGAGCGCTTCCGTCTGAGACTAACGAATTTCATATGCGCCTTTCTATTTGGAGTTGACCGGTCCAAATTCGCGAGGAACGAGGAACCATCTTCACGAGGCGCTTTAGAAACAGCCTCGCTCCAGATGCCTCTGCGGCTCCAGGTGAATCTGGAGATCGCGCCAAGCGGTGTCTCACCGACGGTTAAGGCTGTCTCAACCAGCTTTCTAATCCGGCCGAAAGTACGTTGAGACGCCGGATCACGTAATCAAGAGTTTTTACGTGATTCGCTGCATCGTGTCAAGCTCTTCCGGTCCTGACCAAGCGATGTAAAATGCGGTGGCATCAAACACCAGAAGCTCGCGCAGTGCGCGAGCGGAGTCTGCCGCAGTCAACGACACACGGCTACAGGTGTTCAGCTGGTTGCTGTTAGTAATGGACAGTTCGGCGGAACAACCAACCGGATCGCTCCCGGTACCGCTTCATATCGAACGTTGGAAAATCGCACGGGTTCGCCGTCGAGGTTAACCGGAATCGCTTCCTCGGGATAGACCTCGGCCCAGGGGGTTTGCCGGTAGGAGATGTAATCGCCATCTGGTGAAAGCTCTTGCAACTCTCGCGCAGCGGTCAGTAGGGCAATTGGCGGGATCTGACGAACGACAAGCACATCGAGCAAGCCGTCATCGATGCGCGCGCGTGGAGTGACTTGGACGCCGCCGCCCGTCTGACGCCCATTACCGACGATCGCGACCGGGCCGCTACTGGTGATTTCGCGATCTGGTAAGGTGAGACTTCCACGATAATGATGGACGTTCATGGCCAAAATTGCACCCATCACGGTGTAGGCGGCAGGGCCAAGAAGACGTTTGAGCTCAGGCGGAGTAGTCGCTGTCACCGCAGCGCCGAAGCCAACGCT
>Ga0193715_1000373_pt1 | contig 11388 bp, 13 predicted proteins | sample U2m2metaG_FD_143040 | JGI IMG/M metagenome (GOLD analysis project Ga0193715, IMG submission 143040) | Soil microbial communities from a riparian zone of the East river system, Colorado, United States - U2m2 | ecosystem: Environmental > Terrestrial > Soil > Riparian zone | place: USA: East River... | reverse complement strand
GCGAAAAATCTACGCTGAGCGGAGAAGGGTCTTTATCAAACAATTCAATGAGTTGCTTGGTGATCGTTTCACTTTGCAGGTTCCGGAGGGCGGATTAAATATGGTCGCGTGGCTGAAACGCGAGGAAGACTTCACAACGATTAACCGCGTGACTCTCCAGATTGGAGTCAAGCCTTCGCCGCTGTCATTTTACTGCATTCGAGCCACGCCCAAGCCGGCGTTCGTCTTCGGTTTCGCCGGTTGGACTCCGACACAGATTCGAGAAAGTCTGATGAAACTCGCGTCGTCACTCCAAAAGGCGGGGATTTCTTAGGCACTACAAATAAGCCGCATGTCCAACAAGAAATCGCTTCCAGAGAAAAGACGGCGGCGTTCGATCATCGCATTCGAGATGATTCGACTTGATCGCGCATCCGCCGAACCGCTTCACCAGCAGCTTTATCGTCAGATTCGTGATGAGCTAAGATCGGGCAGCTTTATCGATGGCGCTTCCCGGCTTCCATCCTCACGCGCGCTCGCTGCCGATTTGGGAATCTCGAGGCTGACGGTCAACCTTGCGTTCTCGAAACTTCACGCTGAAGGCTATCTTCGTTCAAAGGCCAAATCGGGGACGTTCGTAGCATACCCTCTCCCTGAGAGCTTTCTGAGCGCGGACAAGTTCGGTACGGAACGAGTCCGGCGTGGCGGACCGGAAGCTCGTCCGGCCACAGAGTCTTCCTTTCGCATTTCCAATCGAGTCAGAGCACTTCCGGACCACCGGGTAGGACAACAGTTTGATCTTGGAGCAACAGGTGCTGGCGCGGGCATCTCGCTTGTCCCGAGTATTCCGGCAGTCGATGAATTTCCGATAGGAGTGTGGGAACGGCTTAGAACACAGGTTCTCGCGAAAAAAGGAGCCCACCTGTTGCGTTATGCGTCGAATCGCGGCGACGCCGACCTGCGCAAGGCACTCGCGGCTTATTTGTGCGATTTCAGAGCGGCTCGCTGCCATGCGGACCAGATCGTGATCGTCGGCGGAATGCAACAGGCGATGTTGATTACGGCAACAGCATTGCTCAATCCTGGCGAGCCCGCATGGATTGAAGATCCATGTTATCAGCAGACCACAAGAGTCCTTACTCTGGCTGATGCCAGGATAATTCCAAAGCCGCTCGACGATCAAGGAATCGTCATTGCGCGATCGCGAAAAGAGCCTTTGCCAAAACTCATCTACATAACTCCTTCGCATCAATTTCCTATCGGCGTGACGATGAGTTTTCCGCGCAGAACGGCCTTACTCGATTTCGCGCGTGCGCATAACGCGTTCGTCTTTGAAGACGATTACGACGCCGAGTTTCGTTTTACCGGACCGCCACTCCCTTCGGTGCAGGGGATGGATAACTCCGGACGGGTGATTTACGCGGGAACGATGAGCAAGATTCTTTGTCCCTCTTTGCGTCTGGGGTACATTGTTGCGCCGGAGCCGCTGGTCGATTCGTTGATCAAAGTCCGCAGCGCCATGGATCAGCATTCGTCTCCGATCGACCAGGCGACGCTGGCGCGATTTATCACCGAGGGTTTTTTTCTTAGCCACATCAAACGGATGCGTAAAATATATTCGGAGCGACGAGATTTTTTCATCGAAGAGTTCAACAAGTTACTGGGGGACCGTTTCACATTGCAGGTTCCAGAAGCTGGATTGAACATCGTCGCCTGGCTGAAGCGGGAGGAAGACTTTCAGATGATCAGGCGTATCACACTAGATACCGGAGTCAGACCGTCCGCGCTCTCATTTTTTTGCATCCAGGCGAAGCTCAGCCCGGCGTTCATATTCGGTTTTGCGGCCTGGACGCCAGCGCAGATTCGAGAAAGCCTTGTTAAGCTCGCGTCCGCCCTGAAGGGAAAGCGCGTTTAACCTTGAGTTGGGACCGCTACTGCTTCTGGTATGCCAGACGCTCTTCCTATCCGTGGTAATGCCGCTTCTCCGTCGGCCGAAGCCGGCATCGAGCGTCCATTGAAGTTTTTGAGGTAACTGCGCGGCTTCGCTCCAACTCTCCGTTCAAAAGCGCGCCGGAACGTCTGCGCATCCGAAAACCCAACAGAGGCAGCGATGATCTCCAGGGTTCGCTTCGGAATGGCCAGGCGACGCTTTGCTTCGTTGATGCGCAGATTCTCCACAAACTCCGCCGGCGGACTGCCAAACATACTTTTGAATGCCCGATTAAAATGGCTCGGAGACATGCACGCTCTGCGCGCCAGCGTATTGACCGAAAGGTCTTCGTGCAAATTTCGCATGATCCAGTGGATAAGTTCTGCAAACCGATCAGCCGGTTGACTGTCGAACACGAGCGGGTTGGGCAATTTATGTTCGCCATTGCCGTTCGTCGGCGCGCTGACAAACTCCTGGGCAACCACTGATGCTACATGGCGGCCATAGTCTTGTTCGATCAGAGCAAGCGAAAGGTCGATGGCTGCACTGGCGCCGGAAGACGTGTAAAAAGCACCATCCTTAACGAGGTGCCTTCTGGAATCGACGCGCAGGTTTGGGAAACATCGTGCTACATCGTTTGCGTAACGCCAGTGAGTGGTGACTTCGCGGCCATCGAGTAACCCAGTTGGCGCTACACCATAAATTCCACCGCCGATGACGGCGACGCGGCGCGTCTCGCTTGCACGCGCAAGAACCCAATCGGCAATCCTGTCACTAACTGAAGATTGTCGGAGTCCATCGCCGCCTGGAATCACAATCGTGTCCAGCTTGGACACCGTTTCGAGCGTGCGATCTGGCCAGAACCCGATCCCTGATTCAGCGTGAAAACATTCGGAAGTGAAGCCAATCGTGCAGACGTGGTAACATGAAATCCGATTCCCATAGCCGCCATCGAGCGTCGCAGCTGCAAAAACGTCCGCGGCCCGCGTCAGCTCCGATGCAGCGACGCCCTCAAAACCGAGAAAGCCAATTCGCTTTGGATTCATTGCTCGTCTGGGGCCATGGTATCTCATCGTTCGAAGTTCCCGGTAGGACATAGAACCGACATTACGAGCCACCACCGTGTTATTTTCACTTCTGACAGGCTACCGGGAAGCTGGCGGCCGAGTTTTTTGCGTACGCTGCGATCTGGAATAATTTTGGAACCAACCAAACGAGGGAAAAAATTATGGCTACTTATGTCGCCCTGATTCAGTTTACGGACCAGGGTATTCACAACATCAAGGACACGGTCAAACGGCACGATGCCGCGATGGCTGAGGCGGAGAAAATGGGGATGAAGATCGTGGAGCCATTCTGGACGATGGGCGCTTACGACGTTGTGGTCGTTCTCGAAGCGCCCGATGACGAGACCATGAGCGCGTTCGCGCTTAAGATTGGCTCACTCGGCAGCGTAAAGAGTCATACCATGCGCGCCTTTCGCCGGAACGAGATGGAAAAAATTCTGGCGAAAATCAAATAGCTTCTGCTGAAACGCTTCGGAGTTTCGAGCGCGCGGTTCAGACGCTTTGCCGAGCCCGTGACGTGTGCAGGGTCAATTGAGGTCCACAGATTCCGACCGTTGACGTGACGACGTTCGAATCTAATTTGCTCATGCGGTGGCGCGCATATGATGATCAAAATCCATCTCAGCCGGTGGTTGATTGCCTTCTTTCTCCTAAATGCTGGATTTGTTTTTGCGGGTGGATCCAGGAGCAAAGTCATCACGACTTCGCCGCTGACAATCCCGGTCCCTGACGATCGCTTCCTTAAGATTACAAATTTTACTCAGGAAGGAGGCACAGAGCGCGGTGTCGTTCGTGTGAACCTGAGCGGAGATGATGGTGGTGTCGCGAATGTTCTCACCGCAACGCGAATCGATCTTAGTACCGGGATCAATTCGCAGAATTTCCCGGAAATCAGTAACCAGGTAATCATTGCAGGTCCGGCTGACGTGAGAGTTGCCCCGGTAACGGGGGCCACGCTTGTCATCACTTACAAAAAAGAGCCCAACGGCAGCGAGGAAGCAACCCCCACGCCCATACCTATTGTTAGTCCTACTCCCGCTGGTACTGCTACGCCCGGTGCCACTCCTTCTCCTACATCTACGCCTATACCGACTCCCTGACACGGCCTCTCCTCCCGAGCTTGAGTTACGAGGGGGCTCCCAAAGATCATCTATCGCCGACGCTTCGGCGCGGCCCTCCGCTAAGCAACAAGATTGGAGACCGGGATCCCAAGTTAGTATGATTGCCCCGGAGGCAGGGCTGAAGGGATGAGAACAACACGATTCGAGCCATCCCATGCTCCCGTGAATACGTACGTATGCCCGGGACGGACGTTCAGCACAGTGGATGTGGGCTCAGAATAGTATGAGTTTGGCGCCGCCGAGGCTGTCAATACATGGCGCCCTGGCGGCACAAGGTGATCGTAGCGGCGTCCCGGCACGACGTTGGCGACCGTTCTGCCATCGATCTTTAGATTGAGAACTATGTTCCATCCAAAGGTCGGCGACCTCAAGACAATCAAACGGCCACCTGACTGAGTGGCGGCAGTTCCGATCGAGGTTGCGCAAACAAAAACAAAAATCAAAAAGAGTCTGATGGTGGATGTAAAATTTGAGCTCATGGCCGCGATGCTACGATTGGCTCACCCGGCATTGTCAAGCGCCTTACTGCAGGCGGCCGCCCGTCAGAAGAGACTCAAAATTTTGTTAAACTCCGGACTCGCTTTTGGCGAGCGCGGCGTTCATTGGGTTGTGAAATTGTTGGAGGTTGTCCCGACGCACCAAGACCTTGCCGGCCAGCCCATTTCCCACATCGCTCCAGGGGTCAAGCACACATTGGATGCGCGCAGATAAACGGCATCTGAATCCCACATTGCAGTATATAGATAGGCCGCCCCCGGCTGGACGTTCAGTGTTGTCGAAGTGGGCCCGGTTAAGCCTGTGCGCGGTACCTTTCTTACGGTTAAGACATGCGGCCCAGCTGGCAACCATGCGTGGAAGTAATGGCCCTGGGCGAAGTTCCCAACAGGCCTACCGTCGATCTCAAGATTGAAAGCCAAATTCCATCCAAAGTTCGCGGACCTCAGAACGACTAGATGCCCGCCCGGTTGGGCCTCAGCGGTTCCAATCGAAACCGCACAAATGAAAGTAAGGATCAGGAATAACCTGCCGGCGGAGTTATATTTTGATTTCATGGCGCCATCCTACGCTTGAGGCTCATCTTTGGCTAGCGGCTTTCGTCAACGCCCCGAGTTATCGCCATCAGGTGTACTAGCAGCGGAGGATTTTCTGTCCCAGGTGACTGTCTTGCTAATATTGATTGCCATCAGGTCCCTGGCGATCACGAATGGACCTTTATATTCTTTGCGTATCGCGTCCCCAAGCCCTTCTTCATCCTTGTAGTGATAAACGACACCAAGCTTGGGCTTCACCATCGCGAAAACCCGGCCCACATCTTCGGCAGATGCAATTGAACGCTTCGAAGGCGGCGTGGGGTTTTTCCAGCCAGCGCTCCAGGCAGCATGAATCAGGCAGTCAGCGTCTCTCGCGAAGTCCACGAGGTTTTGGCAAAACTTCGTATCTCCGGAAATAACCACTGAATGACCCGCAAAATCGACGCGATATCCAAACGCCGGTTTCACAGCTCCATGATCGACCAGGAATGCGGAGACTCGCGCGAGACCATCATTATATATTTCGCCCTGCTCTATTTCTTTCGCATCGATTTCGACGCCTTTGCCTGGAAGAGGATCGGGTGTGGCTTGACGAATACGGATATCAAAATTAAATGCCTGAACAAACTGCTCCGCCATGCTGCGAGTTCCTGACGGGCCCCATATTGGAAGGGATCGATCTCGGCCCAGAAACCATCCCGACAGCCACAAATCCGGGATCCCGACGACATGGTCCGAGTGAAGATGAGTGAGAAAGAGGCCGTCTATCTCTTTCGGATTGATCTGAACCTGCGCCAGGCGAATTACGACACCGCGGCCACAGTCAAACAGCAACCTTTTGCCGGCCACTTCGACAAGGATGGCCGAGCCGAATCGTTCAGGATTCGGAAAGGGAGTTCCCGTACCGAGTAACGTGACGCGCATCTCATCGGAGGCCGCGGCAGCTGAAGTGTTAGCTAGCATGCACAGCAAAAGAAACAGAACAATTAGGTAGAGTCCTCTGCTTTTAGACGCCATCAGTCATCTTACAATGTTGTAGCCGGCTCGCTGTGTCGAGGCGCGTTGGCGGTTGCTCATCGCAGGCACGACGACACAGTGCCGTGGCTACAGCACCAGGTGCTTGTGAGCTGGTTTCTAACCTCACTCAGCCGCTTCATTTGGCGTCGGTGGCTGTTTCACTTGCGCACCGTGATTCGACAGAAATTCAAGCTGGGTCAGAGTGCGATTGAGCTCCTGGACTAACGGTTCAATACGTTGACCGGTAAAAGCCTTCACGAGCGCACGATAGTACCAAAGAGCGCCTTGTTTCCCGCCATTGAATCGAGACCAGAGTCTTTCTCCTTCCTTGCGGTAATCCATCAGGATCGCGCGGACGTTGTGCAATTTGTCTGAAGCTGACACGAGTTTCGTCGGCATCGGCGCGTGCCGAACGTGAGCCACGTAGGCCTTCTTTCGTTCCAGCCATGGAGGTTTTGGCGTTCGGTCTGTGTCAGTGCAGCCGGCCACGATTTTCCCGACTTTTTTGCCAAACTTTCGCTCGATATCGCGCAATCGCTTCGCGCCGCCACAATCCTCCACGGCGTCGTGCAACAGCGCGGCGATTGCTTCGGTTTCGTTCGCGCCGTATTCCATCGCGATCGCAGCGACGCCGATGATATGAGCGATGTAGGGAATCCTTGTTTTTTTCCGGAGTTGCCCGCCGTGAATCCGTGTGGCGTAAGTCAATGCTTTTTCGAACTGACGCGAGAGTCGCATATTTGTGTTTCGCTTCAGCGACCAGTCGTGACGGTATCGGTAATTTGCCCAGCAGCCAGATCGCCGGCTCCCCCGCAATCCTGGTAAAGGCGGTTAGCTACGATTCCCGGTTAACTCGCCAAAGCATTAATCGCTTTCCATTCTTCCGGAGCTAATTTTAGCTTCGCTGCAGCGATATTTTCTTCCAGGTGCACTACGGACGATGTCCCGGGAATCGGCAGCATCACGGGTGATCGCTCCAGCAGCCAGGCCAGCGCGACTTGAAAGATGCTCACGCCATGAGTTTTTGCCAATGCATTCAGCGCGTTTTCATGTTTCAAACCGCGGGTTCCTCCGATTGGGAACCATGGCAAAAATCCAAGGTTATTCTTTTCGCAATAGACAAGAGCATTTTCCGACTTGCGGTCTTCGATGTTGTAACGGTTCTGCACGCTAACAATGGGAACAATCTTGCGTGCCCGCTCGATTTCGTCCGGCTCCACATTCGATAAGCCGACGTGCCGAATCTTCCCGGCATCCCTCATCTCCTTGATGGCGCCGAGCGACTCTTCCATGGGAACTTTGGGATCGATGCTATGCAGTTGATACAAGTCGATTCGCTCCAGGCGCAGTCGTTTCAGACTGCCATCGACAGCTTGTTTAAGATGTTCGGGCCTTCCATCTGGCACCCACTCGCCCGGACCTGGTCGAGTTAAGCCGCCCTTCGTCGCGATGACCAGGCCATTGGGATAAGGATAAAGCGCCTCCGCGATCAGCAGTTCGCTTGTTTCCGGACCGTAGGCGTCCGCTGTATCGATTAAGTTCACACCCAGCTCGACCGCACGCTTCAAAACCTTGAGCGCATTTCCGCGATCAGCAGGCCAACCCCAAATCCCTTCGCCAGTGACGCGCATCGCGCCAAAACCGAGTCGGTTGACCGTTAAGTCGCCGCCCAACTTCCAGGTAGGGTTCGTAGCGACGTTCGATGACCCCGACGACCCAGCTCCGAAGATTACATCCGACCCTCTCGCAAGAAGCACGCCGCCGGTTAGAAGGGCTGTGCCTAGGAATGTTCGGCGCGCCATACCCGTTTTCTCATTCGAGTCCGAACATTTTGCATGCATGCTGTTCAGCGTACGTCCACGCAAATTGCTGTCAACGGAACGGCACCGGGCTGAGACGCCAGATTTCGAATTCACCGATGTTTCTAGCGCAAAGATCATGAACGGAATCTTTGTTTTGCCGCGGTCCTGTAGCGGAGGGCGGGGACCTCGGTCACTCCAAATCTTTGCCATGCAAGGACCGCCGCGGTCAACGCCCGCGGCTACAATCGTTCTTGCTGCCTCTCGTGCATTAGAGCGGCGAATGCCTCCTCAAGATCTTTGCCGAAAGTTAGAATGCCTCCTTCGTGTCCAGCCATGACAACAAGTTTTCTGATTTGCATGTTAGTGCGCGTAAAGAGCTGCGTCATTTCAGACGCCATCTCGGGCGTTCCATATTCAACCGCCTTCGAAGTTGTCGGCGCTTCATTCAAAACCGCTGCCCATAATCTGGAGCAATGACAATGAACAACCGCTCCTGCGGTTGCATCCGACTCGTAGATTGCGGCGTGCGTCAGCGATTCCGATGAAGGCATCACAGAGCCTTCGTATCGGACCTGGTTCCTCTCAAAATCCCACGCCACTACTTTTGCGCAGTGCGTCAGCGTCAGCTCCTGTATGCCCCCGGTCGCAGAACCTGTGATATAAAAATTTTTGGTTGCGCCGTCCCTTACACTGAGGTTGCCAAACCCAACACCAGTTGCATCCACACCGATTAGACCGAGATCGAGAAGTTTCCGTCTGTATGCATTTAATTCAGCAAGTCCGCCAAACGAATTAATCTCGCCAGTGACGCGTTTGCAGGAAAACTTTATGTATTCGCTCACGGTTTCTGTTTAGCGCCAAAGGCGCACAACTCAATCTCCAGCCTGGGGCATCGCCCCAGGAGTCATGGAAAGTTCGAACTCTAGCGCTGAAAGCGCGTTTCATCGCTGGGCTAAGCGTGAGCCGCGCTTTCAGCGCTTGTCTGTGGCAATCAAATCTCGGGGGCGATGCCCCAGGCTGAGAGTGACATCGCGCCGTTGGCGTTAAACGCAGTCAGCTCACGGCGCCTGGTCTGGAAAGAGCGCGCGGATGCTTTTCTCGGTCGCTTTACATACGCCCCGCTCGGTAATCAATCCGGTTACCAGATGCGCCGGCGTAACGTCGAATCCATAATTTGCAGCGGGACTTCCCTCCGGCGCGATGCGGACTTCGATCTGTTGTCCCTCGTACCAGCCATCGGCTTGCTTCACTTCGTCCGGGCTACGCTGCTCGATCGGGATCTCTTTCAAGCCATCTCGCAATTCCCAATCGAATGAAGAGGAAGGCAGCGCCACGTAGAACGGAACGCCATTATCCTTCGCTGCTAACGCTTTCAGATATGTGCCGATTTTGTTCGCAACATCTCCCGTAAAGGTCGTGCGATCGGTTCCAACAATCACCAAATCCACCGCGCCGCGTTGCATCAAGTGTCCCGAGGCACTGTCTGCGATGACTGTGTGCGGCACGCCATGCTTGCTCAGCTCCCAGGCGGTCAGTTTGGAACCCTGATTTCTGGGTCGGGTCTCAGCGACCCACACGTGAACTGGCAATCCGCTGTCGTGCGCGGCATAAATCGGCGAAGTAGCAGAACCGTAGTCAACAAACGCGAGCCATCCCGCGTTGCAATGCGTGAGCACATTCACCCGCTCTCCTGATTTTTGTTTCGCGATCTTCCGAATGAGCTCCAATCCGTGTTGCCCGATCATTCTACAGTACTCTGCATCTTGGTCCGCGATCGATCTGGCTGTGCGCAGAGCAATAGCAATCTTCTCCGTAGTATCTTTCCCTTCGGCGATATTTTTTAACTGGCGCTCAACAGCCCACGAAAGATTGACCGCCGTCGGCCTGGTTGCCTTGAGTTGTGCCGCCGCGTGGGCTAGCTGCTCATCGATCCCCGCCATTGTGGGATTCGCCGCGGCCTCGATCGCCGCCAGATATATCCCGTATCCCGCGCTCGCGCCGATCAATCCCGCCCCGCGAACATGCATTTCGCGAATCGCCGTCGCCATCTGCTCGACGGTGCGGACCTCTTCGATTACGAAACGATGCGGCAAAAAACGCTGGTCGATGAGTTGAACCACTGGTTCATCGTTCGGTTTAAGCCAGATTGTTCGAAAATGTTGGTCGTCTACCTTCACGCGTTTGTGATTATGATCTTAGGACTCTCGGCCCGCAAAAGTCCGCTCAGCGAAAACTCTATTTGGGGCGATTTACGGCAGACCAGGCGCCGGCTGGCCGAATAGCGCAACCAAAACATTCTGCAGCGACCAATTGTCGTCCGTCTGGACCCACTGGCTTCCTGGACGCGCGCGATCGGTTGCTGTCAAAATTGCTGTCACGCGCCCGCTCTGTTTATACAGATAGATTTTGGCTCCGGGCGCCAGATCAACCCAACTGCGAAACAAACCACCCCGAAACCGTGCCACCGGGATCGTCTGACCGTCGCGGCCGCTTACAAAAAAAGTTCGTCGTGTTGAATCAAATTTGATACCCGGGAAACGAAAATCGAACGATTCATCCCTGCGCGGTTCGTCGTCACCAACATAAGGCAAATTGCTAAACGTGATCCGTGCAGCGAGCTCACCGCCCCCGCGTGCGAGATAAAGCTGATGCGAAAGAATTTCACCGTAGGCAAACGTCTGGTGGTGGTCTGGGCTGATGATAGTCGACGTACCCGCGATGGCTGAAACGCCCGCGCCAAAAAGGGTCGCCAGAAAAATTGCGGCTCGCATGCTGCGATTCCACGGACATTGGGCGCGATCGTTCAGCGCGCGCATCTCAACGGCGGCCGCCCCGCTCCTCAAAGGGGTTGTAAACCGGCAGTGCGTAATACCACATAAAACCATCAAGGCGATTGGCGCGACTATGACTGCGGCCAAACATCGCCTCCACATCTTGCATAGTCGCTCGGCCGTGAGTGAACGAGCCGATTCGGCGCATATAAAAATCGTAAGGCAACGCCTGCGCGATGTAAGCAGGGGGCGTAATCAAGACGCCGTTTCGATTGAACCGAAACGCGAGCGCGTCCGCTCCGTAGCCGTGACGAAGCGGATCCGATGTGTCAATGATAGGCGCTTCCCACAGACCGAGCTGACTGAACAACTTGGAATCAGGTTGCACAATGTAATAACCGTTTCGCGGGCCTAACGAGACATAATGCGAATCGTCATCCCAGGAAGCGGCCGAAACTGAGAGTGCGATTGTCACGAAGAGAAGACCAGCGACTGGGCGAAACATCATGATCATACAGATAGTATGGTGGTTTTTTGGTTCATGGGCGAGTCTTACGTTTGGTAGATTTCTAGTTGCCCCTTATTTCTCGGGGGCGACCTAACACCTGCGATTAAAGGTCGATTCCCATGACGATCGGCCCAGGGACTTCCTCCCAACCATGACGAAGCC
>Ga0193715_1000372_pt1 | contig 11414 bp, 14 predicted proteins | sample U2m2metaG_FD_143040 | JGI IMG/M metagenome (GOLD analysis project Ga0193715, IMG submission 143040) | Soil microbial communities from a riparian zone of the East river system, Colorado, United States - U2m2 | ecosystem: Environmental > Terrestrial > Soil > Riparian zone | place: USA: East River... | reverse complement strand
ATAAGAACCCGAATAGTTAACGGGTTCGGTGGAACCGATAACGCTATCATTCTAATTTTGGAACCCACTTTTTATTAATGAAAATAATTAAACTCATGTAAAAATAGTAATAATATAATCGAATTATCCAGGTCATGAAACCAGTACATTTTTTACTAAATTATAAGAAAGAACACGATAATTGAAATTCTTGTAATGTTAGAAAAAGTAAAATATCTTTCGTTTCATTTCATTCAATTGCACTTTTTTAAAAGAAACTAAAATTTTATTATTAAATAAATATTATAGTATTAGTATGAATCATTCGGTTATCATTCCAGAATTTATACCATACGAAAAAATAAGAAATTTTATTCCAAAGGTTGTTAAAATACAAAAGGGAGATAATGTTAAATGGATAAATGTAAGTAAGGATTTTCATAATTTATATTTTTTTGGGCTGGTAGAAGATCTTTCAAAAGTTGAAATCGTAGAACAACTACAAATAAGCCCAGGACAATCGAAAGAATTGACGTTTAATTATGACTATTCACAAATTGACTATATTTGTAAAGAACATACTATGAAAGATCTGAAAGAACATAACAGTATATCTATATTTGTTCAAAAGTATAGTGAGATGAGTAATACTGAAAGACTAGTATGTCTTAGTAATAGATTCGATATTCGACATCAGTATTTGTTAAATCAATTAGATGGAAGAGATTAAAAAATTGGAGATTAAATTAGACGATGTCTAATGAAAAAATAATAGACGTAGATGATACTTATAATAAAGAAAAACTTGGTTTATTTTTTGATCCATATATATTTAATGAACTAAAATCATTTCGTTCCTATGGAATTGAAGTCAATAGACTGATCATTGTATTTTGGGATATTAGTAATTTCTCAGACCTTACTAATGAGCTTGCCATAGGGAGAAGAAAGGAAGAACTTTTACTTTTTTTAAAAGAATACTATTATGCAGCATCACAAATAATCAGCAACAATAATGGAATTTTGGACAAATTTATAGGCGATGGAATTTTTGCTTACTTTGGTATTAAAGATATAAAATTTGATGACGTTCCTAATAGAACAATTCTGGCTGCCATTGAATTAAGAAAAATATTTGATGATATAAAAAATAGGCATCTTGAACTATGGAATAATTATTTTGGTTTTAAACCATATACTAACATTGATTTAAAATGCGCCATTCATGTAGGAGATGTTATTTTTGGTTATTGGGATTCCCCTTCAAGAGTACAAATTACAGCAATGGGAAAGAATGTTAACTTTTGTAGTAGACTTGAGGGTTATGCGAATAAAAACCAAATCATTATTTCAGAGGAAGTTAATAAGTTAGTTAAGGATAAATTTGATACTAATAAATTATATATTCCAAAAAGTGAAAGGATGAAATCATTCAAACATATTCATCATGTATATGAAATAATACGAGCTAAATTTTGACAATTTCTTATTTTGCTTAATAATTATTACTTTTTTTGCAGCAATCTTCACCGTTTTCGCCTGAGAGTAATATGATTGCTAGCATCTATTTACTAAGTTTGGTAACAATAATTTGGGTTCGATGGCACTGATAATGCTAGCACTCTATATTTTGGAAGCCACTGTTTCTTATTTTATTGTATTCTTGACTCTGTTATAGGAGTTTGTAGGAGCTCTCCAATTTCGTTATGCATCTTTAAAAGGTTGAATCCTTTTTCGGTAGTCTTGTAGCTTTGTGAACCTTCTAAATATTCCAATAAATTATTTTCAATAAGTACAGAAAGATATTCCTTTAATTGAGCATAGCTGAGGAAGGCTTTGTACATGATTCTTGTTTTAGTTGCGCCACCATTTGCTGCTTCTAGGATCATTGAGACTATTTCTGTTCTGCTTCTGTATTTCATATTAATAATGGAATAAATCTTCTATTTTAACATATTGACACAATAATCTAGAACAAAACGAAATTCCGCTTTACCCTAATTGAGATTGAAAAATAGTTCTGTATATTCAAATTTGGTAACATATGAGGAGAAATGATTATTGTGACTGAAATAAAAATTTCATATTTAGGTAACATTCACCACAATTTCATTGTATATAATATTTACAATAAATATGTCAAAAACATATAAATTTTATTCGGGTTCGGTGGTTCTAGTAGCACTAATGGTTCAATGAATGAACTCGTATTAATGATAAGACAACCTACCTAGCTTTAAAGTTTTCTACTTGGTTCCGAACCTTGAGGATAAACAAGATACTAACATAGAAGAATGATTAAGTTAATACTAATGCCTGTCACGATTTTTACTTTATTGTATTCTTGACTCTGTCATCGGAGTTTGTAGAAGCTCTCCAATCTCGTTATGCATCTTTAAGAGGTTAAATCCTTTTTCAGCGGCTTTGTAGGATTGAGTACCTATTTGATTGCAAAGGTTGGAATGTCACACCAAAAGTCATTTAGAACATTCCCAAATTTACATTTGATTTCCCTAGAATCACTTACATTGGGTGTAATACCAACAGGGTGCTCTATCTTGTCTAGAGCATAAGTAAGAACTGATTTTATTTTTTGATTAATTTGATCTTGACTCACAAATGGATTTGCAAGCTCCGAGCTGTTTCCAGTACTTTGATTATTGGTATTGTTCATTTTTATGTATCCTATCGTAGGTGATTTATCAAAATCATCAATTATTGAGGTAATCAATGTATCCCTAGCTTTGGTAAAGTTAGGAGCTGTACCCGTCATTGTATATGTAGTATCAAAGGATGGACCCACGTAACTTGCTCCATTTATAATGGTAAAATTACCTTCTGAAGATTTTGCAACTTTAATGGAATAATTCAACTGTGCACTTGCTGTTGACATTGTAGTATAGTACATCGAACTACAGAGAACTGCAAGAACTCCAGCAAGGATTATTGTCTTGAATTTGTTCTTCATAACGTAGGTTAAAACGTCAACAATATAAAGAATTTCGTTAGCTTATTCTATTTTTCAATTAAAAGTTTGAATGAGAAATAGTATGAAAACATCGACGCATCGGAGGTCGTTACCTTTCATGATTTAGTAAGCTTTAATGTAAAATCATTTGATTTTAACTGATGAATTTAGAATGAAATCCTAGAGGCACCAAAATTAAAATCTCAAGTTCAATAATATGGGAAGGAGTCTTTCCAACCACTATCGTATCATATTGTCAATCTAATAATAATGCTACTAAATTTAAGACACTAGTGAATCGGGTTCGGTGGGATGCAATACACTAGTGTATGTAATCCAATATGGGATTTGACCTCAGATTTGGTATTATATCATAGCATTAAAAATTCTAATGCCTACCCCAAACTCTAATAATAAGTTAATGACGTGTATAAATGAATTAGCAGGTGAATTACACAAAAAAATCAAAGGGAGTATTATCCGTCATCTTGTTTGTGTTTATTATTTCCACTTCTATAATAGTAATTTATACGCCACTTGTTTATGGTCAAACAAATCAAACTATATCTAATACAGACTTACTGAACATACCAGCAAAGAAAGTTCACGTAGGAGATATTGATATTGGATACAAGATGTTAGGTAAAGGTGAACCGATTTTACTTTTTAATGGTGCATCCGATAATATGAACGCCTGGGACCCAGCCTTTCTAAAAGGTCTTTCTTCAAATCATACAGTGATTGTGTTTGATCAACGTGGAATTGCAAATACTACAATCGGTTCCAAACCATACACTTATCAGCAACTAGCAAACGATTCAGCTGGTTTACTTGACGCTCTGAAAATACCAAAAGCAGATGTTATGGGATATTCTCTTGGATCATATTTAGCCCAGCAGCTTACAATCACGTATCCAGATAAGGTTAACAGCCTCGTACTTGTTGGTTCATCATGTGGCGGAAAAGATCATACACCCAAACCACCTGAGTTTATAAAATTGCAATCCGACGTGGTAAGCAAATCTCTAAATAATGTTTCTATTTCACAGGGGGAGATGAAAGCGCTTGTATCTGCTTCATTAGGAGAAGGATGGATAAGACTGCATCCTGAATCTGTTAACATTCCAGAAAACATTACTTCATTACAACAACTGAAGCCTGGTTTGCCTCCTGAGGTAGCGAATAATCAGAATAACGTAGGAAAGCATTGGGAGGACAATCCAAACTGGAGTGGTACTTGTGATGAGCTTGCGAAATTGGCTAAACCCACGTTGGTCATAACTGGAACTGATGATAATCAATACCAACCGCATGTTAATTCCTTAAAGATAGTAGAAAAGATTCCAGGAGCCTGGCTTGTACAGATCAAAGATGCTGGTCATGCAGTAATGGATCAATATCCGGAAGAGATCGGTAAGATATTAAATACATTTCTATCGACAATATCAACTCCACCTAGCTAATGTAAGTATTATGCGGAAGGATAACAGTACATTACCATCAATGCCTAAATAAAATTTGAATTCCATTTAAAATTAACATAGTAGGTAATTCAACAAGATATCAGAATTGGTATCATTTAACGCCTAAACCGATGAAAAATCAATATCTATAAATTTTAGATCTCTATAACTAGAATATTATAAATTTTATATCGGGTTCGGTGGGATTCGGACAGTGCATGTAGTGGGGTCCTGTTAAATGATATTTAACCTTTACATCCTATAACATCGAAATGTATCTAAAGACGAAAGGCATTGAATTCAGGTGACCAATTGACTATCAAGTGTTCAGATTGCAATTGCACACTAAATGAATGTAAGATTAACACTTCAGCTAAAGAATGTCCTAATTGCAGTTTGGAAGAATGCTGCTGCTGCTGGAAATTCATTAATATCAAGTCTCAGAGATATTAAAAGATAGAAAATAATGACACCTAAAGAATTTCTCATCTCATATGTGGAAAAGTTCAATGCTGGGGATACCAGTTCCTTGATAAACATGTATGAAATTGATGCATGTTTTGTTTCACAAGAAGGAGAAATCATAAAAGGCACAGAAAATATTCGTCAGACTCTACAGAGTTTTATCAATATGAATGGTAAAATACAATCAAAAGTGGATGGAGTGATTGAGACTAGCGATATCGCTCTTGTAAATACTGAATGGTCATTTAACGGCACTGGACCTGACGGTAAAGCAGTTACTATTACTGGGAAAGCTACAGATGTATTGCGTCGCCAGTCGGATGGCAATTGGCATATTCTAATAGATAATCCTTGGGGAACTAATCTACATATGTATGAAGTTTAATTACTATGAATGCCTAATAAACTATTAATCTGTTCAGCGTCTTTATATGGTAATAAAAATAAGCTTCGAAAGTTGCGAAAAAACTAAATTTAATAGCTATGTATTACTACTATTCTTGTGAGCAAAATTTGGGATAAGGTTTATTCTAATGATTCAGCATTCTTTGGGGAAAACCCCAGCGATTTTGCTCAAAAGTGTTATAGCGACTTTAAGAAATATGATGTTAAGAGAATATTAGATTTAGGGTGTGGACAAGGAAGAGATACAATATTTTTTGCATTCAATGGTTTAGTTGTTCCTGCTATAGATTATTTTAAGGTAACAATAGAAAATATGTATCAAACAAATAAGAGGAAATGACAATTCAGTAAAATAAAAACACTTCGATTTATCTTGCTTTCTGCAATAAGAAATAATTACATAAAACTACTGATCCGAACGCTTCGGGATACGACTGAATATTCATACGGAACGCTATTAGAAATTCTGATATTGTAATTTTATGGACTAGTCATGCTTGTATGCCTTGGCCTCATCTTTAGTAACACTGAACCAGACTTTATCTCCGTCGAACTTTACAGCTTTGCTTCTAGGTAGATAAAACTTATCTTTATCTACAACTCCTCTTTTTGTTACTACAAATTCTTCATTTAAGTCTTGGACCTCACCCAAATCGTAGTCATCCAGTCCCCTTGCTTCCTTTTTTATGATCTTGTCCCAATCTATTATTTCGTTCATATAGACTTCATATGCAACATTTCATATAAAGATTGAAAGGCTGCACATGTGCCAAAAATTGAACCCTGGGATTTCCCAACGTGAAAGAAGAGATTATAATAATCAATCTTTTTCATTTAAGAATTATTTCAATACCCTTTACTCTATCCCGTAAATTCTTAGAAGATCATTTATTTCGGGATCATCATCTAGTTTAATTTTATTTCGTCTACGTTTTGATATAGTCTTACTAGTACGTTTAGGAATAGATTCAATTTGAAAAGAACCTGATTCGAATGGATTGTCTATAGTTTCGACAGCGTCTTTAATTTCCTCTTCTTTTGGCATTTCATAAATAAGAAATTCAGCGTGACAGGTAGGACAGGTACGGTAATTTTCGTAGTTCCTGTGGCCTTGGTTCATTTGGCATTAATATCTTAGGACCTAAAAGAATTTTATACTCCTCCACAACTAAGGGAGAGGTTAAAAATAATACAACGTAAATATAAAATTGGCTTGTGTCATATATGCCAAAACTTACCAGAATACAAACTTCAATTTAAAATGGATGGAATGAACCTAGTGGAATATTACTGTAAAAAACATTTAGATAAAATTACCAGTTAGTTATATCTTATAGCAAACAGAACACTGGTGGGTTTGAGCATCCAGCCATGAAGCCCGACACGGATGGTACCCCACCAGCGAACGTAGAAGGGATTTACGTTGTTAATTTATTGACAACAAAATATAAAATACTTTTAGTAGCCGATTGGAATAATTTTCTAGGTTTTTAGTCGTTCGTTTTCGTTTTGTTCTGTGATCCATCCGGCATGAATAAGTTCGTTTGTTTCTGAGTCTAATTCCTCTTCTGACTGCTTGCTTTCCTCGTCATCCACCCGTTTCCTGAAGTCTTCAACCCAGTTAAGCATCTCGTCGAGATAATTTCCGTCTACAGTTTTAAAGAATGTAGCATCAAAGATTTTTGTATATTCTGGAGGATTTTCCAATCGATATTCCACCTTTTTCATTGAGAACATATCACGTAGATCTCCTGAAAGCGACTTAAGTGCATGTTTGTCCTTTGCTGTAAGATTGAATTCATTATCAATTAACCACGACAATAAGTAATAAAACAGTTTAAGATAAAAAGAAAAATGAATAAATTATTTGTATTCTAAAAAGTGCTTACCTTCTTTGATAATCTCTTAAATTGTCCCTTGCTACGTTTTCAAACGTCTTTGCGAAATTTGCATTTAACCGCGAAAATTCTATTGCATTATCTCTTGTGTGTTGCATCGTTGTTTTTCAGGCCTCCATGCTGGCAAACATGAAGTTGTTTGCGTTGAATATCTCTTATTCTACTGTATTTTTGGAGGGCTATACCATTTTTCTCTTTTTAAACATTCATCCTCCTTTATCCTTCCAATATTTTATGATGCTTTTACTGGGTTTTCCTTTAGAATACTTTTAATCGTATAAAAAAAGACTAACTGGTAATGTGAACTAACTCTTGAGGGCTAAACTTGAGCCATTTATTATTTGTCTGAGCGTCTTATTCTTTAAACTAATTGTCACTCTATTAGTAGCAATATTTGCAGGAACAACTATCTCATTTGGAAGATATTTATCCAAAATTTGTGCAAGTTCTCTTATTGGAAGATCGTGAGTGCAAATATTAAACTTGGTTTGAGAGGTTACTTTAATTCTAGGCTTGAATGTCTTAAATAGAATCTTTCGTCCTTTTACTATGGCAAATCTGCTATGGTAACAATGGCAAGAACAGTCAGAAGGATCCTCCGAACTCGCAATGCAGCCACAGCCGCCGCGGGGACATTCACAGGAACAGTCTCCAGCCGAACAATCTGCCATTTTATAATAACTCAGCCATAAAGACGTTTATAAATATTCATGAAATTTATGAAGTCCCACTAGTGCTTTCTATCTATTAGAATCATATAAAATCTTAACAGTATTGCCCCTATCAATTGCAAATCTTCCTATCCCTTGCGCAATGTACGTTGACATTCCCTAGCCGTCTTTAGTTGTAATTACTCCCTGTGCTTCTGCATACATTATCGGTTCTGCTTCTGCTCCTGGTATCATTACAGTCCAGAATGTTCCGATTTCTGTGACCTCTATTCATTTGTATTTTCCAGCCAGTGTAAATGATCTTTCTATCTTAGGTCCCTCGACATCTAAAACTCTATGGCCAGTTATCTTGCCTCTTTCGTCTTCAATTAATTCTCCTAATACCATGATACACTAGATAAATAGACGTGTATTTAAGTCGTAAGAAGGGAACAGTTCCTAGGACTGGTGAGAAGTCGTAGTTACTCACACTTGCCAATTCTTTAAACCGGTTTTAAATTATTTTATAATTTGTTGTGTACATTAATTTATTATTGGTCATATTTAGTCCAGAAAGCAATCTGACCTGGTGGGGCTGCTGACATCCACCATGACCCATCAGTGCTTGAACGATTCCAGGTAGTATTCTCTTATTTATTTTCCGATTTTGCCTACATCTTGAATTTTTACTGTGAATTTATGCAGGCAATTCGGACAAATAAAAAATGCTGTTGCATTGGAGCCAATAGCATAATGCTCAAGATCAATTACTGACGCAGACACAGGGGTAGGACTATTGCAACTCATGCATAGGAAATCCATTGATTTGATACGTTCGATAATTTCCTGTTTTGGCCTGGAATTATTATCACTCAATCCCAAACGGCAATTTTTAATAACTTAGGATTTTATAAATTTTTCTGAAGGCTATTGGATCAGTTGGTCCTAGTTTTATTTATTCACCAAGTTTAATATTGAATGCTCAATTTTCTCTAGTTTTACCGGTTTTAGTAGTACATCAACTTTCTTATCGCGCAATTTAGGGTTCTTTTTTATTTCCACAGGTTGACGGTTATCAGCAGTAATGAATAGTATCGGTGCTGACGGATATATATCCAAGATTTCGGTCGCTACTTCCGTTCCAGTTTTATTCCCTGGTAACTTCGGGTTTATTAGATAGATGTCTGGCGAGTGTCTTTCAAGATCCGTCTTAATGTCATTTGCTTTTGTGTAGCGAGCAATAACGTGGTATCCCTTCTTTGACAGGTAATCACTATAAAGGGTCAGATTATCCTCATCATCTTCGACTATCATTATTTTAAGACTCTTTTTTGATCTCTTCTCCATGAAATTTCACGTGTATACTAAATCCTAGTCAACATACTATATACATATTGAACTCCGATTCATTCGGTGCCATTTGATCTAAAATATACTGTTCGAGAACACCCTCCCTTCAAGGTATGTCGTGTATTAAATCCGGGCGATCTAATGACAGATGTATGACTAAAGCAAATCCTGACAATTAACCCTTATATTAGGTCTTTACATCCATGCATGGAAGTATGTTGACATCAAGAGTCCCATATGAAGAAGACATGAGAGAAGTTGAGATTATTAAATTTATCAAACAAAATCCTGGAAGTACAACAAATCAAGTAGTCAAATACATGGGCAAGAATGGATCTTCAAAAGTCACTACTCTAAAGAAAATTAATGATCTTATAGAAGATAAGAGAATTAGAGATGAACACAATAAACCAATGGTTTTCACAAATTATTTTACGATGATAATAATGATTTTGATTTAATAAACAACCAACTAACAAAGATTGAAAAAACTGTTGATGTTATGGACAAACCTTTAAGGAAAATACAACGACTACTTGAAGACCAACAAAAGGAATTGTTACGATTGACGGATGAGAAAGTTCCTCTTGAACAAAGAAGAAAATTAGTTTCTGAGGAATTGTATAGCTTACAAATCGATTATCAATTCACGTATTTGCATATGATAGATATTATGTTTCATGTTCTGTCGCTTCATATAGATGAGAGGATTCACTCTGATAAGGATTTGCAAATACTTTATACAAAAATTATTAAATTAATGCGAAAGGTGTCTAAACAGTTCCCAAGGAATGCGAAGTTTACCTTAGATGGAATTATAAATTATTTAGGTGAGTTCACTTCGAAAAAGGATATTAGAGTTTATGCGCAGAAACATAATATAAATATTAATTTGATAAGTGATGTAATAGATACGGTAGAGAATTTTAAGAATGAGTTTCTTGTAAAGGAACATTGAATTGTGGTAGGTAGGGGCCCCTTTGGCTATCCATCCCTCTACTATAACTCAAGTTTCACGGATTCGGCATCCATGACTGACGCAATCAATATTACTAAGGCTATTATGCGGAACCCTCTAATCCTTTTTACTAAATGGGAATACATAGAGTGACCTTGAATTGGAATGAACTTCAGGGCAGGGCAAATCCAATACCTATTAGTATAATAATAATCTAACATAATTGAAGTCCATGATCCTGAAGTAGTAATGCGATACTAAAAAATGAATATGCAAATCTAGTCATAAAATATTACTCCGAACTCTAGTCTAGCGTCATGAAGACGTACAAGAGATAAGCAAGTCAAGTTTCTGAGGTAACTCGAATAAAAGATAGCTTTGATGCAAATGGCTTGCCCTTTTATGTAGCGACTTATTCACATGATATCCCGAATGTTAGATCCAAATCTTAAAATAAACTGTTGCCGTAGGCATGTCCCTTAATCGAACAGAATCTCTAATGCACTAATTTATAATGGTCTATTTTAGGAAATGCGAATATTTGCAGAATATTTATCGCGATATCAAGCAATCCAATCGTAGCTAGTATGCAAAGATTATGGCGTAAAAAGATATCAATCGACACAAATTAGTTAGCTTTTTCATATGCCTGTTTTATCAATGTTATCACATATTCCAAGTCAGATTTGTCATCAACGAATATCGAATATTCAGATGGGTTGTGACGCAGACTAGTAGATGTGTCGACAGCAATATTTTTGGGTCATTTAATTCTCCTTTTTTCAAATTCAAATTTAGCTCCAGTTTGGATCGCTTTGTGTTCAGGTAAATGAAATTCTTTCTATTAATAAATGCGATGTAATACTTGTTTGATTTTACGGCTATACTCTCTAAGAGACCAGTTCACGTCTTGTTGGTAGGGTCACCCGGTTCTGCTAAAACAATGTTCTTGACAGAAATGATAAGGCATTACAAGACCTCTTATTTTGTAGTAGGAAGCAATACCACTAAAGCAGGTCTATTAAATCAGCTGTTTGAAAGAAAGCCCCGATTTCTATTAATAGATGAGCTAGAAAAAATGAGTGTTACAGACCAGACATCCTTGTTACACCTTATGGAAACAGGATTGATTTCTGAAACCAAGATTAACAAAACCAGACAAATGGAACTGACTTCCTGGGTATTTGCTACCGCTAATTCCTATGAAAAATAATTCAACCTCTGTTGTCAAGATTCATAGTACTAGAAATTCCAGAATATACTTTTGAACAATTCACG
>Ga0193715_1000370_pt1 | contig 11434 bp, 11 predicted proteins | sample U2m2metaG_FD_143040 | JGI IMG/M metagenome (GOLD analysis project Ga0193715, IMG submission 143040) | Soil microbial communities from a riparian zone of the East river system, Colorado, United States - U2m2 | ecosystem: Environmental > Terrestrial > Soil > Riparian zone | place: USA: East River... | reverse complement strand
AGCGGCATCCCGGGTCATGACGACAAAAACTTCGTGGCCTTGTTTGACTAGCAAACTCGCAAGCTCGGCAGATTTGTACGCGGCGATCGATCCGGTCACACCGAGCAGAACCGATTTCGTACCCGGTCGAATACGCACAACCTTTCGCGTGTTCGCCTTGTCGCGTTTTCTCTTGGCGTCTCTGCCTTCAGCAATCATTTCTCGATCAATCGGCGGCTCAAGTAGCTTTCTGCTGCCATGATTTGCCGGAACCTTTGCAAATCTTCCTCCACCGATCCACTGATAATAGTATAACGATAATCGCGCCAATGTTCCATTTCGCGAGCCGCGGTGGCCAGACGCGAATCGATTTGCTGCGCGGTTTCCGTTCCACGTTTTAGCAAGCGTTTCCGCAATTCCTCGAGATCGGGAGGCATGATGAATACATCGGCCAAAGCATCCTGGATGAGTGGATCGCCGCAGTTGCGAATCACAGCAGCGCCTTGCGTATCGATGTCGATCAAAACGTCTTTTCCAGTTTCTAAATTTGTCACGATTGGCTCGCGCAAGGTGCCGTAATGGTCTCCGTGCACCTGTGCGTGCTCCACAAAATCTCCTTTCGCGACTCGCTCGCGAAAATCGGCATCGGAAAGAAATCGATAATCCTGGCGATCGATCTCACCGGCACGTGGCGTACGCGTCGTGCACGAGACGGAATAGAACAGATTGGGGGTTCGCCGAATCCTTTCCACCAGTGTGGTCTTGCCTGCGCCCGATGGAGCAGAAACCACAAAAAGAATTCCGCGGCTGCTGAATTTTTTACTCAAGATTTTGGGCTTGCTCGCGAATCTTCTCCAGCTCCGACTTACAGGCGATGACGCGCTGAGAAATTGCCGCATCGTTTGCCTTTGCGCCGAGCGTGTTGAGTTCCCGAAACATTTCCTGGGTGATGAATTCCAGTGTGCGCCCCACCGGTTCTTTGCTGCGCAGATGGTGTGCGAATTGGGTGAGATGACTTTCCAGACGGCGAATTGGGTGAGATGACTTTCCAGACGGACTAATTCCTCAGAAACATCTGCGCGGTCGGCAAAGAACGAGATCTCCTTCAACAAGCGTTCATCGTCACTCATGATTGGCAGGCCAGCCTTCTGGATGCGATCGAGAAGGACGGCACGATATCGCTTGACCACATCGGGATGAAATGTGCGGATTTCCTTGAGTTTTTTGCGAATTGCTTTCAAGCGATGGATCAAGTCCTTGGCCAGATGTTTCCCTTCGCGTTCGCGCATTTTGATTAGATCGGCAAGGGCGCCGCGTAATGCACGGTCGATGGCCGGCCATGCTTCCTCCGGCTCAAGCGCCTGTTCAGGAAAGCGCATTACTCCGGGAGCCTGCAGAATTGTGCTGATCGTGATTTCTCCGGGGGCGTTCAATTCCTTTTGCAATGCCCGCATCGCTTCGTGATAAGAGCGGGCCAACTCGGTGTCGAGGGCCAGAGTGCGCGTGCCATTTGGGCCGCTGTGAAGAGCGATCATGGCATTTGTCCGGCCGCGCGAAATTGTTCGTTGATCGTCTGGCGAATGCGCGGTTCCAGCTCTCCGAGATCGCGCGGCAAATTGATCACGATATCGCTCTGCTTTCGGTTCACCGAATTGAGCTCAACGCTAAATTTTCGTCCGGCGTGAACCACTTCAGCGCGGCCATATCCAGTCATGCTTCTCATAGCTGATGCCAAGCTTATCGCAGAGAAATGTTCAACGTTCAATGCAAAGCAGTGAGCGAAACGAACACGGGGCGTTGAAAAGCAGCGGGGCATCCGTTATGCACCGCGTGTGAATCACTGGCAGCGAGAGCTGGTCGCGAGCGCCATCTTCGTGATCACCTATGCTCTCATTAGCGGCCGCCAACTTAAGATTCTGCCGTTGAATCGTCCCGCTGCCGCGTTGTTAGGAGCGGTCCTGATGATTGCTACCGGTGTAATGACGCCGGAGCGGGCGTACCGCGCAATCAACTACGACACGCTGGTATTGCTGCTGGGTATGATGCTTATCTCGGCTTATCTTTATCTCGCACATTTTTTCGAATGGGCCGCGGAATTGGTTCTGAATTTCTCGCGAACTCCTGCGCGCCTTCTACTGTACGTCACACTCACTTCGGGAATTCTCTCGGCCCTGCTGGTTAACGACACGATTTGCCTGATGCTCACACCACTTGTGGTGGGCCACGCTGGTGGGCAACCCTCAAAACATGATCATCGGACACTTCTCAGGCATTACGTTTTCAGAATTTTCGCGCGCCCTCCTGCCGGCGGCTGTTGTTGGGCTGGCGATTAATTTTTTCATGTTGCGATTTGGTTTTCGAAAGGTGTTACGGGAGGCGACAATTGATCGGACCGAACATGCAGTTCCAAAACTCGAGCGAGGTTTGTTCGTGCTTGTTTGCGTCGGGCTCGTGTCGATCTTTGCCGGGTTCCTCATCGGCCTGAATCTGGCGTGGACAGCGATGGCCGGTGCGGCACTGGTGATGGTGCTCGCGCGACGCGACACGCACGACGTGCTGAAGCTGGTCGATTGGCATTTGCTCCTTTTTTTTGCGGCGCTCTTTGTGGTAGTCGACGGCTTAAGCGATACGGGCCTGCCGGATGCGATTTATTCGCGAATGCAGCCGATCTTTGGATCTACCGCGCAGGCGCAGACGTGGAAGGGCACAGACGTGGAATCTGGCCTGGTTTTCCGTGGTCGGATCTAACGTTTTCTCCAATGTCCCCTTCGTGCTCGTGGCAGGAAACTGGATCGCACGATTTACGGATCCGGCTTTGATGTGGAAGGTCCTTGCGCTTGCGACGACGTTTGCCGGCAATCTTACGATCATTGGTTCGGTTGCGAACATGATCGTAGTGGAATCAGCGCGCGATCATATCCAGATCGGTTTTTGGGATTACGCGCGGTTTGGAATTCCGATCACCATTCTGACGACGGCTGCTGGCGTGGTCGTGCTGCTTGTTTTGCGCTAAGGAGGGCTTGCGCTGCGCGTCGATGAGGCGATGGCATTGCGATGTCGTCGATGGATTCAAACCACTTCTGTGTTGGAGAAATTCTGTTTGGCGCCGCACGACGGTACACCACAAACGCAATCCGATGATGGGTGAACGGAAATGTCGACCTGTAGAGCGGCTGGTCAGAAGCTCCTGTTTGAAGCTCCTGTTTCGAATCGCGGCAAAATCCACATGCCACGCCAGCGTGCGGATGATTGCTCGAGCAGAACCCTGCCGTGACTAACGACAAATGCGTGTCTTTCGATAAGTCTTTTTGTGTGTGGTTTGGATTTCTTGATGGGCAACGCTCCGGGATTTTTTGCGAGGCAGAATTTCTTCACGGGGCAGACGCTGCATTTCGGTTTATCCGGCAGGCAAACAAGGGCACCTAGATCGATAAGCGCGGAATTGAAACGCGCCGCACTGCGCATTGGGACGAGTTGCGCGGCATGCTTCCAGAGTTTTTCGTGGCCGATTGCAGAATCGATCGGGGCGCGTATGTCGAGCAATCGGGCCAGAACACGCGAGCTATTCGCTTCAACGATTGGGACCGGTTGATTGTAAGCAAAGGTTGCGACTGCGTTCGCGATATAGCGGCCAACGCCCGGTAATTTGCGAATCGCAGCGATATCACCAGGCAAGGTCCCGCGGTGCTGATCCCGCACAATCCCGGCAGCGGCACGAAGGTTTCGCGCCCGGTTGTAATAGCCGAGACCCTGCCAGGCGTGGAGGACGTCGTTTTGCGAGGCGCACGAAACTGACGCGAAATCAGGAAACCGGCGGAGCCATTTATTATAATAAGGAATTACAGTGACGACCTGGGTTTGCTGAAGCATGAACTCGGAGACCAGAATCGCATAGGGATCTCGGGTCTTGCGCCACGGTAGATCGCGGCCATGGCGGCGAAACCACTGCAGAAGAGAACGGCGAAACGGGCGGATGTTCTCAAGTGAACTGACACTTGGCACGAGAGGCTTCTAACTTGGCATGTCGAGCGGAGTCGAGACATCTCTAAATGTTCCAAACATTTGATTCGCTCAGTTCCCGTTCGCCCAGTCGGGGGCTTTCCCGGCCAGGTCGCGGTTTCTCCAGCCGCTCCGTTCTTGACTCCGCTCGGAATGACAAAACGGTTGAGCGTTGAGCATTGAGCGTTGAGCGTTGGACGTTGAATTCCTACACGCACGCGCTCACGCAGGAACAGGTCGCAAAGCTGCGGGCTCTGCTCGACGAACTCGGCTTCAAGTTTGCGCCCAGGGAGTGGACGGTTTTCTTCGGGCAAAAGGGCAAATTGAGTGTGGCGGTTTACGAGAAGGGACCAAAGGTGCTCGTGCAGGGAAAAGGCTTGGAGGAATTCGTGCAGTTCGAGCTGGAGCCGAAAATTCTCGGCGAAGCGAAGCTGGGCTACGAAGAAGTGCATTCGCCGGAAATGTTCCAGCCGCACTTTGGTGTGGACGAAAGTGGCAAGGGGGATTTTTTCGGCCCGCTGGTAATCTCGGGGGCGTACGTCGACCAGGGGATCGCGCGCAAACTTCTGGTAATCTCGGGGGCGTACGTCGACCAGGGGATCGCGCGCAAACTTCTTGACGCCGGTGTGGTAGACAGCAAACGGATCAGCTCGGATGCGCGGATTCGCGCTTTAGCAGATACGATCCGAAAGAGCTCACTGAGCCTCGTGGAAACCGTCCTGATTGGGCCAACAAAGTACAACGAGCTTTATGAGAAATTTGGCAATTTGAACAAACTGCTCGGTTGGGGGCATGCAAGGGTGATTGAGAATTTACTGGCCAAAAAGCCGGACTGCCCAAGGGCGCTCTCGGATCAATTTGCGGACGCGCGCGTGGTGGAGCAATCGTTGCTGCGGCACGGGAGAAAGATCAATATCGAGCAACGGCCAAAAGCAGAATCAGATATCGCGGTGGCGGCGGCGTCGATCCTCGCGCGAGAGGCATTCATTAATTGGCTGGAGCGGAAAGGGAAGGAGATCGGTTTGCGGTTGGATCGCGGAGTGTCGGCGGGGGTGAAAGAAAGCGCCAAAAAACTCGTGGAAATGAATGGGCCGGGCGCATTGCGCGCGATTGCTAAAGTGCACTTCCGCACCGCCCACGAAATGGCGCCGGAATACTATCCCGCCCCAGCTCCGCGCGAAAATTGGACCGGTACGCGTCTGTCACGCCGCGGTTCCGGCCGAGACAAGTGATTTGATTAGCGCGTTGAAACGTCAGAACGGTGTCGGGTGCCGTATTGACGCATGAGGGCCTTTCCCGCGACCGTTTGGCCCTCTGGTCGAAGACGTTACCGGGTTTAAAAAAAGCGTTTTTATGCTTCATTGAGCCACCACAAGGGCAACACGGAACGAATACTACAATAGATATGGCAAAGTTAACCAAGCGCGACATCGTCGTCGCCATAAGCAACCAAACTGGCATGGTCCAGCATCAAGTCTTCGATGTAGTCCAGCGGACGCTTGATAAAATTACCGACAGTCTCGCTAGCAATGTCCCGGTTGAACTGCGCAATTTTGGCGTTTTTCAGCCGCGTCTGACGAAGCCGCGCGTCGGTCGAAACCCCAATCAGCCCGGCAGCAGTTTTGTTATTCCACCGCGCGCCACGGTGAAATTCAAAGCTGGCAAGATTATGCGTCAGCGCGTTGAGAAGCTTTCACGAGAATTAAAGGAAGCGGCAGAGCGGACGACCAAGACAGAAACGACTGCACCGAACGGCGGATAGGAGAAACGCTAAAGCGTCAGCTCCGCGGAAGCGCTACAAAAGCAGATTCTGAATCGTCTTTTCCAAGCGCTCAAAATTGATCGGCTTGGTGAGATGCTCGGAGAATCCTGCCGCTCTGGCTTGGTTTACATCTTGTTCTGTTCCAAAGCCACTCAGTGCGATTCCGGGCAAGTTCTTGTTGAGACGCACTTCGCGCATTAATTCGTAACCGCTGCGGTCCGGCAATCCGATATCGCTGATCAGCAGATCGAAGTCCTGCGTGCGCACTTTCTCCACCGCCTGGTCAGCGGAGTGCGCTACCGTAATTTCGTAACCGCGACGCTCCAGCATCCGTTTCATGCTGATGCAAGTGTCATGATGATCATCGACCAGCAGGACTCGCCGATGCTTTGCGACGGCCAACTCTCGCTCTGGGCGTGCCGGTTGGGCTTGCTTCTCTCCGTCGGTGCCAGCCGGCGTGACCACGGTGTCTAGTTCCAGCGAAAAGATTGCGCCCTGATCCTTTCCAGAACTTTCGACGCGGATTTTTCCGCCATGCGCGTCGATCAACGCTTTTGAAATCGCCAGGCCGAGTCCAAGCCCTCCAAAACGCCGGGTGATGTCGGCCTGTCCCTGTTCAAATGCATTAAAGATTTTATCGATCTTTTCCGGCTCGATGCCGATCCCAGTATCGATAATGCGCACTTCAATCTTGTCTGGTGCGGGGTTGAGGGTTTCGATGGTGATCCGGCCTTTTTCCGGCGTAAATTTCACACTATTCTTGATCAAATTCCAAAAGACCTGCTGTAGTCGCGCCGGATCACCTTCCACGTGGGTTTGCGAGGCGCGAAGATGAAATTTCACTTCGAGATTCTTGGCATCGATTTCCTCCCGGCATATTTCATAAGCGCGCTGCAGGATTTGATGCACGCAAATCGCCTCAAAGCTCAATTGCAGCTTCCCCTTGGCAATCCGGGTCACGTCGAGCAAATCGTCAATGAGGCGCGCTTCCAGTTCGACGTTACGCCGAACGACCTCAAGCGCCTCCCTGACGGGCTGCGAATCGGGCAGCTCGGCTTCCAACTCACCGACCATCGCAATGACCGGTGACAGTGGACTTCGCAGCTCGTGTGACAGCAATGCCAGGAATTGATCCTTTGCGGCGTTCGCGCCAATCAATTCCTGCCGCAACGTGACATCCCTTGTCTTGTCTTCGACCAGATAGAGCACGCCTTGAATGGTTTCCTGCCAGCCCTGTAGACGGAGCAAATTGATATTCAAAAAATGCGTCATACCGGTCTTATCTTTCAGCGGATGTTCAACTAGTTGAAACGGCGTCCCGAAAGTCAGCACCCTCTCGATCGCCCCGGGCGGCGCAATCTTCACGTCGTCGTAGGTGGTTTCTGTGATATCATGACCAGGTTGCATGTCGCCAAACCGTTCCGCCATCTGGGCAAACGCATAATTGGCGTGCAGGAAGCGGCGAGAAGTCGGATCAATGAAAGCGATACCGCTGGGCATGTTTGCAAGCATTTTCTCGTTGAAGATCACTTCGCGCTCCAGTCGTTGCTTGGCGTCCAGCTGGCGCTGGTAATAGGCACTGCCCAGCCATGCGAATACGGCGGTAAGAACGATCCCCAAAAGATCATGAACCGGTTTGTAAGCCAGGCTCCTCGGCTGCTCCACCACGGCCACCCAACCGGTCGATTCAATCGGGCTGAAGGAATAAAGATTTCCGTGCCGCTCGAAATGCCCGCTCTTGCTCTGGCTAACCTCTTTCATCAATCCTTCATTGGTCTTCGGCTCAGGCGTTGCGGGATTGGGCTTGAAATCGCTGGCAAAAAGCGCGGCGCCGTTTTGATCGAGCACCTCAAAAAGAAGCCGATCTGAAAACTCAATGGTGGACAGTCGTCGGCCAATTCGCTCCACAAGGACGGAAACTCCGACATAGCCCAGGACGGTTCGGTCTGGCGCGCGCACTGCACCGACGATATCGGTGACGGGCCGGTTATCGGACAGCCTGGGATGAATTGCCGAGACAAAGGTCGCGTCTGTAGCAGCCGCCTGCCGGCGCCAGTACTTGGAGCCAAAATCCTTGGCAATCATCTCCGAAGCCGTCGGAATCGACGCGACAAGGTCGCCGTTTGCTGTGGTGATGAACATTCCATCAATCTGTGGATGAGAATAAAATGCCGAGTTGAGCCATTGTTGAGTGAGCTGTGGATCTGGGGTGCTTAAATTTTTCACCATTTCCGGCAGCGTTTGATAGTATTCGATCACGCTACTGCTGCGGTTTAGATCGTGGCCGACCAGATGCCCCACCAACTGGATTAAGGTTTGGCGGTCGCGCAGGATTCTGGATTCCAGGGTGTCGCGCAGGATGGTGTAGGAAACAATGAGAGTCAGGATCGAAGGGATCCATCCCGCCAGAAGGATAGGAAAGATGATCTTGAATCGTTCGAAACGGTCGCGCCTTCGTTTCGTCATTGTGTCTCCCAACTGATGTCTGCGGGTTACGAAAATTGGCCCATCACGGTTACTCTGCTCGCCGCTCCAGGCAAGGGTGAATGTCTCGAGCAAAGCCGGGTTGGAATGATCGGGTGATTACAAGCCACATGAAAAGTCATCCGTCCTTTGACAATCAAAGAGATTGCCAGACCGTTCGCCGTGCCAATTACGAAAATCGAGAGGAGATTGTTGTGTATCAACGAAATGCGGCGGAGATTTTCAGAGGCAAAACTACGATTTTTGAATTGACGCACATGATGAAAGCGGCATCATGTCGGGCTTACCCCGAAAAACTTTCGGGGCTGTAGAACTCCAATGCAAGGAAGCCTCGCACACATTATCTGGTCGATTTGTTATCTGGGTGTGCTCATTGGGCTGTCCGCCTATGGCATCCATCGCTATTTCATCATCTATCTATACCTGAAAAACCGGAAGCGGCCGCCGGTGCCGGAACGTCATTTTGAAAAGTTGCCAAAGGTCACGGTGCAACTTCCGATCTTTAACGAAGTGTACGTCGCCGAGCGCCTGCTTCGCTCTGTCAGCGAATTGGATTATCCACGGGAACTTCTGCAAATCCAGGTGCTGGACGATTCGACCGACGAAACCCGCGAGATCACTGCTGCGTGCGCGAAGGAACTACAAGAGCGTGGCTTTAATGTTCAACGTATTCATCGAGTCGATCGCACTGGTTTCAAAGCCGGCGCGCTGGCGATAGGGCTCGAGGCTGCCGAAGGCGAATTCGTTTGTATTCTGGATGCCGATTTTGTTCCGCAAAAGGATTTATTGAAGCGAACCATCCATTACTTCACCGACCCGAATGTGGGAATGATCCAGACCCGCTGGGGACATCTAAATCGCGGTTATTCGTTGCTCACGCGCATGCAGGCGATCTTTTTGGACGGACACCTTTTGCTGGAGCAAACCGCTCGCAGCCGCAGCGGCCGGTTTTTCAACTTCAATGGAACGGCCGGACTTTGGCGTCGTTCTTGTATCGAGCAAAGCGGAGGCTGGCAATATGACACGCTGTGCGAGGATCTCGATCTCAGCTATCGTGCCCAGCTCGCAGGCTGGAAATTTATCTATCTTTCGGACGTCGTGACTCCGGCCGAGCTGCCTGTGGACATGAATGGTTTCAAGTCTCAGCAGCATCGCTGGACGAAAGGCTCTGTCCAAACCTGTAAGAAATTATTGCCCACGATTTGGCGAAGCCGCCTCCCTTTCCCGATTAAGCTCGAAGCCACCGGGCATTTGATGTCGAACTTCGCCTACTTGCTGCTTGCCCTTCTCTGTGTGCTTCTGCATCCCTCGTCCGGAGGGCCTCAGGGTGGGTGGCTGCGTACGTTGCTGATTGATGTTCCGCTCTTTCTCGCGGCGTCGGCTTCGGTGGCGGTTTTTTATATTTGTGCCCAACGCGAGCTGCACCCACGGACATGGATGAAAGAAATTCTCTTTTTGCCGTGCCTGCTCGCGTTGGGAATTGGTCTTTCGCTGAACAATGCTCGAGCAGTTCTGGAAGCGCTCATCAATCACAAATCCGACTTCACCCGCACACCCAAGTATGGCATTGAACGAAGGTCTCAGGCATGGCGTAGCTGCAAATACCGGCCGCTCAGGTCAGCTCTCCCGCTGGCCGAGCTGGGTTTCGCAATCTATTTCACGTACTTCGTGATCTTCGCGATCGCGCATGGTCAGTTTTTCTCAGTGCCGTTCTTGCTGATGTTCCAGAGCGGTTTCCTTTACGTCAGCATCTCTTCCTTCAGCAGTCGCTGGTCGAAAATTAATTTTGGCAGATCAGGTGCGGGCGATGCAATTCCCGCGTGACAAATTCAAATTTGTCGAGTAAGAAGTTGCCCATGCTTCGGCCCCTAGCAGTACTTTTTGGTTTCATTTCAATTACGCCCGTCTTTGCTCTTACGCCGGTCAATACATCGAATCAGGTGATCATCAGCGTACGTGATCAGAAGCTGATGCTTGTTCAGAACGGCGGGAAAGTAGCGACTTACCCGGTGTCCACCTCCATGTTCGGGGTTGGCGATTACTGGGGGCGAATGACAACTCCTCTGGGTTACCTTGCCGTCGAGAAAAAAATTGGTGGCAACGCACCCACTGGCGCAGTCTTCCACAAGCGGCGATTTACCGGGGAAGTTCTTCAACCCAATGCTCCCGGGCGCGACCCGGTGATCACTCGTATCATCTGGTTGCGCGGACTCGAGGCGCAAAACGCGCATGCCTTTCAGCGTGGCATTTACATTCATGGCACGCCGCAGGAGAAGAGCATCGGCCGTCCGGCCAGCTACGGCTGCATTCGAATGAAGTCGACCGATGTTGCCGCACTTTACGATCGCGTCCCCGTTGGGGCACTCGTACAGATTACCCCTGAGCACTTACCGAAAGTCGCAAAGGCACCGCGATCGCAACCCGCTAGTACCTTCGTAACCGCGAGCGCAAAACCTCAGAACCAGGACCAGCCAATTTCTGCTTCAGCTTCCAACGATGCGCTCTCGGTCGAACAAATGCGTAAGGGTGGAGCACTTGCTGCTCAGCGGGCAAAAGCGAAGCTCGAATTGAACAAACGATTGTAGCGCTTCGGCCCTTGGACGGATGGGCCGCTTGCATGCCGGCGCGTGAATGCAGGCTTGGAAAACCTTCTGGGGTTGACAGTGAATGCAGGCTTGGAAAACCTTCTGGGGTTGACAATCGCAATGCGCTCGCGAGCGTGCAGGTCCATAAATTTTTTTGATCACAATGGCAAACACCAAGTCAGCCTCCAAACGCGCCCGCCAGACAGTGAAACGATCGCTACGCAATCGCAGCGTCGTGACGCATCTGCGAACGATGCAGAAGACAGTGCGCTCCGTGCAAACGCCGGATCCGGAACAAGTTCGCGCGCTAATCTCAGCTATCGATAAAGCTGCCAAGCGCGGGATTATTCACGAAAATGCCGCGAATCGCCGCAAGGCGCGACTCAATAAGGCGCTGACGGCGGCGAAATAGTGTCGCTCAAAGCGAAGCCGAGGGATCCTGTGACTTACCTCTGGATCCCCGATCCCGCTTCGTTCCGCTCAGGATCGTGGCCGTTCCAAATGCCCGTTGCATATGCCGTCGTCCGGATAGATTCTGTGGAATGATTCCTGCGCTTCTTCTCATCATCGCCGCGGTACTATTTCGCCTCGTCACCGGCTTCTTCGGAGACTCACATTCCACCGG
>Ga0193715_1000369_pt1 | contig 11438 bp, 11 predicted proteins | sample U2m2metaG_FD_143040 | JGI IMG/M metagenome (GOLD analysis project Ga0193715, IMG submission 143040) | Soil microbial communities from a riparian zone of the East river system, Colorado, United States - U2m2 | ecosystem: Environmental > Terrestrial > Soil > Riparian zone | place: USA: East River... | reverse complement strand
CGTCGCGATCACTGGGATCATTCTGATCCTTTTTGTGATCGGACATTTGCTCGGGAATTTGCAGATATTTATCGGACCTGATTGGATCAACGGTTACTCAGAACATCTGCGTGATCTTGGGCCGCTCCTTTGGTTGATCCGAATTTTTCTCCTCGCTACGGTCATTACTCACATCTACGTGACCATCCAGTTGGCAATTGAAAACCGGCGCGCCCGACCTGAGGCGTACATCGATAAGCGGTACGTCAAAGCAACGTTTGCCTCGCGTCACATGGTGATGAGCGGGCTGATCGTGTTGGCATTTATCGTCTATCACCTCGCGCACTTCACGGTGCGAGTCACTGATCCCCGGTTTGGCCTGCTTAAAGCTGATCCCCTTGGCCATTACGACGTTTACTCCATGATGGTGTACGGATTTCAGAATTATTATGTGTCCGGTTTTTACGTCATCGGCCTGTTTTTGCTTACGCTCCATTTGAGCCACGGATCATCCAGCTTTTTCCAATCGCTTGGCTTGAATGATAAAAAACTCACGCCGCGTCTCGCCTTGGGTGGCCGCATCTTCGCGTGGCTTTTGTTTATCGGCTACACATCGATCCCCATCGCTGTCCTGCTCGGGTGGGTTAAACCGGCCCAACAGCTATGATTGGAAGATTCGACGCCAAGGTTCCGCCAGGTCCGCTTGCTCAGAAATGGCGAAACCATCTCGATCATTCGCGATTGGTTAGCCCACATAACCGGCGAAAATTCGAGATCATCGTTGTAGGAAGCGGTCTGGCCGGCGGATCGGCGGCGGCAACGCTGGGCGAACTGGGTTATCGAGTGAGATGTTTTTGCTTTCAGGATTCGCCGCGACGCGCGCATTCGATTGCAGCCCAGGGCGGGATCAACGCGGCGAAAAACTATCAGAACGACGGCGACAGCGTTTACCGATTGTTTTACGACACTATCAAGGGTGGCGATTTTCGTTCCCGTGAAGCAAACGTGTATCGACTCGCTGAAATCAGCAATAACATCATCGACCAATGCGTCGCGCAGGGCGTGCCGTTTGCCCGCGAATATGGCGGATTGCTAGCCAACCGCTCGTTTGGCGGCGCCCAGGTATCGCGCACTTTCTACGCGCGCGGACAGACCGGCCAGCAACTTCTGCTCGGCTGTTATCAAGCGCTTTGCCATCAAATCGCTGCCGGCACGGTGCAGATGTTTCCCGAGACGGAAATGCTCGACCTCGTGGTCGTCGACGGACACGCCAAGGGAATCGTGACCAGAAGCCTGTATTCTGGAAAAATTGAAAGACACGCAGGGGATGCTGTCGTGCTCGCGACCGGCGGATATGGAAATGTGTTTTATCTCTCTACTAACGCACGCGGCTGCAACGTCACTGCCACCTATCGCGCCTACAAAAGGGGCGCGCTCTTTGCGAACCCAGCCTTCACCCAGATTCATCCTACCTGCATCCCGGTCGCCGGCGATTATCAATGTAAGCTCACGCTGATGTCCGAGTCGCTGCGGAACGATGGACGCGTCTGGGTCCCAAAGCGTAAGGAAGACAGCAACAGGGCGCCGCGCGAAATCCCTGAGACAGATCGCGATTATTATCTCGAACGAAAATATCCGAGCTACGGCAATCTTTCACCGCGTGATATTTCGTCGCGCGCAGCAAAGGAGGTCTGTGACGAAGGTCGCGGCGTTGGTCCTGGCGGTCGCGGCGTCTATCTCGATTTCGCCGACGCGATCAAGCGCCTCGGAGAACATACGATCCGGGAGCGCTATGGGAATCTGTTTGAGGTTTACGAAAAGATCACCGGCGAAGACGCCTACAAAGTGCCGATGCGGATCTACCCTGCGGTCCATTACACAATGGGCGGCTTATGGGTCGATTACGACCTGATGAACAACGTGCCCGGCTTGTTTGTGATTGGTGAAGCAAACTTTTCGGACCACGGCGCCAACCGCCTCGGTGCCAGCGCGCTCATGCAAGGTTTGGCAGATGGTTATTTCGTCTTGCCGAACACGCTGCCGAATTACCTGGCCGGCCAGGTGGGGAAACGGCCCTCGCCGGATTGTCCAGAGTTTCTCGGAGTCGAGGAAAGTGTTCGCGCCCGGATTGAAAAGCTCCTCAACGTCAACGGCACTCGCTCGGTCGACTCGTTCCATCGAGAACTTGGCCTGCTTCTTTGGGACAAATGCGGGATATCTCGTCACGAAAAAGGATTGCGTGAGGCGCTCAAAAAAATCCCTGAGCTGCGAGAACAATTCTGGCACGAGGTTCGAGTCCCGGGCAACGGCGACGATTTCAATCAGTCCCTGGAACGCGCCGGACGCGTTGCCGATTTCCTGGAATTCGCCGAGCTGATGTGCATTGATGCACTCGAGCGCGACGAATCTGCTGGCGCGCATTTTCGCGAAGAACATCAGACCGCAGATGGCGAAGCGCTACGCGATGACGAAAACCACGCCGCCGTGTTTGCCTGGGAATTTCAAGGCGATGGGCAGCCGCCGAAACTATATCGCGAGTCGCTCAATTTCGAAACCGTGCATCTAACGCAAAGGAGCTATAAGTGAAGTTGAGAGTTGTTGGTTGAGAGTTGAGAGATGAAAAACAAACAAGGAAAAATATGTTCAACTTTGAAAAGCTAGACGTCTGGCAAAAGGCGATTGAATTCGCCGACCTCATTTATGCAGATACTCGCACCTTTCCGACCGAAGAGCGGTTCGGTCTAACGACTCAACTACGTCGCGCCGCTGTCTCAATTTCTTCCAACATTGCGGAGGGGTCCTCGCGAAGTTCAAAGATTGACTTTGCACGCTTTGTCGAAATCGCGGGTGAATCTGTCTTCGAAGTGGTTTCCGAATGTTTTGTCGCGCGACGTCAGAATTTTCTCAGCGATGACAATTTCCGAAAAATCTACGCGGCAGCCGAGGAGGAGAGTCGAATGCTGAGTGGCTTACGCAGATCCCTCTTGGCCGCAAAGTAACGGCATGCAGAGCTTCCGTCTCTGAACACTCAACTCTCAACCATGAACTTTCTGTTGAGAATTTGGCGCCAGCCGAATGCGAAATCACGCGGTAAACTCGTCGATTACGAAGTGCGCGGCATTTCGTCGAACACGTCGTTTCTCGAAATGCTCGACATTCTCAATGAAACTTTGGTGAAAGGCGGAAAGGAACCAATCGCGTTTGAGTCGGATTGCCGCGAAGGTATCTGCGGCACTTGCTCGCTCACGATCAATGGTGAGCCACACGGACCGGATCATCCGGGCGCGGTGTGCGAGCTTTATATGAGAAAGTTTCGCGACGGCGCGACGATCACAGTTGAGCCTTTTCGTGTAGGTTCGTTCCCGTTTGTGAAAGATCTGGTGATCGATCGCCGCGCCTTGGACCGCATCGTACAAGCCGGTGGATTCATTTCCGCGCGCGCGGGCTCCGCGCCAGAGGCGAACTCGATCCTGGTTCCCAAGCATGATGCCGACTTGGCAATGGAAGCGGCGGCCTGTATCGGATGTGGCGCGTGCGCCGCGGCGTGTCCAAATGGATCGGCCATGCTTTTCACGGCTGCGAAGGTCTCGCATCTATCGTTCCTGCCACAGGGCCATCCGGAACGAGAGAGTCGTGTACTGCGAATGGTCAACGTGATGGATGCGGAAGGATTTGGCAATTGCACGAATACGTACGAATGCGAGGCGGTTTGCCCAGCCGAGATCAGCGCCAGCTTCATTGCGAAGCTGAATCGGGAATACGCGCGGGCCGCGTTGCAGCGCAGTGCAGGGGAATAGGGTGACACCCGTTGGCGCGAGACGCGGGTCCGGGGAGCACCGGCTGCCAACCTGTGCTCCCCGGAGTCATACGCGAACGACACAATCTTGTAATGAATTCAACGCCGTGCGATGAAATCGCAATGCCGAAAACAAAAACAAAAGCGGCCAGCGCAAACACATACGCCGTACTCGGTTCCGACGAATCGGAAGTAAAACGCGTCGCTGCAGAGATCGCATCTAATCTGACGCCACCGGGCGCAGGTGACTTCGGACTGGAAGTCATTGATGGAGCCGCCGACAACGCCGATCAGGCAGAAGGGCGGGTAAGATCGGCAATCGAGGCAGTGCAAACGCTGCCTTTTTTTGGCGACGCAAAAGTGGTCTGGTTAAAAAACGTTAATTTTGTCGGCGACGATCAAAAGGCGCGCTCTGCGACGGTGCAATCAGCTTTGGAAGAATTGTCCGAGTTAGTCGATAGCGGGTTCGGCCCCGGCATCACGCTTTTGATAAGCGCCATTGATGTCGATAAGCGCCGGTCTTTTTATAAGACGCTGCTTAAACGAGCGGAGGTACAGGTTTTTGACCGGCTAGATTCCGGCCGGAGTGGATGGGAAGAAGAAGCACTAGAGATAGTTCAGCAGCGTGCAAAGAAACGAAAACTCCAATTTGATGGGGATGCGCTCGAACTTTTTGTGCTGCTGACTGGCGGCGATACTCGACAGATCGATAACGAACTGGAAAAGATCGACACGTTTCTTGGAAAGGATCGCGGAGTTAATACTGAGCTCGTCCGTGAGTTAGTGCCGCTTTCGCGCGCAGGTGTTATTTTTGAGCTGGGTAACGCGCTGGCTGCGCGCGATCTCCAATTATCACTGAAGCTGGTGCGACGTTTGTTGGACCAAGGTGAAAGCGCGATCGGAATCTTGCTGGTGGCGATCGTTCCTACGATCCGCAATTTATTGCTCGCGAAAGATTTGATGGAACGACATCGCCTTCCACGGGCGCACTCGCCGTTCCAGTTTATCTCCGCAATCAACCGTCTACCATCCGAGGCAACCGATCATTTGCCGCGCAAGAAAGATGGCTCGGTCAATGCCTATGGGCTCGGGGTCGCCGCGCAACAGGCGGGCCGATTCGAAACGGCCCAATTAATTGAGGGCATGCGGGCGTGTCTCGCCGCAAATATTCAATTAGTCACTACCCAGCTTGATCACGAACTGATCTTGACTGAAGTGGTCGTTAAGTTGCTGAGGCGGCGACGGGAATTGTAGGGCGTTTCGTGAAACGCCGGGCGTCCGGCACAGACGTCCTACAGATTACGTGGCCTCTTCCACCTGTCTTCGCGCGACCGGGCCAATGTAAGGAATATCCCAGCGGACACCGGTAAAGGCCTTTACGATCGTAATGATCATAATCACCAAAAACACGAGATGAACCAGCGCGGCGATGATCGCCCAGAAAAACACCAGGATGCCACCAATGCCGGGAATCGCTCCGAACACCGCATGGACGACTGCTGACACAATATTAAAGAGAAACCACGCGCAACCAAAGATGATTGATTGCATCGCGTAAAAGCGCACGAAGCTATCGTGCTTTTCGAGGATATAAAAAATGATGCCGCCGATCAGCGGAATGCAGGCGATGGCCGCAGCGACATTAGAAGGTAAACCCGTCGATGTAGATTTTGCTGTCGTCCCGGGTTCAGGACTCGGAGCCGGAGGTTGAGTGGGCACTTCGTCTGGCATGATCTACATACACGAACTGGAAAGTGTATTGTCAAGCATCTTCCGTTTGCAGTTCTTTTTGGCTTCCGCTCCCCAGTCCACCAAATATCATGGGTCCCCAGCAACCAGAGCAATGGCCAGAAATTCTCATTTTGCGCGCGCTTTTACGCTGATCGAGATGATTGTTGTGTTGGCAATCATCGCCATTCTCATGTCGATGGTGTATCCCATGTTCACGAGTATGTCGGAGCGCGCCAAAGCGACTAAGGACTTGAGCAACCTGCGCCAAATCGGAATCGCGACTCAGACGTATTTGAATGACACAGACGGTGTCCTTCCCGGATCGAGCATTCCGCCGGTAACATGGATGTCGCAATTAAGCCCAAAATATTTTTCCGGGTGGCGCGGTTTTCAATCGCCTTTTGATAAACGCCCCTCCTCAGAAGGCGGCACTGGAACGCCGGTCTCGCCGATCAGTTATGGGGTCAATGCCAACATCTATCCAGGAGGCGCGGCAATAGTCGCCAGCAAAATCACCAAACCTACCGCCTTCATATTGTTTGCGCCGGCACAAGCTTCAGGAGCGACCGTGAGCTTCTCAGGCTGGGCCAATTCGCCGCTTTCAGGAGTGACAGTGGCAGGAAACAACAACAACACTGCCACAAGCAATCCCGGCGGAGTGGCCATCGGCGGTACGCAAAACAGCCGCCAACGAATTAACGCCCTCTTCGCTGATCTACATTGTGAAACCATGCCATGGACTACATTCACCAGGACTGGCGCGACGACCGACGATCCGGACGCGCCTCTTCGTTGGAATCCTTAGGTAGCGCTCGCTGCGGCCGTGGAAATTAGTAGCGCCGCTTATTCTTATCGAGTGCGTGTTGGCTCAGGCTTGATCAAGCAGCTCGGCAAGTGCGTGAGCAACGTTCTACGTAACAAAAGATGTGCAGTTGTTACGGATAATATTATTTCACCACTTTTTGCTAATCGAGTACAGCGAAGTTTAACATCGGCGGGCTTCCGACCCACGTTGATTACTATTCCAGCAGGCGAGAAATCGAAGACGTTGGAACAATCGAGCACAATTTGCGAGCAGATGACCGCTGCGGGATTGGATCGCCAGTCCTTCGTAATCGGTCTCGGTGGCGGCGTGATTGGTGATCTTTCCGGATTCGTCGCGGCGATTTATCATCGCGGCATTCCTCATGTTCAGATTCCCACGACCCTGCTTGCCATGGTGGATAGCTCAATCGGCGGAAAGACCGGAGTCAATACGCACGATGGAAAGAATCTCCTCGGTGTCATCCATCAGCCATGGCTTGTGATTGATGATGTGGATGTTTTGAAAACGTTGCCTCGCCGCGAGTTCAATCAGGGATTCGCCGAGATCATCAAGCACGCGATTATCGCCGATGCGAAAATGTTTAAAACGCTGCAGTCTTGGAAGGCAAGATCGTCGCGGCAACCGCTTGTCCTGCAATCGTTGATTAAGCGCAATATCAAGATCAAAGCGGCGGTTGTCGCTCGCGATGAGCGAGATCGCTCCGGCGAAAGAGCGATTCTCAATTTCGGTCATACTGTGGGTCACGCGATTGAGCGAGCCGGAAATTATCGGAAGTTTCTTCACGGCGAAGCCCTCAGCCTGGGAATTGTCGGCGCGTGCGCTGTTTCAATTAAAAGGGCCGGACTGTCGCCCCGGCAACGCGATGCAGTAATCGATCTTCTGCAACGATTCGATTTGCCAACGCGTTTACCGAAAAATTTTCCACGCGAGAAAATTTTCAAGGCGCTGAAGTTCGATAAGAAATTCGAAGCTGGAAAAATCCGCTTCGTCGTGACGCCCCGAGTCGGGGCTGCCTGTCTTAGGAGTGACGTCACGCTCGAAGATATTCACGAAGTAATTAATTCACTGTAGGGCGTCTGTGTCAGACGCCATGGCGTTTCACAGAAACGCCCTACAATACAGGCGGCGGGGATCAATGATCTGGGCTAAAGCGTGCCCTCGAATAATATTCGACTAGTCCATCCGCCACGCTGTCAGCGTATTCGCGAAAAATACTTTTGCGCTCGGTTCCGTTGATGTTGCGGGTTCCTTCGTAATCGCCGGCCTGAATTCGAGCGAATGCGTCTTTGCTGTTCATCACATAAGGCTCGCAATAAACTACCGGACACCGATAAAGCCGCGTGGCTAGCAAATTGCGCGCATAGACGTAACCGCTCGCGCCGACTTTGGTGGTGCTGTTCGTCGTCGGATACTGATATGGCGGTAGTTGAGTTTCACGGGCCATTGCGCCGGCAATCGTGTCCGCCAATGGCAATTCCTCATGGTAGGCGCGGCTGAGAACCCTCCGAATCATTTCGAAACGTTCGTCATCGAACTCGAGCTCCGGCTGCAAATAGGAACCGTTTACCAGAAGATGAAGATGGTTGTTGTTCGTCAACGTCGGATTATTCGGATCGCCCCAGCCTTCGGCATTGAAATGCAGGCAAAGGACGAGGTCGGGATGCAATTTGAAGTTTACCAGCGCCGCCCGGCGGCGAATCTCGCTGTAGCGGTAAAATAGGATTTCACTCTGCCAGCGAATCGTTTGCTCTTTGTCGGGATCATTTGGGTCAAGAACATCAACACGAGGCTGCGGCACGCCGTTTCTAATCAGTATTTTCCTGGCAAGTTCCCGAAAATCATCGGGACGTTTTACTGTGACCGGTTCGTTGCTATTTCGAACAAAAAAAACTTTTGCGCCTAATTCGCGCAATCGCGGGGCGAGCAGCCGCGCGACTTTCAAAGTCAGATCACCTTCCTGCACCGGCTGGGTGCTGCCGACTTGAAACCAGCGCTCTTCCATCTTGGCCCATTCGCCACCCAGATGCCCCGGGTCGAGGGCAATTCGCAAGCCTGAAAGCGGCTTGTTTCGGTTCGCGAGCGGCAAGGATTTAACGGAATGCCAAAGACGCGGCACCGGATTGCGCCGTGCGTCGTCCTTCGCGAAGCGGAGGGTGAAAAATTTTTGCGATTCGCGGTTGGTTAAAATTCGCGCTGTATCGGTGTTTAATTCAATTAAATCGGGAGCGAATCCGTGGGTGCAATAAACGTCGTAAATCAAATGCGCGAATTCATCGCGGGTGATCGTCTCCTGATAGTGTTCGAGAACGCTCCACCGCGGATGCGCGCCGAGAACTCCGAGATTCTCCGCGGCGCGATCGGTAAGAGCCAGGGTCAAAAAGCAGAGTGTCAGCAGGGCCGTGCGCTTCATGATCGCGAGCAATAGAGCATTGATGGTCGGATTTTTCCCACTGTCATCCTGAGCGAAGCGAAGGACCTCACACAGATTGGTTGATCACTTCAAGGTCAGACACGCGATATTTCAGGCTGTGCGAGATCCCTCGCCGTCTTCGCGGCTCGGGATGACAACAGCTTTTGTCGTGGCTACTGTCGCAGAATGTTAACGGTCCTTATCCTGGGTGACATCGTTGGTGAGCCGGGACGCACAGCGGTAATTGCCAGGGTCCCCGAGCTGAAACAGAAGCACGCATTGGACTTTATCATCGTTAACGGCGAGAACGCGGCTGGCGGTCGCGGCATCACGGGAAGAATCACCATTGATCTCTTGCGCGCCGGCGTCTCTGTCATCACGACGGGCGATCATGTATGGGATCAGAAAGAAATTCTTGCGTTCATCGACACCGAACCGCGTTTGTTGCGTCCCCTGAATTATCCCGATAGTGCACCGGGGAATGGGTCAATCGTCCTGGAGACGAGCAAGGGAAAAATCGGTGTCATCAACGTGCAAGCGCGCACGTTTATGCAGCCGATTTTGGAAAACCCGTTCCGCTCGGTCGATGTAGCGGTGACGAAGATGCGCAAAGAGACTGCCAACATCATCGTGGACGTACATGGAGAAACTACGAGTGAAAAAATTGCGCTGGGCCGGTTTCTCGACGGAAAAGTTTCTGCCGTCATTGGAACTCACACCCACGTTCAGACCGCCGACGAGCAAATCTTTCCCGGAGGCACAGCTTTTCTGTGCGACGCGGGCATGTGCGGTCCGGTAAATTCGATCCTGGGACGCGCCATTGATCCAATCATGAACCGGTTCATCTCGAATCTGCCGGCGTCGTTTCCTGTCGCCGGCGGTGAGGTGCGGCTGCGTGGAGCGATAATCGAAATCGACGAGAGCACGGGTCGCGCAGTGCGGATTACGCGCGTGGATGAACCCGGGCTCAGTGTAACCGCTTCGTCGGAGGCCGAACCAAAGATCGACATTGAACAGACGCCATCCCCAGAGCAGACTTAAGAGTCGCACCAACTGTTCGCAATCTGAATTTCGAATTGTTTAGGAACGTCAACGTCCAAAAGAAATTATGAAAAGAAACTTTGTCTTTATTTTCGCCGCGTCCCTGGCGCTTTGTGCTACGCAGTTGTCCCAGGCGGAAACCACCAAAGATACGAAAGAAGCAAACAAGCTTGCCGTAGATGGCGCAGAGGCATCCAAGAATCAAGAGTGGGATAAAGCTATCGACTCGCTCCGCAAGGCAACAGCTCTCGACCACAAATACGCGCCAAATCTCGCCGCCGTTTATCAACAGCGTGCATACGCTGCGGCGACAAACCAGCAATTTCAGGATGCGATCAACGACTACGGCGAAGCGATCAAGATCAGTCCAGAAGATTCACGAATTTACGAACAACGCGCAGCGGTCGAGATGAAACTAAATGATGTGGATAAAGCACTGGCCGACTATTCCGAGGCGATCAAGCTCAAGCCGAACGAAGTCCGGTATTACGGTTATCGCAGTTACATTTACGAGGTTAAGGGCGATATCCAAAATTCGATGGCTGACACCGAGAAAGTGCTGAAACTTGATTCGAAAAATCAGGAAGCGATGAAGCGCAAAAAACGCTTGGAAACGCTGCAATCCATGAGAGCAACACCGCTTCCTCCACGGCCGGCAGCTTCGCCTAAGACTTCCCCCGCACGTACGCACACGCCGCATAAGCCGTAGGCGTTAGTCAGCGGCAGGGCCGCAACTCGGGCCAACGTGTTGAGGACAACACGTTCCACCTGTGCTTCCAAGGTGGATCGGCTTCTCAGAAGTGAATGGCGAACAGGACGCCAAAGGCGCAAGGCAATCTCCGAGTTCAGGCGTCCGCCTGTGAAACAACAGCTTCCTGGTTTTCGGCTGGTTTTTCCGGCGCGGTGAATCGCCGTTTTCTCCGGTTGGCCGGCAGGGGCGCCAGAGTCATCGTAATATTGCGGCCGGTGATTTTTGGATTCATTTCCACCTGCGACATCCCCGAGAGATCATCGCGAACTTTCTCTACAAGCTGCATTCCAAATTCCTGGTGTGCCATTTCGCGGCCGCGAAATTGCAGTTGCACCCGCACCTTATTTCCCCGATCCAGGAACTCTTCGCCGTGCCGGATTTTCGTCAGATAATCGTGCTCATCGATGTTAACTCGAAACTTGATTTCCTTCAGCTTCGATCCGGACGGCCTTTTATCCTTGGTCTGTTTGGAGACATCGTACCGGAACTTTCCAAAGTCGATGATCTTGCAGACCGGCGGGGTGGCGGTTGGGGCGATCTCCACCAGATCGAGACCAAGACCTTGAGCTTTGCGCAAGGCGTCACTTAGCTTCATGACGCCAAGCTGTTCGCCGGTAGACCCCATAATGACCCGGATTTCCCGGGCGCGGATCCGACCGTTTACACGAATTTGTGGTTGCAGATTCGAACTAGCTCCTGGCCGGCGAAGCGGGAGTGCACCGCACCGCCGTATTTCCATTTATCGCAATCCCCGGCGTCACCCTCGGCAAACGCCCGGACACTCTAACCTCGCCACGGCTGCGATTCACCGCGACGAAGAGCTCGCTTTACTATCGCGAGCAGAATGGAAGTTGTAGGCAACAATCTTGCGCTGGCAAGGCGAATCTCGTGACAATAGTGTCGC
>Ga0193715_1000366_pt1 | contig 11502 bp, 13 predicted proteins | sample U2m2metaG_FD_143040 | JGI IMG/M metagenome (GOLD analysis project Ga0193715, IMG submission 143040) | Soil microbial communities from a riparian zone of the East river system, Colorado, United States - U2m2 | ecosystem: Environmental > Terrestrial > Soil > Riparian zone | place: USA: East River... | reverse complement strand
GATGATAATTCATGATGGAGTTCTCCCTCTAGCTTATCTTTCCTTGCAATTAACTCATTTAGATCATTTGACATATTATTACTATGCTTTCGTAACATATAAACATGTCTCTAACCACCAAGATTAATCGGGTCAATGTCTTTTTTCAATACTTAGTAAAAGTTGCTATGTTTCCATTTACTAGAAAACTTAACCTTACTAACAAAGATAAATAGAAAAACATTACGCTCACCAGGCCAGCTAATAAGCAAAATGGACTAGCTATTAGTTATGTGTGTTTCCTAAGAAAAATACTCGTTATATTGGTACATACTGAATTAATTTATTGTTTCCAAATAGTAGAAAACCTCATTAGGGCCAAATAAATGTCTGTGACACTAAACACATAGATAGATATACTATTAGCGTGTATTATAAACATGCGTAATTCTTTATACGGAAATTATCCTCGTAGTAACCAACATAGACCAACCCCAATAGTGCGACCAGTGAATAGAACCAAGGAGCAACTCAAAGAGTTTCGAGACATTATTTCAAACCCTAGAACATCTCAAGATTCAAAAAAAAGGTTTATGGTTCAGAAAGGAGGCGGTTATTGTTCTATGTGTGGTGATATAGCAACTCAAATAGCAAGTTATAACATGGTGGATGCTACGCTAGTGGAAAAGTATTGTGACAATTGTCTAGCAAGGGGAATTAATTAAAAACTGACTAATTTAAGCAAGATTGACAAGTTAGTGTACAATAGTACTTAATAGGTATCCAACCAAATAGGAAACTACTGCCGCTGTTCCTCCTATCAATAACGTATTGAATCCTGAGCTGGCCATAGGTTTCTGCACCACTTTTCCCCTTATGCTTCCGATCAAGAAGAAAGAACTTGCGGTGGCTATTATTGAATAAAAAAAAGCGTTACCAATAGATATGTTAAATCCTGAGAGATAAGAGAAAATGAAAGGGATTAGTGGAATTATACCTATGACATTAAATCCTACGAAAGTATTTACAGCGTTGACCATAGGACTGTTCTTGTCTTCAATCAACCCCAGCTCTTCTCTCATCATAGTATCTACCCAGACTTTCCGTCTTCCAGTAATTATTCGTACAACCTCCTCTAGCAGTTCCTCTTTGAAACCTTTATTGACGTAAATATCTCGGATCTCTTGTTTCTCCTCTTCAATCAGATTATCAATTTCCCATTCTTCTTTTTTTCTTTCTCTTGCAACGTATTCATTGTGTGTTTTTACGGCTAGGTAGTTTCCAATAGCCATAGAAAATCCATCCGCGAAGAGATTCGCAAATCCCAATATCACTATTATGGATGGTGATAGTAATGCACCTACAACGGCTGCCACAACCGCAAAAGTTGTTACCGCACCATCAATGGCGCCATATACAAAGTTTTCAATTGAGAATTTCATAATATTAGATAACAAGACTTGTTTATATTCCCAAGTCGGTGACTGGTTTTTTGAAATCTGGAGGACGTCTTAAAATTAATGATAATGCAGTTATCCTTTCAGTATCAGGTATGGGTTTTGCATATCTTTTCATATAGTTGTGTGCTATAAGTCTAAAGCACTCACTATAACTGCAGCGATAGAAATCTAGTTTCTTAGTTAAACCAAATTCAGTTGTATCTATACCTTCATTACCAACCATTTCTTTGAAGCTGGCATTCAAAGTTTATATCTTTTTAATTGTGTTTTTTTAGTTCATTTATGAATTCTTCGAGCTTCTTCATAGTTTCAGGATGCAAGTGATGCTCTATACCTTCTGCATCATTATTAGCGGTTTCCTCGTCGACTCCAATTATCATGAAGAACTCGGCTAAAAGACCGTGCCTGTTCCGAATATTTCGAGCAATACGGATTCCTTCATTGGTTAACTTGATGCCTCTATATTTTTCGTAGATTAGATAGCCCGTTTCATCGAGTTTCTGCATCATTTTGGTCACGCTAGGAGAACTCACATTGAGGTAACTTGATATGTCTACCGTTGTAGCATATCCCTTCTGTTGTACCAGTTCATAAATTACTTCTAGATAATCCTCCATTCTATCTGTCCGATCCTGTTTCTTTACACTATTGGCATCACGAATAGCCACTAGTCTATTATCCTTGTCTAACCCGGTCATTTCACTCAGTTTATTCATCAGAAGGACCGCCTCTTTAGTTTCCATTTTAGTCCCATTAAATATTTAAAAATCATCGTTAAACCAACAGCCCTGTAAGATACATTATTAACATCCCAAATGCAAATCCTATGATAATCCAATGATTATTTAGCAATCCTCTACTGCCATTGGTGTGATACATCCAAGAGCCAATCGAGTAAACTACTTGGAATATTGCACCTGCACCAATTGAAAGAAAAATTACAGTTGCGATAGGAGAGTACAAAAATCCTCCTATCCATGCTCCCATGATTGTAGGACCTCCCGCTATCAAACCCATAATCATTAACTTTGCTACTGGAATTCTTCGACTTTTAGCCATTGGTGCTACAATCGCTAACCCCTCTGTTGTGTTGTGCAAAGTGAATCCTAGAATCAAAAATGAGCTTAAAGCTACCTCTCCTAACAAGACTGCTGCTCCAATAGCCAGGCCTTCTCCAAAATTATGTAATCCGATACCGATTGAAATCATCATAGATATGGCTATAGGCCTTATCAACAGTTGTTGTTGGATTGACGTAGAAGAAGATTTCATGTCACTTGTTCCCAAATCAGGTTCTGAATGGCTTGAATATCCTTTCTTATATTCAATGTCAGGTTTTGAACGCTTTGAGGCACGCTGAATGAGTTTCTGTGAAACATATAGTAGGGTTACTAAAGTAACGATTGCAACCATAATAATCAGAATCTGTGCATTAAAGGCAGGCGCAAGATTATCCACTGCTATCTCGTTACTCTCGAGTAGAGCGTCTATACCAAGAAAAACTAATAATCCTGCAGTAAGGCTAAGGAAAAAGTTATACTTATTGGGACTTAACCTTCTAATAAATGGATACCATACAAGGCCCATCATCACAGGAATTATGCCTACGTATGTACCGATGAGAGCAAATGTTGAAGCCTGTCCTACTGTTGGGCGCGGCGCCGCAGCTGCAGATTTGACCAATTTATCAAATCGGGTTCCATCGTCTGTAGTTATTCCTATCGTATATGGCTCTCCAGTATTCCATACAAAAGGCATTATTACCTTAGCATCTGCGAGTCTAGTTAATGTTCGACCAGGCTCAATTGCAGCAGGATATATCCTGTCATTCACATCAGCTTGTGCAATGGTGATCTCTGAAGGTCCAGTGTTTCTTACAAATGCTACTATCATACTGTTATCTAAAAACTGAACCTTTTCGATAGAAATTTCTGGTAGCGGCTTGATAGAACTTTGGAATAAGATTCCCGAAGAATTCAATAGCAATACTATCATTGCCCCAATAACGATAAATGGAATAACTCCAAATAGTATAGTCCGCTTCGAAATTCTGTGAGTATTACTAGTATTGCCTTCCTTTATTTCCATTAATTTAAGCCTCCTGTTGGCACCAGGTCAGTAGTCTTATTAAAATCAGTTGTAGAGTAATTAGTAATATTACTTATTGAGGTAACGTTTAAATTATCATTAATAGACTGATTTGTACCCTCTTTTACAAGAAATAAACCTGTCCACCCTTTCTCAGCAAACTCAGTCTTGTGAGCATGGAACATATACTTTCCCGGGTATTTATAGCTGAATTCCAATATTCCGCGTTCTGCCTGGTTCATAGTAACGATATCGGTATATTCATCTGGTATCAATTTCGTACCGGTTTTATAGAAATTAAACATATTTGCGTGTAAATGGAAGTTGTTTAGAGGATCAAATTCAAGCATATTTAATAGGTATATTCGAATTAATCTATTTTTGTCAATTTGAATTGGATGGTGCATGTAATAGTATGGGATACCGTTAACTGTATAGAAGTTATTTTCAGTATCAAAATCAGTATCGTAACCATTCATTAACATTACCATCTCATCGGCACTCGCTCTTGGTTTCTTCGGATCTATAATCAATGCACCATAAAGACCATGGGTTATATGCTCCTCGAGTGGCTGCATATGACAATGGTATGGAAATACTCCAAATGGTTCTGCGGTAAATTGATAAGTGAATTTGCCCCCAGGTGCAATTCCTTCAAAGACTCCATCCATTTCAGATGGGTGTATGCCATGAAAGTGAATTGAGTGGAATTTAGAACCGTTATTAATTAAAGTGATCCTGATTGTATCCCCTTCTGTAGCTCGTAAAGTTGGCCCTGGTATTGTACCGTTAAACGTCCATACATTATAGAAGACTCCTGGAGAAACTTCTTTAGTCTGTTGGTCCGATACAATCATTGTAAAATCTCTTATCACAGTTCCATTAGAAGATGTTGACAGTTTTCCGTAATTAAATTCCCTCAAGTATTTCATTGGGTCTACAACTGCAGTCTTCGGGTTTATGACGAATGAAGTTGGGTCTAAAACATCACCGGTTGTTTGAAGCGTAGGATAGCCTGGTGTATGGCCACCAAAAGTGTCTAGCTTGGATGAATTTTGATCACTAAGCGAGCTTCTACTATATAATGCTGTAGAGATAACGAAAATAATAATGGAAAAAGCAATACCAAATAGTACCGCTATCCTTGGGTAACTCATCAAGTTAATTAACTCTATTTAACTTAGTTAGAAATGCTAATAAATGTTTCCCTAGTCTAACAATTATAGTCGGAGCATTTTAAACTATTATTGCGCACCTTAGATTAATCAACCCAAATACGAAAGCACCCAATGCTTTGCAAAGAAAGATTTGTCCTATTGGAAGATTAGCTGATCACTTACTACCAAAGTTCAAATCTTATTGGCCCGTTATAAGTATAGGCAATTTCAATATCTGGATGTCTTCAGTCCTCTTTTGGATATATTTTTGGATCCGCATTGTTAACGATATTAATCCCGACGGCTTCAGACCATGTAATTCAATCCTAATAGTAGTATCGAATTTCGGATATTCTTCATGATGCCTCTTTTTTACATCAGGCCTAATTGTCTCATCATACGGGCCAAATCATAGAATAGATTTTCTTCAACAATTCTGCCGTCCTTCCAACGAGCAACCGTGCAGAAATCTATCTCGAATTTTTTGTTTGTTGCTGGAATCATCTTGCCATCAAAACCCTTCATTAGACCCTCGTGAGTGCCTGTAAAATCGGCTATCGAACAAGTCCAATCGCCCTGACCGAAGAAGACCTTATACGGATTGTTCTCTATGTGATTATTAGGAAATGCCTTGAAAAAGTATTCTGCCTCAATTTTATGCTCTTCTATTCCTATAGTAGGTGGCTGAGCAGGCCATCTCACTATCACGTCATCAATATAACGTTCACTAAAAGTTTCCCAGTCCTGTGAATTCCATGCATCATCTAGAGTCTTCATCAACTTCATATTTTCTTCAACACTCATGAACAACTTAGCACTCAAAGATAGAAAAGTCTTTCATGAGTTAGGACTAGTTTCGTGTGTTTTCCTCGTTGGGTATATCATCGAAACAAAAAGCTATAAACCAAGAAGTAGAACCCTACTACATGAAAGGTTCAAATCCCGACGTCCGAACACTTGATGACTTTTAATATTATGGCCGAATGAACGTTATAGAAAATCTAACTTTACTCTGGGATTTCAGGTTCAACTAGTTTTGCTAGATTATTCAATGATTGCTGCCATCCTACATAGCACGCTTCAAGAGGAATGACAGTGGGCAAACCTTCTTGTACAATGGTCATTTCTGTTCCTAGTGGAACCTTCTTTAAGGTTACAGTTACTTGAATTTCTCCAGATAAGTTTGGGTCATCAAAATTATCCGTATAACGTAAGCGTTCGTTTTCAACCAGCTCACGGTATTCTCCACCAAATGACATGCTCTTTTGAGTGGTAAAGTTTGTAAAAGACATCTTGTAGGTTCCTCCTACCTTTGCATCCATGTGATGAACGCTACAAGTATAACCATTGGGTGGTAACCATTTAGCCATGGCATCACGGTCAAGAAAAGCATGATAAATTTTTTCTGGCTTTGCTGTAAGTACACGATGTAAATGAACAGTGTTAGTAGTCACAGGCTTCTTACTGCAATATACTATTAAAGTATTCTGTGCTTATTATGTCTTGATAACTTGACATAAATCAGATACTGATGATCTCGATCTATGAAATATTTCCGCTTTTCCATTCCTTGTTAGGTTTCCCAATTTCTTTAGGACAAGTCCTTTTCTAGAGACTAATTTGTCTTTAATTCCATCTCTAGAAGTAATTAATAAATAAATTAACATACTGTAAATACTGTAAACTTGTAGTTATATTAGTAACAATAGAACCAACTTATCATTCAGAATTTAAGAAAAAATTCCGATTGAATATTCAATCGGATCCCTACGGTCCAGTACTCGATATTCTGGGTGAATTCACTGAAGCCTAAATCTATTCACAAAAAAATACCAATATGTTGGAATCCCAACAATGCGTTCTAGTTATTAGGATACTTGTGTAGATGTTTCCTTTTCCGGTAACGAGTCCGTATTATTGATTCTTGTGTTCTTAATTTGTACTAGAGTCTTTACTTCTGATCCGCCCTTTACCATTTCTGCTTTGATCTCTCCATGTCCCTTAGCATAGTTTTCAAGTTATAGTTCTCTTTAGGCAAAATGTACACACAACTTAAAATATCCTAAACCTAACCAATCTGAGAAGATTAGCTGTAGTTCGACAGATTATAAGATAATCATGTGATCAAGTGACATTTCGTTTTGTCTTCTTAGAGATTACCAACACTAGAGAAGAAACCAAGAAGGTGGAGGGTAGTTTGGACGAACAGGAAACAAACGATCCCCTCCACCGGTCGGCTTTTCAAGATTTTTTGTTATGGAGATCTGACATGGTTCTTGCCTAAATATGAGATTTGCTTATCCTACGAATACTTATTGTGCGATAAGTCTCTTGAACATCTGAGACTTAAAAGCAAAATACAGTTATCAGGCAACAGGTGGGGGGTTGATTTGATTGCATAATAGACAAAAAGCAATCAAGCCCACCAGTTCTTTTTGTCTTATGATTTATTCTCTTATATGGTATAAAACACTTGGATAACCAATCAAAGAGGGAGGGTAGTGATAAAATTACTCTGCAGTAAAATTTTAACGAAGTTATACAATGAGAGCGATATTGACCGATAATGCAAAAGACAAATACCAAATAATAGAACCCCATTACATGCAAGGTTCAAATCCCAATTGAATGCTATTTTGCTGGTTTATGCGAAGTTTTCAGAGATACGCAAGTATCGTATGCCTGTTTAATCAATCGCTTTGTATTGTCTGCCTGCTCTTTAGTTTCCAATATGCATGAAACCCATCCTGCCTGTGGGGCATACTGGTGCGGAATAGCCATATGTGTACGCAATGCTTCTTCTTGTTGAGGTTTTGAAAGCCTGATATCAATATGTTGGGCTCCATGAAAATGGGCAAAATTTCTTAGACCATAAAAATAAGCTTCTTCACTCATAGGATCATGTTTTCGCTCGACATTTGGTAACGATCTTATAAAACTACTAATTTGTTCTTTAAAGCTGAGACCCATTTCCAATAAAAGTATACTCTTTATTGTTTATCTACCTATTTGGTCAATTAAGGATGTAGAATACAGCAGGCGGTGAAAATCCGAAGGAATAAAAATGTGATTGGATCTCCAGAATTTAAATGCTGCTAACATCTTCGGATTATATCCAGATAATTGTTGCAATAATATATGCTGTAGCACTGTATTATACAGTCATAACGTTCAAGCGTTCGAAGGAATTAGACCAAATTAGAGTAACAGAAACTATTTTTAACGATCTCCGCCAACTAGATCGAGAACTGTCCACGTTACCTTCTAGCTTTCAAGATGATAAAGGGAGGAAAGAACTTTATTCACGGATATTGAGTACTATAGACTGGTTATCTTTTCTTATCAACACAAAAGTGATTACAGATAGAAGAATGATAGGATATATGAAACCCACATTGATCCAATATTATCAAGATACCTTTGTTCAGAATATGCTTGCTGACGAAAGATATTCTAATTCCTATCATCAGTTTAAGAAACTATATGAAAGAATAAAACTAGACTAATTCTTTATAGGAAATATTAAAGAGGATCAACCATTAAAGCTACGGGCAAAAAGATAAAGTGTTCGAAAAAAATAAGGAACTAATAAACAACTCATGTAACTTAGTTACGTAATATAGGTGGGCAATCGTTTTAAGCAGTTTAGTCCACTTTTGATTAATGATAAAAAGTAAAGACATAAAAAAATATGCAGACAGTATTAATACACAACCAGTTATTCCTGCTGTCATATTTGTACTAATGGCAATAGCTTTTCTTGCATTACCTCAGGTCCTTGCTACCTCACTTAATGTTACACGAGAAAGATCTGCACCCGCTGATCAAGTGTGGAATATTATTTCAAATGTTGATAATGAAACGGCATATTGGCCTACATTTAAAGAAATAAAGAATATTAACAAGACAGATAACATCATTGAAAGAGAAGTAACGATTAGTGCCGGTCCTCAGAATAATACAAGTCATCAAATTGTTACTCTCTATCCAAAACTAATGAAAATCCAGACGAACCTAACAGAGGGATTGGTAACGGGTACCAGAATAGTCCAATTGGAGCCTATATCTGATAACAAAACTAGAGTACATGCAATTTGGGACATCGACCTTTCTGGGATACCTATTATAGGTCGGGGATTTGCAGAAAACGGCATTGGACAAACCACAGATGAGGCTCTTAGTAGGATCGCACAGGCAGCACAATAATTTATCGGAGCATATATTCATATGAATTGGATCCGAATTGTTAACAATACGATTCCCAACGGTCCGGGACTTAGCAACCATGTGGTATTTTTTGTTAATTCGATTTCATTCTTAATATAGATGTTGAAACTAAATGCATTTTTGAGCCCGACGACTCAAGGAACAAACAGAGATGAATCCTACAGCCAAATTAGAGTCAAGTGATATCTCCTAAATTCCTATGTAGTTTTTCTAACTTTTATAAATGCGTGGCGGATAGAGCATAATATTGAGTGGGTGGAAGATTGCAAATGAAAGACAGACCATTATTACAAGTTGGTTCATTGGTATAAGCGCGATTTTGCTAGTATTATATCTGACAGAACCCAAGCCAAATATTGACAAAGAGTGGTTCGATTATTACTTTGAAGCAATTGCAGTTATTTTGCTAATCGTCTCATTATTCTTGTACTTTTTGTCGGCAACATATCTCCTCAAACCGTTCTATCAGGATGATGAACCCACGAAAGAACAGCTAATGCAATCTGCTTTCAACACAAGACGTGTACAAATTCCTGGAGCTTTTATGATATTCTGGGCAATTGGATTTCTGATACTACTTAAATTGGAATATTCTAATGCTGTTTTAGCATATTCCATGGTCGCGTTCGGTGCTCCAATATTATGGTTAATCCTTAGGAGATTTTCCCAGATCAAGTTCTAGTTGGTGCACCATAGATATGGACAATTTTTTTGGCATCATAAGATAATTAATAGTCGACAGTTAACACTCAGTCATGTTCCTAGTAAAGCAGCAAAGGTTCAAAATCCCATCGGTCCCACTCTAAGTATTCTGAACTTCAACGTTTGAAAAGTGGAACTCCATCAAAGAAACATAATTTTGGATCCGAATTGTTAACAGTGTGAATCCTCTGGGCGAAACTACCAACAAATACTAATTGTAGGTAGTTCATACCTATACTCAGAACTTTTACTTCGAACCGATAAGCGTCGTGGGTACCGACGGCCGAACATATTAAATTTATATTTTTTAGATCTCTTATTTTTTTAACAGTTTAAACGCGTGATTTCCGTTACCAGTTCTGAAATAGTGTAATATCCATAAAAGAGCAATTGGTTCAAGAACCCTAGAGCCTTCTATTCCTCCGATATCGATTGTTTCCCAACCAAACTTTGAAAGTATGTCGTCTGTTACAATCTTTTTAGCTGCCTCATCGTTTCCACATATAAACATAGTAGGTTTCCCACCAGGGAAATCAGGATGTATCATATGAGGATTTCCAACAATGTTGAAAGCCTTAACAACTTTGGAATCAGGTAACATTCTTTGAACGGTCTCACCAGCAGAATCTGTGTGACCTAAAGCTAGTCTTGGTGGCATACCTTTAGTAAAGTCTAACGGATTAGTTACATCGATAACAATTTTCTTGGCAAGATTTTTTGAATTTGATAGTTGTATCGCATCAGCTGTTCCTTCCCACAAAGTTGCTAAGACAACGAGTTCACCAAAACTCGCCGTTTCTGCAAATGTTCCTGCTGATGCTTTTTCTTTATCGTGTTTGACTATCCATTCAGTAATCTTACTCTGATTCGGATCACGTGAACCTATCTTAACTTGGTGTCCAAGTTCAATAAAACCATCTCCAAGTCTGCGTCCTACGTCTCCGGATCCTATTATTCCAATTTTCATGATGTAGTTTTCGTCTTCTGATTTATACGCTTTACATTTAGTGCAACTACATCAAAAAATTTAGACATAATGACTAAATTGAACCGAATCGTTAACAATACGATTCACTTTGGCTACTTAAAAAAAAGATAATTCTTGATTAGTTTCTTTGATAATTGCCATAACCCGAATGGTTATCATTTCTTCTATTCTCAAACATATTTCTTTTTGGTGCTGGTGGACTATCATTTTCGTGTCCCGGATGTGATCTTATGTGGGGCCAATATTCGGAAGGAGTAATCGGGTTTTTACAAATTGGACAATTTTGATGATCACATTTATGATTTCCTATGAAATTAGGATGAATTGTCAAGTTACACTTATCGCACTTATTTTTTTCCAAAATTGCTCTAAATACAGTACTATTATGCACAATAAAGATGTATTGATATCGACATTTATCAACCAGTATTCAAGACAATGCAATAGACTAATACAGTAAGGTGAATGAACGAGAATAGAAATTGAATCCCATTGCAATGAGACGTCTAATCCTTGCGATAACCATAGGTATACTAAGCGTCATCTTGGTCGCAGTTATTTTGGAAAAAATTAAATGAGGCGTTTGTTATCAATGAAACAAAAATGATATTAGTTTCTACTCCTATATTGTTGCGAAGTAAAGTTCTCTATATAAGGAAACTAGAGTTCCCAATACAAAATAAGCTGGGATAAAATAGAGGGGAAATGTTATCCTAATGGCCATCCAAAATGATCAAATTGTTCTGCAACATCATTAATATTTGTACTATCCTGCGTCCAGAACTGATTTGCTATGGGTGATGTGCCTGATAGGCCTTTTGAAGAACCGTAGAAGATTTGTACTGCACCAGCATCTTCTATTGCACCAGCATCTTCATTGGGTATGCCAATAGCAACGTCA
>Ga0193715_1000364_pt1 | contig 11554 bp, 9 predicted proteins | sample U2m2metaG_FD_143040 | JGI IMG/M metagenome (GOLD analysis project Ga0193715, IMG submission 143040) | Soil microbial communities from a riparian zone of the East river system, Colorado, United States - U2m2 | ecosystem: Environmental > Terrestrial > Soil > Riparian zone | place: USA: East River... | reverse complement strand
GTTCCGGCCGCTCGTGACCTATAAAGTATATTTCGATAACGCTTCGGGAATCAAAATCGGCGCGCCAGTCATGTTGGCCGGCAGAAAAATTGGGCAGGTCCAGAAATTGTTTTCGCCAGTATCACCCGAGGAAGACCGGCGTGCGCAAGAGATTGCCGCTACATTGAATCCGTCCCAACCAGAAGCCACGCCCACGCCTTCGCCGGGGAAGCCGAGGTATGAGGTGCGGGTGGATGTTCAGGTGGACAAGAATGCCAAAGTTTACCGCGATGCGCGCACTCGGCTGACTCAGCTGGGACTTCTGGGTGATATGGCAATCGACATCACTGAGGGAACGGAAAACTCGGGACGCGCCAAAGATGGCGAAATGTTCGCCGGCGAACGCGTTCCTGATTTCTCGGAGGCTGCAGCCAAATTGTTGGAAGTGATCAAACCGGTCGCATCAGAAGCTACTTCCACCTTGAAGGATCTCCAGACTACGTCTCAAAATCTTAGCCGGCTCACCGATGAAAATTCAGAACTCAATGTCGCGCTGGGCGAGTTCAAAACATTTGGCGAACATCTTGTCGATCTTAGCGCACCGGATGGCGCTCTTTCGCATTCGCTCAATAACATCGAGAAAATCAGCGCGGACCTCACAGCCAACAACAATATCGCGGTCTCACTTCAGAACTTTCGCGATTCCTCCGAACGGTTGAAAGCCACCATGAACGATCTCGGCCCGGCCGGACGTAACATTAAGGATTTCAGCGAAACGGTGAAAACCCAGCCGTGGCGTTTAATCTGGCCGTCGACAAAAAAATATCCCGAAGAGCAGCAGCAAACCGCGTCGACGGGGGGGCAAACAATCAACATCCGCAAAAGCACCAAGGCGAAGCCAAGTCCCAGGCCAACGCGGCGCAGCGCTTCCCGCGAATAGATAATTGCTGATTGTCAGGCAGCCTTTTTTTGGAGGCCGGCTTCCAAAAATTTCAGGATCGCCGCTTCTCCGGAGCGAAGATCGATAGTTTCTTTTTCGAGCTCTTCTCCGGTTCTCTTTTTCAAACCCGCGATTAAATTTCCGTCTAGATAAGCTTCGAGCACAGCGGGATGAATGTAACACTTCCGGCAAATCGCCGGCGTGTTGCGCAGAATTTTTGCGACCGCTCCGATCGCGTCCTTGATGTTGGCTTTTGCCTGCTTCTTCGTTTCGAAATCACCGGCGGCCGTTAATGCGATTGCGGCCAGAACAGTTCCAGCCCATGTCCGGAAATCTTTGGCCGTAAAATCCTCGCCGGTGATTTCGCGTAGATAATCGTTCACATCTTGTGAAGTGATATCGCAAACGTCCTCGTTCTCGTCGATGTACTGAAACAATTCCTGTCCCGGCAAATCCTGCAGTTTCAAGATGATCTTCGCGATACGCCGGTCGGTTATATCTACATCGTGTTTGATGCCGCTCTTTCCGCGAAAACGGAATCGCATCTTCGATCCCTTCACATCAACATGTCGATCTTGCATGGTCGTCAGGCCGAACGATTTGTTTTCGCGAGCGTATTCTTCGTTACCCACGCGGATGAAGCTGAGCTCGAGCAATTGTACGATCGCCGCCAGCACTTTGTTTCGAGGCAGTCCGGGCAAGGAGAGATCTTTGCTCACACTTCGTCGAATTTTCGACAGCGTTTTCCCAAACGAAACAATTCGTTCGTATTTGTTTTCGTCGCGCATTTCGCGCCAACGCTCGTGATAAATGTACTGTTTGCGCTTTCGTGCATCGCGCCCAGTCGCCTGGATGTGGCCGTTTGCTGACGGGGAAATCCAAACGTCTGTCCATGCCGGCGGAATGGCGAGCCGCTTAATCCGCAAAAGCCTTTGCTCATCGCGGATTGCTTTGCCCTCCGTATCGAGATACTCGAAGTCGTCATTCTTAGCCTTGCGTGTGTAACCTGGCTGATTCTCGCTGACGTAGCGTAATCCAGCTTCCTCAGCCGCTTCGACCGGTTCAGCATTAACCTTTACCTCGGCAATCTTCTTTTTTTCCTTACGCATCTTTTTCGCGGAAGCGTACCCGTAATTGAATTCGCGTTAGAAGGTAGAAACGGACCGCCAGGCCGTCCGACTAACATTTCCGGCGCACTTGGCGAGCGCGCCCTACCGGTTAAGGCCCGTAGCTCTTCGTAAACTTCTTCTTCGACTCGGATTCCGCCGAGGTAGCCGGTGTCGATAGCTCAGGCGGTGTCGATGTTTGAGCTGGCACGCTTGGCTCGGCTGAGGTCGCCGGTTCCGGCACTGGCGCCGGCTGCGAGGCACCGCCTCTCTCTTGGGCCCGCGAAACTTCCACAAACGCCATCTGCAAATTGGAAAGCGCGTTGCGCAGCACTGTGGTCTCTTCGTTTGTCAGATTTCCACGCGTTTTTTCCTGAATCATCGCCAGTTGATCGATGAACATCTTGGCCAGCTCCAGGTTCACTTCGCCTTCGCCGGTTTTTGGATTTGGAATCTGTCCAAGAAAAAGGGCGGCATTCTGTGCATGCATCATCACAAATTCGATGAAGCGCTGTGAAAGCTCGCCGCTCTGGGTGCTGGTCTGAACTTCAGCCATGGCTCACTTCTGTTTCGTGGCTGCGGCCCCCTCTGGGGGTCGCACCGTTGCCAAAACGTAAGGCTGATCCCGAAAATATTTCGCGGCAACGCGCTTGATATCATCGAGCGTCACCGCGTCGACGTTGCGTTGAAGCGATTTGTAATAGTTGAAGCCCAGCCCATAGAGCTCATCCAGCGCGGACTGATAACCGAACGAATCGTTGCTCTGGTTCGCGATTTCCTGCTGCCCGATCAATTTCTTTTTTGCGCGTGCCAGTTCTTCATTCGTAAGACCATCCCTGGCGAGTTTACCGATCTCATCGAGTAACGCGGTTTTCACTGGCTCGATCTTTTGCGGATCGGTGCCGAGATAAAATGCGAAAAGCCCCGGCACGAGCCCCTCCATCTGGCTGGCGCCCACGTAGTAGGCCAGCCCCATCTGTTCGCGAATACGGATGAAAAAGCGAGAGCCAAGATCGCTGCTTGCCTCATCGATCAATTGCAGCGCGTATCGGTCCGGACTGAAAATATCTGCGCCGCGATATCCTACCATGATTACGCCTTGCGCTTTGTCCTTTCGGCTTTCGACAGTCTCCGTTTTACTGAGTGGTGCGGCGGGATGCGCGTCCGTCAAGGCAAGCGCGCCGGGTCTCATTCCACCAAGAGCCTGCTCGAAAAGCTGTTTCACCTCCGCCGCCTTCACATCGCCAAAGACGAAAATGACGCCGTTTTTCGCGACCACATAACGATCTCGAAATTCAAGCAAATCTTTCTGATTCAGCCGCTGGACCGACTCGACCGAACCGTTTGCCCGCAAGGCGTACGGATGCTGGGTGAAGAGCGCTTGCCGCAAAATGTTGCGCGCAACAGTTGTCAACTGCTCTTCCTCCTGTTTGATCGCGGCGATCTGGATTTCTTTTTCCCGCGCAATCGCTTTTTCCGGCATGGTCGCATTGAGCAACACGTCCGAGAGCAACTCGACGGCCAACTTGACATCGGGCTTGGTCACTTCGAGGGAAACGTTGAAGGTATTGTTGCTGGCCTCGCTCGAGATCGAGCCGCCGACCGCTTCAATCTCGTTTGCAATCTGCTCCGCTGTGCGTGTTGTGGTTCCTTTCAACAGCGCCTTCGCCATTAAGCGCGTAATGCCATTTGTTTGCGGCGTTTCCGCCAGAAGCCCGCTGCGAAAAACAGCGCCCATCGCAACCAGTGGCAAACGCGCATCTTCCCGCACCAGAAGCCGCAATCCATTTGATAGCTCGAATTTCTGAACCTCGCCCGCGCTAATTGGCTTCGCGGCTTCAGCTTTTGCGACTAGCGAACCTTTGGGATTCAACGATATGACAGTGAGATTTTCGTTCGTCAGGTATTGGGCTGCGACTCGCTTAATGTCATCGAGCGTAACCTTCTGGACGGCGTCGAGGTAATCCCGGCTGAAATTGAGGTTGCGCGTGAGCAACCAATTCGAGCCGATATCGGAAGCCTGGCCACGCATCGTGGTCAGGGCGCCGAGATGATGACTGAGCGACATTTTTTTGGCCTTCATCAACTCCTCAGCCTTGACGCCGCTCTGCTTTACTTCATCGAGAATGCGCAACACCAATTGCTCCGCTGCTTCGCGTTTCTTTGGATCGAGAGCGGCATCGATGCCAAACAAGCCTGGATCGCCGGGCGTGTAGGAGAATGCCGATATTCGGTAGACCAGACCGGCCTCTTCCCGCACGCGCCGGTACAAGCGCGAACTGCGCCCATCGCCGAGAATGGTCGAAAGAAGATCGAGCGCGGGAACGTCCGGATTTGTGACCTCCGGAATGTGCCAAGCGAGCGAGAGGTGCGTCAATTCAGTGGCAAATTCTTGGTGAACTTCCCGACGGCCCAATTGCGGCGGTTCCTCAGGAATGAAGACCGGCTTGAGTGATTTCTCCGGATACGCCTTGAAAAATTCGGTGAGCTGCTGACGCATTTTCGCTGCATCGACATCTCCAACCACGACAAAGGTGAGATTATTCGGAACGTAGCGCGTTTTGTAATACTGCATCACCTGGTCTTGGGTGAGCTGGTTGTAAATTTCTATGTCCCCGATCACCGGAAAGTGGTACGGATGTCGCTGGTAGGCAGTGGCGAAAAGAAGCAGTCCGGCCACGCGATCGGGATCATCCAAACCCATGGCGAATTCGCGCCGGATCACTTCTTGTTCTTTCATGTACTCCTCCGGCGGCAGAGTTGAGTTCATCATCGCATCAGCCAGGACGTCGAGCGCAGTGGTGACGCCGTCCTTCGGCACGTCGATCCAAAAAACCGTGCGATCGAATGACGTGTAGGCGTTGATGTAACCGCCGACATCCTGGATTTTTTGCGCGATCGCATTGGTCGATCGTGTCTTCGTGCCTTTAAAGAGCATGTGCTCGAGAATGTGGGACAAGCCGGCGCCGAGATGTTGGTCCTCATCGATGCTACCCGTGGCGCACCACGCTTGCACACTTGCTACCGGGGCGCTGTGATCCTCCTGCACAATGATGGTAAGTCCATTGGGCAGGACCCATTTTTGCGCTGAGCTCGGCGGGAAAGTGATCACCGTCGAATCGTCGGTGGGGGCGGCTTTCAAATTTGCAGAACTAAACATACTCGCGACGACGAGCGCCAGGCCTGGCGCGAATCGAATCATACGGATTTTGGCGCTGTCAGTTCCGACGGAGGTTTCGCGGCCGTTGGTTTCGCTGGCGTGAACGGCTTCGCAAAAGCCTCTTCAAAATCATAGACGTTCTTAAAATCCTCCAGTGAATCTTCCTCTGTCTTCCCGAAAATGCCCGCTTCGATCAGGTTGAAAACCATGTGCCCGATATCTTCGCAGCAGTGAATTCCCCAGGAGGAAAATACCGTCATCACCATCGGCCCGAATTCCTGCAGGGCATATTGCCGTACCCCATCCAGCAGCTCCGGTCCGGCCACATGGCGCACCGTCGCGCCTTTGATTTTTTTCTGTTGTTTCGTCGTGAAATCAAGCGCGTCGCGCAAAAACACGTAAGCATCACGCGTGTAACGCGGATCGCTGGCGACAATCGAATCAAGAGCTTCGGCAAATCCAATTTTCTGCATGGGAATGAAAAAGGCGCGGTTTAGTCGCGCGGCATATGATAATCAGCAACTACCGCGCAAGCAACTGCGGCGCAAGATCGACATTCGTTATTTATCGGACCAGATAGCGAATCGATCTGTTGCTGAGCGACCCGTACAGCGCCTAATCTTCGAACTGTTCCGCGAGCGAATCGAGATAAACCGACAGCGCGTCCCGCCGCCGCGGAGCAGGTATCTGCGAGTCCGCCGCCGCTTTAAGGTAATCGGCGAATACGCCACTACGACTGTTCGATTGCGTCGCTTCGAACCAGTTCATGTAATCATCGACGTCGTTCATGCGGGCGACGAGTTGCGTGTGTGTTATCTGCAGACGCGCAAGACGCTGAATAATTCGCTTGCGTTTGCCACGCGCCAGCAGCTCGGCGATTTGCTGGTACTCCCTGACAATCGGGCGCATGACTGGATTCGCCCGGATTGTAAACAAAACTAAATTCTGGCTCAATTCATTGAGTGCCGTCTTCTCCGCTACTGAGGGCTTTCTCTGTGCTAGGTCGCCGAGTTGCGCCTGTGTGGGTGATTTTCCGGCGTCTGGAGTCTTTACGCGCAACAATTCATTCAGCCGTTGTTCGCTTTCGGCGAAGGTGAGCAACTGATAACTTTGCGCGTCGCCTAGTCGCGCGACGGCCGACTGCCAGGTTTTTTCCACATTCTCGCCCAATAGTGGAAACTGCGCCTTCAGATCGGCGAGCGGATCGTTTGAGGCGTGCGATAAATTGTGGATGTACCGCGCCAGTCGCAAATGCCCGTCGATTCCGCCCACAAGCAATTGGACAAGCGAAAGCGAATACGCGCGATAAAGCAGGCGGCCCGGTGAATCGACCAGCCCGGGGCGCTGTTGGAGAAATTCCCCGAGCGACATCCGTTTGACCGACACCAAAAGTGCTTCCACAAGCGGTCCGCGATCACGCCCCGGCGTCAGCGCAAGCACGCCTTCGAGTAACCAATCTGGCGGCTCGACGAAGGCCGTGCCAGGAGCGACGTCCGGTTCACTCCGATAGATCATTTCTAATAGAATCGCCCGCAGCAGTTCGCGCTCCACCAGCGTGGCGTCAATCTTTTCGGCGATGGTCAAATCGAACTGGAGCTTTAGGCCAAAACCCGTCTGGCTAAATCGCAACGCGGCCGGTGGAATTTCCGGGAGATTTGCCTGCGCAGATTGCAAATTGACGACGATCGGCGTTTTCCACCCGTCGGGCTGTCGTAACAGGGCGAGCAAATTGGCCTTGGTCTGCTCTGCCAGTTCAGAAACCGCGCCGCGCAACGTAGTATTGGCACCGTAGATGATGAATTGCCGTGAAGGACTCATGCTGCGCGCCAATGTTGCCGCACGGAGCGATTGAGAGGAGATGACGATCGACAGAAGTATGAAGATCGCGCGCCAGATGGTCTTCATCTATAACCGCCAATAATATGCGCAGACTGGTGAACTAGCGAACAAGTACTGCGGCGAGATTTTTTCACTGGCAGGCGGAAAAATACCGAGACTCTCCCGGTTTTGCGGGGTATAATTTGCAAATACCCAAATATCTATGAACACAAAACTCGTACTTTTCTTAAGTTGCTTCGCGGCAGTAGCGCTGACGGCTTCCGCAGTAAACGCTGATCCGCGCGGCGGCGGACATGGCCGACATTTTAGCTCGATGTCGCGGGGTGGCCAGACGTTCACCCGAAGCGCACCGACATACAGTGGCCGGAATTGGAGTGGCGGTAATTACAGTGGTCGCAATTGGAGCGGCAACAATTGGAGTGGCAGCAATTGGCGCCATCATCGATCTTCCCGTAATCAGTTCGTTTTCTTTGGCGCCTTTGGTTATCCGTTTTTCTACGGGTATCCCTCTTACGGGTACTATCCGTACGACTACTACGGCTACGGCTATGGTTACCCCTACGGGTCTGATTATTACGGCGGGTCCGCTTACGGATACGGTTACGGTTACGGCGATCAAGGGTATGGCTACGACGATCAGGGGTACGGCTACGGCAGATGGAATCATGGGATCAGAAACGCGACGCGCGATTCGGGCGTACGAACGCAGCCACGATCAGCGGGAGTACGGCATGATCGATCGCTACTAGGCTCTGCTGACAATCGGCCCTGGTCGATCCCGCGTTCGACTGCCGATTTTTCGGTTGGTTGACCGGCGGACCCGCAAGGGGAGAAGGGGCGGGCCGCCGGTTGTCCTATTTCGACGCCATCAGTGCAAGCGAAACGGAGATTGCCTTTGAGCCTCTTCAAGCTCATCCGCTCGGCTCTTTTCCCGGCTTTTTCTCAGGTGTCTTCGTCGATGTAGCCGGCGAAGTCTTGCCACCAACTTCTTTGGTGGTGGTCGATTTTTCCGCTGCAGCCGGAGTGGATGGCGCTTCTTTTTTGGCGGCCTCTTTGTATGAGTCGCTTCGATAATCTGTGATGTAAAAGCCGGAGCCCTTGAAGATAAGGCCGGCACCGGTGCCGAGCAGTCGCTTCACTTTTCCATGTCCCCATTTCGGCAGCCGGCAAAGGTTCTTTGGGCACTCGCGCAACGGCTCATCGCGCATCGACTGAAACGCTTCAAAATTTTGTCCGCACTTTTGACAAGAATACTCGTAGGTAGGCATGATTTTTAGAATTGGCGGACGGCGACCGCGGTCGGAAGTCTGCATTAAACCATACACAATTCAAGGCCGGTCACCCTCGTGCAGGTCAATTTTTTACGTAAATTTTCTAAGCCGTAAGAAGCTGCCTCTTCCTTGACATTTCGCATTGCGTGCGCATTAGAAAGTCCATCCAAAAATTTCTTATGCCCCGTTCGTTTTATCGCAGTCTGTTGCCGGCAGGTTCCGCTGCTCTCCTTCTTTTAGCGGCTGGTTGCGGGGAAGATCCCCGTTTCTCAACCAAGACGCAGTATCTTGGCGGTATGTACGGAAACGCTCCCGCCGGCCCCGCACACGATACTGTCTCATACTGGGACGGAGACGGGATTGAGGGGAAGCCCTCCATTAAGATCAGTCTCGGGGAGCAACGCGCCTATTTTTACAAAAGCGGTGTGCTTGTCGGCGTTTCCCAACTCTCGACTGGCCGCGAAGGGCTAAATACTCCCTATGGGCATTTCTCGATCATTCAGAAGGACATCAATCATGTCTCCAGTCTATTCGGTGACTACGTCGATTCGGCGGGCAACGTGGTTGTGCCCAACGTTGATGTAACGAAGGATCCGAAACCGCCGGGCGCTCATTTTAAGGGGACGCCAATGCCTTATTTTATGCGCATCGTGGCAGGGACAGGAATGCATGCCGGTTATTTGCCGGGTTACCCAGCTTCGCACGGATGTATCCGGATGCCTGAATTTATGGCGGAAAACTTTTTCAAGTCCGTGTCGACTGGAACGCCAGTCACAATCACCAACTAGGTTTTCCCGTAGAAATCAGCATCCGGGCTTGCAGAAATTTCGCGACGGCGGCATTCTCGTCGGTCTGTCGCTCGAAACATGATCATCATCACGCAACCGAACGCCACCGAGGAACAGATCAATCGGATCGTCACTCGTGTCCGTGAGTTCGGATTGGACGCACAAATCAGCCGGGGCGCGTCGCGAGTCATCATTGGTGTGATCGGGCCTGAAGCATTCCTTCGCGAAAAACCGGTCGCTGCCATGCCGGGCGTCGAAGCGATCGTCCCGGTGCTAAAGCCCTATAAACTCGCCTCGCGCGAATCCCGCGAAGCCTCATCGGTGGCGATTGGTGGCGTCCAAGTGGGGACGAATGAAGATGTCATTCTAATTTCCGGCCCATGTTCGGTCGAAAGCAGAGAGCAGATTTTTTCAATCGCAAAAATCGTCAAAAAATCGGGTGCAAAAATCTTGCGTGGCGGCGCATTCAAACCGCGCACTTCACCGTACAGTTTTCAGGGTTTGCGCGAGGACGGCCTTCGGTTTCTCGCTGAAGCGGGCGTGGAAACGGGCCTGCCCGTGATCACCGAAATCATGGACCCACGCGATCTGTCCGTGATTGAAAAATACGCGGACTGTCTCCAGGTGGGCACGCGTAACATGCAGAACTTTTCACTCTTGAAAGAGGTGGGCCGCAGCAGATTGCCTGTCCTGCTCAAGCGCGGATTCAGTGCCACGATCAACGATCTGATTATGAGCGCTGAGTACATTCTGAGCGAGGGCAACATGAACGTGATCCTCTGCGAGCGCGGCATTCGCACGTTCGAAACGGCGACACGCTACACGCTCGATCTGAGCGCCGTTCCACTCTTGAAATCCAAAACACATTTGCCGGTAATTGTCGATCCAACCCACGCGATCGGATTGCGTAAATTTGTTCCGCAAATGTCCCTCGCCGCGCTCGCTGCCGGTGCGGACGCGCTCATGATTGAAGTACACGATTCCCCGGAGCTGGCTAAAAGCGACGGCGATCAAGCGCTCACGCCGGAAATTTTCGCGGACCTTGTCCCGCGTCTTCGCGCCGTGGCCGCGGCGATTGGCAGGAAGCTCTAGCCGTTCTACTCGGCGTCGCTCCCGCGAGCAACTTTGAACTTCGAGCTCTTTTCGGCGACACCTAACCCGTGCAGAAATCGGGGTACGCAGAGCTTCTAGAAATCGTTGCGGAGAGCGAGCCAATTGCGCGCAAACGTCGAGCAATCGAGGGAGCGCAATGGCCTGTGCCGTTTTCGCATGTAGTCGAGCCGGCGCACGCTTTTCTACTCGCCGCTATCGCGTCCAAGATCGACAAGACGATCTGGGTCCTCTGTCCGAGCGTCCATTCCCAGGAATTGCTCTATGAAAGTTTGCTCAACTGGGAGCCGAACGCGCTTTTTCTGCCGGAAGCGGAATTCGCCGCGATCGAAAATATTCTGCCAGACCCGGAGATCGCGGCGGAACGACTCGCAGTGCTCACGCAACTTGAGCGCAAGCAGTCCCCGCAGCTGATCATCGTAACACGCGCCAGTCTTGATCAAGCTGCTCCCAGACCCAGCGCGCTTCAAACTGCCTTCGTTCAGCTTCGACGCGGAACAAACGAGAAAATGGAGCGTATCCTCGGACAGCTCGCCGGAGCCGGTTATGAACGCGTAGCTCAAGTCACAGCGCGCGGACAATTCGCAGTGCGCGGCGGAATTGTTGATCTTTATTCGTGGCAAGCCTCGTTACCGTTGCGCCTCGAATTTTTCGGCGACGAAATTGAATCTTTGCGCGAGTTCGACATCGATACCCAGACTTCGGTGCGTGATTTAAATTCCGCTGATATTTTGCTCGGAGCGGTGGATGATGAAAGTGGCACCGTCCGCGATTATCTGGCACGCGATCATCTTCAGATCGACATCGAGTCAGACAAAAATTCCACCGCTCACATTCAAATCAGCGAAGGCTGGATTGAAGTCGGTCCAGAAGATTTCAGTGGCGCGTTTCAAGATTGCGAAATTGGCGAATTCGCAATTGGTGATCTCATGCTCATGGAAGCAAAACGCGCGCAATTTGCCGCGCGCCTGAATGAATGGCGCACGAACAAGGCGAAGATCGTCATTTATTTCCAGACCGAGGGCGAGATTGAGCGTTTTCGTGAAATCATGGACGGGAAGGACGTGCTTGACGATGTCGAGCTTGTCGAAGGCACTCTCGCCCGCGGATTTTGTTTCCCGGCCGCCGATCTTGTCGTGCTCTCGGCGGCGGAATTATTCGGAAGGCTGGCCGCCCATGGGCGCCGGCGATTGCGACGCGCAGAACGCCATCGTGCGCAGATCGATTTTAGCGAACTCACCGAAGGCGATTTCGTGGTCCATCTCGAGCACGGCATCGGAAGATTCCTCGGGCTGCAAAAATTTGGTAGGGCGCGACCTGGGCCTGTCCTGAGCGCAGTCGAAGGAGGCGCACCGGAAAAC
>Ga0193715_1000362_pt1 | contig 11591 bp, 13 predicted proteins | sample U2m2metaG_FD_143040 | JGI IMG/M metagenome (GOLD analysis project Ga0193715, IMG submission 143040) | Soil microbial communities from a riparian zone of the East river system, Colorado, United States - U2m2 | ecosystem: Environmental > Terrestrial > Soil > Riparian zone | place: USA: East River... | reverse complement strand
AATGCGAGTCGTGTTCTTTAGGTATTGAAGTTTATCACCTGATGAAGAAATAGAAAAGGGAAAAAATGAAAATCATCTGCTTACCACCATACTAAAGAAAATTATTATAATTTAAGTTACTTCATCATACATGAAAATGTCTGAACTTGGTTTAGTCGAATATTTCAGCATGGCAGAGGCACTTGGAATAATTGCTACAATGCTTATAGTCCTATATTTCTCAAGGAAGCAAACGCAGACTCTATCAATAGATATCGAAACAAAAATTCTAAATGATTTGGACGAGAAATTACATGAAATTACCCAGATGGGGATTGAGCGGCCAGAGTTAATTAAGGTAGTAAGCAATGTTCAATCAAACTTGGTCCCAGAGGTGGCATACACTTATCATATTCTATACACCTTTGTGCATGTTTTTCATATGAGACAAAGAAAGGTGCTAAGTGATAACGATTGGACTGGATGGATGCGGTGGATGAAAAGTGCTTTTGAACAAGGCACAATAAGTGAAATATGGAAAAATATTGAAGTAGAGAAATGGTTTGACCCTGCCTTCGAGGAATTTATCAATAAGGAATTGATTCCAACAGTCAAAAATAAGTGAACTGGCATTGGCTATAATAATAATTGTCATCAATCCCAACCAGCTATATCTTTTTCTACAATTATTCTTGTAGGTTTTATTCGTACAAGAATCAGACCTTCCTTACTATTTTTCTACATTCTAAAACCTCCTTTTTGATTGTAAGGGTGTATTTTTAGTGCCATAAATTGTTATAAAGGAAAATGGTGGCATCAGATCATCAACACAGATACTCACTCTATTATCTAGCTGAATATTGTTTGCTTTAACTGATCTGTCACCGGTGGCAAAAATGATATTTCCTACCTTACCTTCTCTACTGTTCCCGTTATCTAATACAAACCAAATTGGAACAACATGAGAACTTCCATCTTTTCTAACTGTAGCAAGTTTTCAAGTAACATAAGACTTGTAGATAACAATTCAATCTTAGAACGGATTGAAATTGTGTAGTTGGATTCTGATAAAACTCCCATTACCCAAATTTGCCTCTCATCAGACTTGATGTTAGTTTATGATCGAAATATCAGACGAAGACTTAGAATCGATGCTGAATAGATTGTAAGTCACTATTATGATAGATGAATACCAGATCAAGCCTCTTTCTTTTTCAATAGTCTAAAAGACATAACAAAAATAACCAATATTACTCCAGCACTAATTAGAAAAGTAGCTGCCCCAATTGAATTATACAACAATCCACCCAAAGTTAACCCAACTATACTCGCCAGGCCTCCAAAACTACCTGCAACGCCCTGAACTGCTCCCTGAAGTTTTGATCCTGCGCGTCTTGACAATATGGACATGAAAGAGGGCCACATAAGACCGTTTCCAACTGCAAATAGTATTACGGCCCCGCTGACTGAGACAATATTATTTGATACAAATAAAATAAAATTTGTACCTAAAATTAAGCTACCAATGATGACTAATTTTTCCTCTGAGAATTTTTTTAATGCTTTACGTAAGACAGGACCTTGGATCAAAACCATTATTCCACTTAATACTGCATAAAATATCCCCAACTGTGTTACTGACCACTTTAGATCATTAGCTGCATGAGTCGGAAAGGCTGCATAGTAGATATTAAATCCAAGAAATATCAAAAAATATAATATAAGTAAAAAAGAGATATGTTTTAGTCGGAAAACATCTCGCAATCTAGGTTTTTTACTATCTACCTTAGAATAGGGCTCTCTGCATTCTTGCGAAAAGACTTTTCTGATGGTTCCTTCTTCCGGAACTAATATTTCTTCTGACGAGGGCTTGGATTCTCTTAACAGAAAGCCTATTACAATTAATGTGACCAAAGATAGAATTAATGCTGCTAGGACTGGCAATATTGCTCCATAGATAGTTCCCCCTAAAATTCCAGCTAGCGCAGGACCTAGAATAAACCCGAGGTTGGAAGAAATCGCCATTTTTCCAAAGTTTTTACTCCTGGTCGCGTCTGATGAAAGGTCCGCAAGATAAGCATTCGCAACAGAAATATTCCCACCAGTAATGCCGTCAATAGCTCTGGCAAGAAATAAGATTAGCAACGGAACACTAATGGCAACAGTTCCAACGTAGGCGATACCAATGCTAAAAGATTTTTCAAAGGGCAAAAATAATGCAATAAGAAATAGTATCCAACCAACTGATGTTCCTGCATTACTCAATAGAAGGACTTTTTTCCTTCCAAAAGTATCAGACCATCTTCCTAAAACTGGAGCTCCGATAAGTTGGAAAGCAGGGTAAGTAGCGGCGAGTAGACCATAAACTATAGCATTACCTCCAAATTTCATGACTAAAAAAACTAGGAAAGGCAAAACAATACTAAAGCCAAGAGTACCTACAAAATTAACCAATAATAGAGGAAAAAGTGAAGGCTGTTTTACTAGACTGGCCATTATCTAGATAACCATGGGGTGTCATTTAAAAATTAAGTACAAATGAAATTGTGCAACTTCAAACAAACAAGAGTTTTGAATCACGCAAGAAATGATTTCAAAAATCGTTGTTTTAACTATCGAACTTCATTGAGTAGTTTGGGATAGGGCTTGTTAGCATACGTCATTTTGGGTGTTACAAGTTATCTCTGATCCATGCCCGCCCTTTAAAATGATAAATTTTCTTTCCCCATTTCAAAGCAATTTTCAGCAGTTGTTAGTTATGTTCTACTCTCTAAAGCCTAGTGAATGACTCTTGATGTTTCTGAAAGTCATAAAAATTAGTAGCAGCGAAGGTCTAGGGTAGTTTCGTTATAAGCCACAATTTTGAGCCAAAAGTCAAGGCCCTTTAGGGAGATCTTTTGGTCTGTTTTGGAATATCTAACTTGTTCATCATAAACAGATAAAAAATGTAGGTTAAGATCAAATCAAGTAGTTTCTAGAAACGTTCTTACAATCTTGCTGAATTGTTCTGGATATTGATACATCAATCGGTGTCCAGCATCTCTTATTTGAACAAGCCATGCCGCAGGAATTTTTTCTACTATCATTAATGAATTAGCTGCAGGAGTCCAGATGTCATCCGTCCCAACTATAACCAATGTGGGATGAGTAATATTTGACAAAGCGTTACACGTACCTGTGCCGTAGCGAGGCCTATGCCGCTGTTTCCGCCTGTAATGACAGCAATTTTTCCTTCAAGCTTTTTCATGATTTTCTACTCGTGATGCTAGGTTTTAAGATTGAGTTGAACAAGATACTTATGCTCAGATATTTTTCTTTTCTTTCTCCATATGCCCATGATGCTACTCTATGAATTCCCTGCGGATAGTGACGTCAATAGCAAACAAAACGACGATGGTCTATCCTAAAGACAACTGGGAGTATTTTAGTAAGATATATTCTTATTTGATATTCTTAATTGTTCATTATCTAGAATGACAAGGAACCGTATTCTAACTATCGCGGATCAATTCGAAGAATTAAAGGGGACCAATACCTTTACTTTCCATCCATTCCAAACGTATTGAACCCATTTAGCTTTAATAGAAATGAAGCTACTGAGGTATAGTCCTCCTTGAATAGACCAAGTACTTCTGAAGCCTTATAAACAGCCTGAGCAGAAGCAGTAGCTGGGAGCGTTAGACCTGACGTAGATGCTGTGCGTACCGCTAGATCTAGGTCCTTTACCATGTTCGTAAGAGAAAATGATGCGGTATAATCATCGTTGACGATTTTTGGCCCTTTATTTTCGCTAATACCAGTCTTAAAGTAGGTAGAATTAAAAATTTTGACAAAAATAGCTGGATCTATCTCATTTCCTCTTACAAATACCAATCCTTCGGCGAGAGCGAGTGCTATTAATGCGATGTTAATGTTAACTGCTAGTTTAACTACACTGGCCGTCCTGTAATTAGATCCTATGTAAAAGATTTGTGTACTTACATCTTTGAGAATAGGCTCGATTTGATCGTAATCTGTCTTAGCGCCAGCTGCAATTAGTGTTAATTCTCCCTTTTCTGCAGCAGTTACCCCTCCTAAAATTGGAACAGAGATCATTTTGATCTGTCTTTTCGAATATAGATCTGCTATTTTATATGATTCATCTGGAGAAATAGTGCTGCACTGTATGACGACAAGATCTGTATTCGTAGTTTCAATCAATCCGCCTTTTTCAAAGGAGACGTTTGCTACAGCTTCATAATCCTTCACACAAATTAGGGCAATATGACAATTATTTCCTATCTCTACAGGCTGATCAGCCACGTTCAGAGTAGTCGTACTGGTCGTATGCAGACGCTCTGCCTTTGACTTGTCTCTGTTATAAACAGTAACTTTATGGCCTTTCCGCGCCAGTCTAAGGGCTATCTGTGATCCCATCATTCCCAGACCAATTATACCAACATTCATACAGAAGCAAACGATGATTTAGAATAAATACCATGCAATTAGGTTAAGCATCCATTTCTGTCGGATCGAAATGCGCATGGCTGTAATCCAAGAACTGTGGTCGGCAATAGAATCAACCGAAAAGCAAGCGTAGAACCATGGAATCTCAGATGCTGCATTATTAATTGATACAGTCTCAATTCAACAGCCTTTCTATCAGCAGCTATACGTGAGACTATTGCAGTAAGGTAAGCATACTCACTTGTGTTCGCATTGTTCACAGATTTATCAGGATTTCCTGAAGACAGTGATAAAGGGAACATTTGAGGGGGGAGAAGAATTATTATCTTCTCATCAGTAGTGCACAGCCAAATTCGATAGTTTTGTTCCGGCAATACAAAAATGGTCAAATCATTTGAGCTGTCAAACGCCAATTACTGCTCTTCAACTAGATTCAGGAAAGGCTGACAATGCAACAGGTATAGTCAAGAATATGACAGATATTGGGAACCTAACATCATGATCTCTCCTTCTCTTTTTGAGCGCCACGAGGACTTCGTGAAAGCCAAAGCCAAATCCTAATGCTAATGCTAGATTTGTCATAACGTCGCCGGTTAATTTCATTATCGGTAAAACTCGAAAATATGAGTAATTTGATAATGGCTCTAATGGAACCTATATTAGCTAATGAACTTCAAAATCCGTACGTATCTTTCGGGATGTGGAATACGGAAGAAGTTGATAAAGCCATTCTTGATTTCTAGAACGGGCATTACGATTTGTTACTATTCATTTTAGTTTGAGTACTGGGAGTATTAACAGAATCACAACTATCCCTCCTAATACCCAGGCTACAGAATATCCCAATCGATTCACAACAAATGAAAAAAGAATTGGAATCCAGAAAGCACCAAACAATGAAATACCATTCACAAAACTTACAGCAAGAGGTTGATACTCATACTGAAGGTTGTTGATTTGTTTTGCTTTAGCATAGACTATTACAAAACCAGATGATAAGAAAAATCCTGCTATAATAATTGAGGGGATGATTATATATAATGAAGCAATAGCAATCCCAATCATAGTAGCTGCAGCAGCAATACCTGACATGAATAACAGCTTCTTGGCATGTCCAATTGTATCATAGATCCTTCCAAATAGAGGAGAAGAAACAAGGGCAATTATCAGACTTAGACTCCCTATAAAACCAGCCACTACAGGATCTATCTTCAAATTGCCTGCAAGATAAAACACGATAAATGTCAAGACTAGACTGGACGCCGCTTGAAATCCAAGTAATGTAATTCCAAGGATAACGAGCGATTTGTTAAATAAAATCTTGAGTATATCAGGCATCTTGATTCTAAAACCTGTTCGAGTCTTTTCATCCTCTGTTTGCAATGCAATCATTAACATTAAAACAGTAATTAGCCCTAATCCTCCGCTCAAGGCTATGCTAAATCTCCAGCCCACGGCTTGCACTAATATCACCCATCCAAAAAGGCCCACAATACCACCTATAGCATGTGCGGAATTAAGTAATCCTATTCCTAATCCTTCAGATCCTTTTTCTAAATATCTAGAAATTAATATAACACTAGGTCCAAAGAAACAAGCCATTCCTATACCAACTAAAAATCTCAATATTGCCATATGCAATATGTCACCGGACAATCCAGAAACTAGTGCTGCTGATGATGCAATCAAGATTCCAAAGATAGCGATCTTTCTTGAACCATGTTTTGCGGCAAGAATTCCCGCTGGTACCTGAAACAGACCTACACCTATGAGAAAACTGGCAGTAATTATTCCTAACATAGATATGTCCTGTTTGAAATCTAAAGCTATAAAGTAAAAGATAGAGGCAATGTTAAACCAATTTATAGTATATACTATTCTGGCCAGCATTAAAGAAAGAACTGCTGCTCTAGAACGATTGATTATCGATTCCAACTATCCACAAGAGGAGGGTAAGGTAGAAGAATGTATATTATTATCATCTGATGAGGTGTTTAGAGATCTTAATCGATGGTTCACAGGTTAGTCCGACTTGATTAATTGGGCTAGTAAAATTTCATTGAATTCAGAAGAACCCACCAAAAGCTTTCATCTGCTATTTCAGCTTCGGTCGCATTAAGTTTATTGCATATTCAGTTCTTAGAAGAAATGTAGTTAAATATGCCTTATTTAACAGTTCACTAACCATTCGATATCCAATTAATCAGATCAGTCTCTCTCTACCTCTTATATTCTAAACATTGACTTCTTTTTCGCTTTGTGTTCCATTAATTCTAGAATCATCATCTTCTGTCTGATGCTGTACATTTTTCACAGTTCTTATAATTTCAGCTTATCAGAAACATTGATAATATCATTAAGGCTCCTTACTTTCCTTTTTATATCATCCATAAGAGATGAAAGAGAATGTTCCCGTCATAACATAAGCAATTGGTCCCTAGGTTCATATTTTACATAGTCGTGGGCGATTTTCCCACATCATATCAACCTTCTCCATCCTGTTAACAATCACAATTACAATACTAACTAAATTTACGTCTGTGTTTGGAGTAAATCCTTTTAGCGGTGTAAATGGGATTGGAATAGAGAATAACAAATGTTGAATTGGACGCCTCGAATAAGATGCTCGACTATCCTACCTACATGATAATGCAAATACAAGATGGATACAATGGATACAATGATGCAATCAAATACTTCGCATAATGGATCATTGATCTTTTGCGATATGTTGTCAGACGCTATTATTTACTCAAGAAACAGATTGCTATTATTGTAGACGCTTTCTAGCCTTTTGGAAATCAATGCACAATCAATACTATGAAAAAGCTGCATCTCTTTGTTCTTTTGCCCTATTATTTCTAGTGTAGTTCCGGTACCAAAATCTTTCTCATCGTTTGCCATGGTAATTGGCTTACCACATATACATTGTTCTTGTTGTGATTCTGACATTAGGCCATTTCTGAACATATATTATATAAAGACGAATATTGCAGTATAACACGATGTAGCTATCTAGGTTAACTGTAGTACCAGATTTATTTCGCTTTCCTCTTTAGATTCCTTAACATAACAATTCCCCTGAGTATTTAACGACTGACACATATTTACAGGGCGAGTGAGCCTTGGCTTAGATTGATAAAAAATCCGTGGCTGAACAGATACATTACTCTATGATTAAAAGCGGCCGATATGTTAGATTGGGATCAGTATAACAGTGAGTACAGAAAAGAATGTTTGATTGGGATCAGCATGTCTAAGGCAGGTTAAGCTTCTTACACGAAAAAACTAGGAATATTGTTTATGTAAATAGCACCATTTCCATGATTTGTTTGGTAATGCGATCATTACAGAGTGACCAGTTTTTTGGAAATGTTTTGTAGCATGAAGACCAATAGAAGAATCGCAGCACCCTACATGACCGCAAATTAAACACATACGTATTGCAACCCAATCAGTCCCTTCTTTTTCGCATTCTTCGCAACCAGATGTTCTAGAGGAAATATTATTCTCGTCTATACCCACAAAATGTTCGCAGTTTTTCTTATTGTTCATAATCTAATAATCTAATATTATTTGACATATTTAACAGCTGAGATGGTGGTTTTTTTTAATTAATCTACCTTTGACTACTCTTTCTATATTACACGTACCTCTGCTTGGTCAATAGTTGCAATTGTATCTTTGATATCGTAGGAGTCACAAGTATATGACTGTCCATAATAATTTATTAAAATAACTTAACCAATAATTATAAAACATTATGTCTAAATCCTGTTTTATAAAAGGTTAAAGTCATGTTAGTATATACAGTCGGCCCATCTTTCAGATATTTATGAAACAGCATATCATGTAAAACGCGAAGGTTGAATATCATTACATATTACTTTTATATTAATTCTTATATTTTGGCATACTCTTTTCCTTTTCTAAGGGCAAACTAAAAGTAAATATGGCTCCTTTACCATCTGTATTATTCGTAGCCCATATCCTTCCACCATGAGCTTCTATTATGCTCTTTGAGATATACAATCCTAACCCTGTTCCTTGAAAAGATTTTGATGCAAACCTTGTAAATAGTCTGGGCATAATTTCTGGATCTATGCCAATACCAGTATCTTTAATACTGATGATAATTGCCTTGTTGTCTTTCTCTCTTTTTGTAGTTATGAAAATGGTTCCACCTTTGTTAGTAAATTTAATAGAGTTACTAATTAAATTGGATATGACTTGATTTAATCTATATTTATCTGCTTGAACAATAATAATATTGTTGTCGTCACTATTGCTGCTGTCTTGATATATTAATTTTATATCCTTATTGTCTATTTGACTTTTATCATCATCTATGATACGAAATATTAAATCATTTAAATTAAATACTTCTTTGTTTAGATGTAATAAATTGCTTTCAATCTTTGTAACGTCTAAAATATCATCTGTAAGTCGCTGCAATCTTTTTGCATTTCTGATTACAACATCTTGTAATTTCTGTAGTTCTGTATCTTTCATTTTAAAACGAACAACTTGAGTCAAACCTAGTATTGGTTGGATTGGGCCACGTAATTCATGGGCTGCAATATTGATGAACTCTTTTTGCATCCTCTCAGTTTCCTTTATTTTCTTGTACATTTCAGTCTGAAGCCAAAAACTTTCAAATATTGAAACGTAGGACAAAACAGTTGATCTGCTATTAGAATAGGTTGCAAATCCAAGAGAACCACTAAAAGTATCCTTTGAATCATCGTTTACTTCTGTAACTAAGGACTCTTTTCTATCTATTATTACAATTGTGGATTTGGTTGCTGAAGATGTTTCTATATTTCTTACCTGAATAAGAGAAGAAGGAGAAGAAGGAGGAGATAAAACGTTTTGTATTTTTTGTTTTACAGAATAATCATTTAAAGGCGCCATGATTCTAATATTTACATTACTATCTGTTGCTATTTTTTTTAATAATTGTAGTATTCCAATATCAGCTTGACGATGTATAGTATTGGTTGTTGGAATCATTAACATTATTTCTTTTGTAGCTGATTTTATGAGATTTATGAGGAGGTTTTGTATTTCAATAGGTTCCCTAATTATTTCTACAACAATTGGTTTGATTCCATCTTCTACTTCCTTTATTTTCTGCTCAGCTGGTACAGCTTTGGACCAAAGAGTTTCAAAAAAATATTGGTGTTGCTCTACGACCTCTCTGACGTTGCTATATATTGTCTGTAATGTTACTTTCTCTTTCTTAAATAAAATAACAGGTGCAAGGTATTCATTTTCACTTGTCATAAAGTTTGCTTTAGCTCCATCTATATGGCGAACGTCTGCGACTTTCATTAGTTCTTTGGAGAAAGAAAGATTATCTTTTGTAATTTCAGTAATTTGTCTGAATCTAACACCCCTACTTTTAAGGTTAAGCAATGCCCTGTTGTATGGTTCTACCTCAATAGATATAGACGGTGCTCTAAAATCTGCACAAATATCCACCATGTTCTTAGCCCGAGATAAAATCTGAAGCAATGTTGCAACCACATTTTCCTGGCCATAAATTAGCTCACTCTTTTCTGTATATTTATTTGAATTACCCACGCACTTTCAGCTTCACTTTTGTAATTTGCTATACCGAGCAAGTGGCTATTAATGCGTTGTAAGAGCTCTATCTTATTTGTTAACAATGCTGCTTAAGACTATAACTAAATAATATTACTAATTGCTACTTTTACAAGTAATTATAATATTTGAGAGACTATATACCTATGAAAAATTGGGTAATATCTGTAAGATTCACATGATAGGAAATGAAGCTAATCGTGGCGCTAATACTCAAAACTAGACATTCTGTCACTTCTTATCTTTGGTAGTAGGCATAGCTGTTTCTGAACTATCAATAGAACATTAAAACTGCCAGTTAATTGTTAACATACACACCAAAGGTATGCCTAAGTGCCGATTCAAGATCTGAAAATCTAAATTTATATCCACCCTTTAGTAAACGGCTCGGTATAACGCGAGTACTAGAAAAAAATAATGAATCAGCTAATTCTTTTCCAAATACTGCCCTTGCTATAAAAGCAGGAAGAGTAAACGATGTAGGCTTTGATAAAACCTTTCCAATTGTTTTTTATGGCATATAGTATAGTAGTTAGCACATCATCTAATGCAATCCAGCTTATATACTGGTCTCCACTTCCTATTTTGCCTCCTAATCCAAGCTTAAATATAGGAAGAATTTTTGCCAACATGCCACCATAAGAAGACAATACTATACCCGTTCGCATATTCACGACCCGAATACCTGCATCTTTTGCTATTTGTGTAGCTTCTTACCATTGTTTACAGACATGTGGTAAAAAATCTAGAGAATAGCGGGCTGTTGAAGGATTATTTCTGATAATATCTCATTGCCTCTGTCACCATAATATCCTGTAGCAGAAGCCGCCACCAATACCTTAGGTGGTCTATTAATAGAAGCTAAAGTCTTGCATAATAATTTTGTAGTTTGTACTCTACTATCTAAAATTTTCCTCTTCTTTTCTTTTGTCCATTTTCCATATATGTCCTCACCAGAGAGATTAACCACTGCATCTATGTGCTACTATCATCTGTTAGTGGTAAATTCACAAAACCAATAACAGGATCCCATTTAACAAATTTTATGACCTTTGTTGAATTTTGCTTGTTCTGTTCTAATGATGGTCTTTTAGCTGGAAGTGACGAAGACCTGACTAGCCGAATAATATTATATCCTCCAGTAGTAAGAAATGGTATTACCGCTGAGCCAATAAATCCAGAAGAACCACAAATCAGAATATTCATTTGTTTGTTATTTTTATTCATTGTTCTGTGATCATGAATGTCCTGATTCGATGTACGATGGCGATAATCAAATATCTTCGCAAGTCTTCTTTCTACCAAAGTTCGGGCAACTAATTTACCAATTACTCTTAGAGGTATATCATAATTTATACGATCTTCTAAGAAAGACGAATTATTGCCAAATGGTTCGTATATGTGTATGTGACTCCATGAAGAGAAAAGCCCTTTTATCTGGACATCGCGGAATTGTTTACCTTCTACATAATCAGAATGTTTTAGAATCCAAGATATACGTGATGGACCAAATTTCATATTAATAGTTACCAGACCACCATCTTCAATTCTTCCCTTTT
>Ga0193715_1000361_pt1 | contig 11621 bp, 8 predicted proteins | sample U2m2metaG_FD_143040 | JGI IMG/M metagenome (GOLD analysis project Ga0193715, IMG submission 143040) | Soil microbial communities from a riparian zone of the East river system, Colorado, United States - U2m2 | ecosystem: Environmental > Terrestrial > Soil > Riparian zone | place: USA: East River... | reverse complement strand
CCATTAGTTGGTTAGTTGGTTAAAACTCTTATCGTCTATCGCCTTCGTAGGTTACATGTTAAGTCTATCTGATTAATGTGCAATGCGCAGAAGGAGAAAAATTTTCTTACCCCTGCATGCCATGCAGTGATGATGGCGTTTGATTGCAGATTGATGGTTCGATCCACCATTATTTCTATAAGCTGCGATCCTGAAATATCCTATGGAGATGATACTAAGCTAAATTAGTATTATTACTTACTTCCATAACATCTCATCATATGAAACATCAGCATTTGCATAGAAGTAGATCGGAAATAATTGCAGCAATTTTAGAAGTTGCTAATGGCAATAGAGTAACGCTGACTGAACTGCTCTACAAAACATATCTCTCTCATGGTTACTTGAAAGAATATCTCTTGCTTTTGGTTGAAAAAGATTTGATAGAGTATCTTCAAGGAGAAAGAACTTATAAGACAACAGCAAAAGGAATGCATCTTCTAAGGATCTTTACTGAAATGCGAGCATTAATACATACAAGACAAAAAGAAGAGAACACTATCATAATTAATTATTAGGTAGACATTGAGCTCAATATCTTTAGTGAAAAATAACTCTTCGAAATTATGTTATGTTGATGCTTTCTTCATTCTTATCATTTTAGACGCGACATGAACTCGGTAAACGACCAAGTATTTAATATATCAGATTTTTCTGCCCAGCCACGCCTAGCTTGACCTATGCCAAATTTTAAAAAAGCAAAATGAACAGGATGATGGGCATCTGAATCAATTACAAGCTTGACACCTTTTTGTATGACTATTCTCACATTTTCATCTTTTAGATCAAGACGGTCATAATGTGCATCAATTTCAAGTACGGTATTAGTATCCTTTGCCACATTCACCAATTTCTCAATATTAACAGGATATCCTTCTCTTTTGTTTATACGCCTGCCTGTAGGATGGAATATTATATCAACACTAGGATTCTGTGCTGCTTTTATTAGTCTACTAGTTTGTAATTCAATTGGTTGTGAGAAATTAGAGTGTATTGATGCCCCTACAAGGTCAAGTTTATCTAATACGTTATTTGGAATATCAAGCGATCCGTCTTTCATTATATTCACCTCAGCAGCAGATAAAACTCGAAAGTTCTTACTCTTTGTCACGGCTTCTGATTGCTCTTTTTTATGATGAGCATGTTGTTGATGTGTATTATTTTGTCCCTGCCTTATCCTATCATTTATCTCTGCAATTTTGTTTGCTTGATTTAGCAACTGCGTTTCATCAAGTCCATTTGTTAATTTCAAACCTTTTGTATGATCTGTTATAGCTATATATTCGAGTCCGAATTTCTCCTTGGCAGCTAAAGCCATGTCTTCAATTGACATTGTACCATCTGTACTGTCACTGTGGACTTGCACATCACCTTTCAGATCATTATATTGTACTAATTGTGGAAGTCTGCTTCCCCCCTTTTTCGCCAGTTCAATTTCTCCCTTGTTTTCTCTCATTTCTGGAGGAATCCATTTTAGATCTAATGCCTGGTAGACATCTTCTTCAGCTGAACCTGCAATTCTGTTCTGATATTTGTCAAAAATTCCCCATTCGTTTAGATGAAGACCTTTTGCAAGTGCTACCTTTCGCATCGCTACGTCATGTTCTTTACTCCCTGTAAAATATTGTAAAGCTGAGCCAAAGCTTTCTTCAGGAACAACCAGAAGGTCAGCATCCATTCCATTGTTTAGCCGTACGAATGTTTTGCTTTCCCCCCTACCAAGAACCTCATCTATTTCTGGCATTGACACAAAATAATCCATTACCTTTTCAGCATCATTTGAGGTTACCACAAAATCAATATCACCTATTGTTTCTTTCATTCGTCTAAAAGAGCCTGCAGCAACTGCATTTTTTACTCCTTTAAAGTTTAACAGATGTGTTTCTAACTGTTTTATTAGAGGATAAACTTCACCTAAAAGATATCTGCCTCTTCCTTTTTTAAATAGTTGAATTTTCTTTAAAATTACTTCTTCCTTCTTTTCAGAAAACCCTCGAATACTGCGAAGCTTTCCTTCTGATGCCGCTTTTTCTAAATCTGATAAATCCTTGACATGTAGGTTATCATAGAGGATCTTAATTGTCTTGGGACCTATGCCTTCCAAATCATAAAATTCATCAACATTTATGGTAGTTTTGGATTTTAATTCTTCCAAATATTGTATTTTTCCTGTTCTAAGGTATTCTTCAATTTTTGAAGCAATTGCCTTTCCTACGGACGGAATTTGCATCAACCCTTTCAAACCTTGTTTTCCGTATATCTCATCGATATTTGAGGATAAATTTGCAATTACGTCTGATGCCGCTTTATAAGATCTTACCTTAAAAATTATATTAGAGTCGCTTTCTTCCTCCATTTCCAACAGAAATCCAATTTCACGCAAAATCTTTGCGATATCAACATTCTTGTTCTTCATAGTCCTTCTTCATGCTGTCGTGTGCGCATGTTTATGTGATACTGAACCTCCTCTATCATTATCCTTACCATTGCTAGTACTACTAAACTGCTGCGATTATGGGCTTGTGTAGTATATCGTCACAGCGAAGGGATTGAAGTTCACATTGATATAGCACGCTGCACGTTTTTGAGATAAAGATCCTCTGGGCATATGTTGGAATTCTTGTACCACAGTCTCGTATATTTCATGCAATAGATGAAAAAGAAAGAATACCTGATTTACTCGATCAAGTATATGTGAATGTCAAGATATAAAAGCATCTCTACTAACAAAAGATCCATTTTTGCAATAATCAATTCACTAAAATATATCCCATTTCAATGGCAGCACCTTACTTATCTACGACAACCTCTCCTGTCATTGAAGGATGAATCATACAGAAGTAATTATAATTTCCAGGTTTTTCAAATGTATGTTCAAAAGTCTGTCTTGGATTTAGTGGTCCTGAGTCTAATTCTCTATTTTTGTTGGTCATGGCAAAAGTGCTAGAAGAATTACCTGATGATGTTACTGTATGTATTTCAACGTCATCGTTTCTCCAAATTACAGTATCTCCTGCCTTTACGCTGAGTGGACTTGGATTAAATGGCTTATCACTTTCCTCATCGGTAATTGAGACTTTTTTCTTGTATCCGGTAGAAGAAGAACTTGTATTTGTATTTGTATTTGTATTTGTATTTGTATGGTTCGTCATCTTAAGAGATGAATTTGTTGAAAGGGTTTGATTAGCTGGGGTCATCGTTGCTGCCGTTAGTTGAGCATCGGTTATATTCATGCTCCCCAGGCCTAATTCTGGTTTAGATGTTGATAATAAATTCTCAGCCTTAACCAAATTATTGTTTATGTTCCCTATTATCTGAGCAATTTTTTCAACAGGTTGTTTCTGCTGTATGGCGTGCCTTAAATCCTCTCGTAGCATTACTTCTATGGTCTTTTCTAATGGTTGATCAAATTTAGCTATATCTTGTTCAATATTCTCGTAATTCTCCAAATAGGCCTTTGTAGCAAGATTTTCAGCTTCTACATAGTTTTGTGCTTTATATACTTCCAATGTTTGATTTAGAAGAATTCGTACATTAGCTACTGTTTGTAAGGATTTCTTTTTGGATTCTTCCGTAGCAGGAGTAGCTGCTGCCTCCCCTTGTGATACAAGAAGCTGGTTCTCAGTCAGTCCAATAGTCTGCGCTATTTCACGTATAGTGTTATTGATAAGTGCATATATAGTTGTAGTATCTGATTTATTATCAACTGCTTTATTTAAATCAGAAAACATTGTATTTATTTTTTGTACTTTAGGAACCATTTGAGTCTCGATTCTGCTAGACGTTTGGTTAAATACCGATTCTGCTCTTGATATGAATCCTTTTGCATCCTGATATTCTACAATCAACGATAATTTACCATTCTCTATTGCCTCTCCGTATTCACCTTTGGCTGTGTTTAGCAAATCTGCTACTACACTTAGATTAAATGTCGAATTATTTCTATTGCTAGATGGTACCACCTCATTGATTGTCCGATCCAAAACTTTATTTGTATGATTTGCCTCAGTTGCGAATTGTTCAGCTGTTGAATTTCTAACTGTCCTAAAAAGTTTGTTCAAGGAAGAAGACAATGTCTGATTTAAATCACTATTTGTATCAGCTAGTTGTATAGTTATATCGGAAAAAATCTCAGCTATAGGATGAAGCGTATGCGCTTCTGCTAAACTATCGTTTCCTATCTTCTTATTAAGAATCGCTTGCTCTATGTGGCCCTTGATTTTTTCTATATTTGATGCAAATGTCACGAGTTTGCTATCAAAAGAGGATTTACTTGTAGAACTGGAAGTCTTTTTTATTGTGTCTGCGGTTACGTTGCCCATTGTTCTATTACTATTACTATTACTATTCCTATTACTGCTGTTATTCTCTGTTTCAATAGCATATGCTGAGCCATTATTAGTTTTAGGATAAGGTATTAATGATAATGATGATGACGATAAAATCAATGCTATGGCACTGATCCCAATAGATATCGCTATCAGTTTTCCCCATTTCAGTTTGTTAATTCTATTTTCCATAAGTAGACTATTCAAGCCATGATTGCTAAAATCAATATTTATTCTAATTGATGGTTCTCAATATTGAGAATTGCCATATTGATTGGAAAGGTAATAATCATAATAACAAAAGAAAATAATAGTGGCCATAGTAGTCGTCGTCTTTATGTTCAACTGGATGGTAGTGTAGGAGTTATTTCCTGTAGTACGGATATTGCTTTATTTAAATCCATATCAGAACTTGTCTATACAAAGTAGTGCTTGCTGATTCCCTGTTCCCTTTTGACCTCCCAGAACATCTGTAAAAGTATGGCTATATTGTAAACCCTCTTTTCAAACTCTGATATATGTATCTTAGGATTATTAATGAGTAATGAGTAGAAAATATGCTTCTGACTATTATACTGGTATCCTTCTTGCAATACGATCCCTCAAATAAAAATCCATTATTATTACTGCTTGCAGCATTTTCCGGCTGGTATGTTATGACCATGAGGGCATCTTCTGGGATGCCTTAACAATGTACACAAGGCATCAGTAAATATCTTTTTCATATGATGTTCAATGCCACAGACCATCTCTTCATCAATTTCTATCTTTAACGCGTCTTTCATCATTACTTCAAGTAGCCTTGTATTTCGAATCATCTGTTTTCCTATTTTTTGACCTTCTGGTGTCATTTCTACTAGATTACCTTTATTATAACTAAGGAGGTTAGCGTCATCTAGTTTATGGAGCATCTGTACTACCGAGGGCTGTGTTACATTAAGTAGTTTGGCAATAGAACTGACTTTAACGTCTTCTCCTCTTTCTCGAATATACCATATTGCCTTCAAATACATCTCAACATGCTCAGATTCAGCTGTTCCTACGTAGAGTTCCTCATTGTCTCCTTTTGTTAGGGTTTCCAAATGACAAGTCTCAAAATGGGTACCAGCAATAGATTATTAACCTTATGCATATTTAAGGTTCTAATGCAAAAAGCAACACAATCATTAGCACTAAAGGCAACTTACAATGACATTACCATGGGCCAAGTCCCAACCTTGCATAGAAATAGTATGTGATATTGACTCATACTATCATTCATCTCGTTAACTATATGTGTCGGTAGTGCCTCAGAATCACTGCTAGTAGGTTATTTCCTATTAAACTGTAACAATAACCCTTTTTGATTTAGATTAAACTCTAATGATTTTATTCGACTTCGATAAAATAATACCTTCTTCCCCTTACTGTCAATATTTATTTTTTCGATTGATATTAGACCTGTATCATATAATTTCTGAATCTTTTTGTAGGTGGAGCTTAAAGGAAGCTTATTCTCTTCAGATATTTGATATGTTGTTTTTGCACTCTCAATAGTGGAGATTATTATTCTGTACGTAATTCTGTCAGATAGCTCCTTTAGAAGAAGTAGGGCATTATAGTTATCATAATAAGAACTACGGATATCCATGCCTAATTAGCCTCGCCTAATTAGGAAAGCCTAATATTTAAACAGTCTTAAATTAGGCGGGTAGAAACCTACTCGGATCAAGACATGCTCAATTGGCCTACAAGAACCGAGTAGGGTGGTTGATGGTTTTCCTGACCTGACTTGCTTTTGTGTTATGTGTGGGATGTGAATAGATGCCAACGCCAGATCCCGTCGCTGTGCTTTGTTTGTTAGGTAGAACTAATTAGGCAAGGCTAATATTTATTTTAGCTTTCAATTCTCGGCTTTGAGAATAATATGAAAGAATATTATCAAATTTTTTGATTTATATATCTTAGCCACAAAAATGTTTTTGATGTCATTTCTTGCTCTTTTCTAAGTCAGCCATAGATTTTCTTCCAGTTTGTATAGCCTTCTTTCTTCTTGGCTGTATGATCAAGATATAAGATGAACCGACAAGATACACTGCTAGTAAAATTAGTTGAGCAACGACAGATTCGAGTGTTGGATGGATTCCAGTCATTTTTGCTAGATTGATATCAAGTCGTGGAATAATTCCAATCAGGTGTGTTGTAGAAATGTATCCAATCTCCTGGAATGATCTTATAGCATTACCCATAAATGCTATTGACATGTAGGCGCCCACACCCATTGTTAGCCCAAAAAGTACCCTGAGGGGCAATTTCCTTCCTAGCTTTTTGATCAAGAAAACCATTCCTACTATTATAGCTAGACCTGAAACTAGACCAGCAATGACATACCATTCCATATATTTTGCAAAGGATAACATTGCCTGATAGAAGAGAACGGTCTCAAATCCCTCTCTATATACTGTAAAGAATGAGAGCATCAGGAAGACAACTACGCTTCCTGTAGTTGTAGCCTGCCAAACCTTTGCCTTAACAAATTCAATCCATCTCTTTGTTTCAACTTTGTTAAGAACCCAAAAACTAACCCAGAATAATACTGCTACAGCGGAAATACCCGCTATGGCTTCAATTAATTCCCTATTAGCGCCAGATATTTCAATTATATATTCAGCAATAAACCAAGTAATTGCAGTTGCAGCAACTGCAATTATTATACCATAGTAAACATGTTTCTTGAAACGATCATTTCTTGATGCCTCCAGATAAGTTAGGATAGCGCCTACAATTAACGCCGATTCTAGACCCTCCCTGAATACTATAGAAAACGATGTTGAAAATGCTATTGTGGGAGCAATTACTCCAGTTCCAGATACCAGTCTTTCAGATTCGTCAAGACCTTCTCTTATCTCAATTACTTTATGTTGTACTTGTTCATAAGGTGATTTAGCTTGAATTAGATTTCTCAACTGCGCAAACTTTATTTCCATATCGAGCGTAAAATCCGGATTAATAGGTCTTAATGGGACCTCTACATTTTCATAGCTGTCCAAATATGCAGAGCGTGAAGCAGATAATGCTTCGTTGTAATTTCCTTTCTTGTAGAGTTGTAGCATATCATCTAACTTCATTCTAATCTTGTCTACGTTGCTCCTAACTATTCCTTTTGAAGAGTCATCAGACTGTCCTACGGTGCGCCTTTCACCTGTATATACTCCAAATCCTTTGCTCAGTTCCTGAACATTAGCAAATTCTCCTCCCTTCGCATTCGAAGGTCCTATCATGCTTTCTTGGGTTGCAGAGGAAGAAGAAGAATTGATTCTCAAAAGCTGTTCTGCTTTGTCAAGGTTTATCAGAGTACTATTGACAAAGATTGCAATAGACCCTGAAGATTGTCTTTCCTTTATGATCTGTCTTAAATGTTCTCTCATGTCCAGTTCTAACGATTTCATTAATTTAGGATCAAGCTTCTCTAGCGGTGCCTCTAAAAACTCAAAGTTATCTAGATATGCTGTAACGGCATTTTGATCAGCCTTCTGATAATTTCCGTTCTTTACTTGTAAAACTAAATCTCTCAATAGAGTTCTTATTGTTGCAAAATAATTTGCTTGTTGATTGTTCTGTTGTTGATGGCTTCCTAAATTAAGAGACAATGATTCTAATAAATCTCTTTCAATCGCAACGATCCAATGAGAGAGACGCTGATAATCTACTTTATCGGAGATTGATTTTTGTAATTCAGTAAAAAAAGAGTTTATCTCTTGTGTTCTACGATTATTATTAATATCCTGTGTTTTTGATACATTCTCAGCAAAGATTCCTTTAGCAGTTTGTACCAACCCCATTGCATTCTGATAATTTACTTTGTTTCCAACAGACTGTAGTTGCTGCGGCTGCTGCGGTTGTTGGCTTATATTAGATAACTGATATGCATGTGCAGCATCACGAAGTAAATATACAATAGTTTGAATAGACAATAATTCTGTATTGTTGGTAGTGGAGGTTTTGTCATTCTTATTAGAATTATTAACTTGACGTACCAGACTATTTAGTACATTTTCAATTTTTACGATACTTTCTCTTATTTTGTCTTTTGGTATTCCTGATTTTACTACAATTGGGAGATCCGTTAACATTGACTCTAGATTGGGATTAGCAGATCGATTAAGCGCGTTCAATTGATTTTTCATTGTAGGAAAAGTCACTGAGTGTGGAATATATGCATGAACAAAGGCCATCGCCTCATCACCATCAGCTAAACTCTTTTCGGTTAACTGGAGTTGAGTTTGTATTCGCTCGAGGTTAACTAGAACAATTAGTAACTCAGTATCATTAAGCCTAGTTAGTGATGGTGTTGTTGCTGCTACAGTAGGAGCAGGAGATGTCTCGGCTCTGGCACTCGTAGCATAAATTGAATAATTAGAAGGATTTTGAAAAACGAATGTATTTGCCAAAACTAAAATCGGAATGATAATAATAGCAAAGCAGCATACTCTCTTAGTCTCTAGCAGATTTGTTATCTTTTCTCGTGTCATACTTTTCTTCATGTCCTCATCTATCATTTTACATTACATTATCTCTCTATTGGCAATCTAATCAGTATTAGGTTATCCTAATTAATGCATCTCAATATAAGTCTTAACCTAATTTTCTAAATGGAAAATACTTATTATCATTTTCTGTCGTGACCTTATCTAGTAGTCTTACAATTCCTTACTTCAATTCGGTCAATGCTCCGTAGATTCATTGTCATTAAATTTATTATAGGTGGTGATGCCTTTCATGATTCATTATAGTTGCAAGCGCTGCGCTCTTTGCGGCGAGCTCAGCAGTTTTCTTATTATTGGAATCGCTTCCAATTATTACAACATCTCCGTCTGTAGGTCTCAAATTATTGACTAATAGAATAGCTATATCAATCTCATTGCTCAGCGAGTTTGATATCGTACCTGGCATTAAGAATTGCTGGTTTTTATATAGCAATGTGGTTGCACCGATTGCACCCATTCTTATTGCAGCATCCCTTTGTTCTATTCCTGATTTAACTGCGAAACCAAATTCTCTTAACAGAACTGCATAATTGTATTTACCCAATGCGATAGAACATCTTGGCACAGCAGACTCTCTAGGAATATAGCGAAATAATTCCGAAGATATTGTTCTTCCTTTGTGAGTCAGTCTGGTTCCGCCATTCGTTGACTGTACTAGACCTTGCATCTTCATATGCTTAAGCAATGTTCTAGTAGTGCCTTTACCTAAGCCTAAATCCTGACCTAAGGACTCTCTGCTTACACGTCCGTTTTGATCTAATAGCTGAAATACCTTAAACACATGAATTAGTTCAAAAGAGAGCATTCTACTTGGTGCATATCTGCTTGCAACTTTTGTCAGTGCTTTAACATACGTATGCATCTTTTTTTTATTTCACCTACAATAATACGTATATGATTAATTCTAATGATTTCTTGAGATTTAATTGTATCCTCTAAAATAGACCGATAATTATAGAGAGTTGGATAAACCATCCTATCACTTTATATAATACCGTTTCGAGCCAATAATATTGTCTGTAATTAGTAAACAAATCAATAAACAAGTTGGCAATGTACCAAAGATAGCAGTAGGTATCTTGGTAGGTGTCTTGCTTTTTGGAATGTTCCTAGTAGGATATGACCAAGGACATCTATTTAGTCTAGCACAAGGCCAGAAGGCATTTGACACAAAATGGATACATGAATTTTCCCATGATTTAAGGCACGCAGCAGGGTTTCCGTGCCACTGACTTGCCGTTCTCCCTCAGACAACGATAAATGAAAACCTTAACTTTTATTGGTATAACTCTTCTTTCTGGTGCAATTGCAGGCACTCTTTTGGGCTTAATTAACCAGGTAGTCGTGGAGCCATTTATCGACAAGGCTATCGGGATTGAAATGCAAAGGCATATTGCTGCTGGTGAGATTATTGACTTTAATGCACAATCTCATTATCGATTGTGGCAAAAGGGCGGTGAAATAGCTGCAGGTGCAATACTTGGCATGTCGATAGCAGCATTATTTGGAATTGTTTTTGCTTACAGCAGGGATTCATTGCCCGGTCATAACAATAATAATAAAAAGAAAGCACTTATTTTGGGAGGCATTATGTTTCTTGTATTATTTCTAGTTCCAGCCTTAAAGTATCCTGCAAATCCCCCCGCTGTAGGAGATCCAAATACTATAAGCTATAGAGAGAGTTTGTATACTGCTATTCTAGCTATATCTGGATTTAGTGCATTAGGGCTTGCATTTTTGTACAGAAAATTGGGTAATAAGCAGTCAAAAAAGATCATCGTCCCTTCGATATACGCGTTTGTAATTGCCTCTGCCTATCTTCTTTTGCCACCTAATCCAGATAAAATCACGATACCTACGGATTTAATAGTGAGTTTTCGAATTGCAAGTGTTTTTACTATGGCGATATTTTGGGGCTTGCTAGGTATAATCTTAGGTTTGTTCTGGGATAAGCTTAAACCACATGAAACAAGTAAGCTTGTTTCCGTATAGCAATTCTAATAATTCATCCTTACAAATAACATACATCAAATGACAAGTCTAGTCTTTTCTTTCGAATAGGTCTTCTTGGTAACATTTTAGTTGATTTTTTTTGCATGTCATAATTTCTATTAGCTTTATGAACTAGCCTGTATTTCTCAAATATTTTATACCGCGCAACGTCTGGCTTTAGAAAATGAAGTTTTGAGTCTACATATCAAATTGATTTTACATTTTTTCCTTTCATTGTGTAGAAACTACAATATTTTGAAAAACATCCAATATTATCATAAATTATCTATGCTTATCGTTTAGAATAAGAGTTTATTTAACAAATAATGAGTCCCGAAATTACTTTACAAATTGGCGAGGCAAATCCATCTCAAATCATATGTTAGAATCATCGGTTCTTATTTCAGTTTTGATATTTATCTAACAAACCTTCAACTTTTTTATGATCACAGAAGTAAACAATATGATATTTGTAATAATAATATGAGGTTTATGTAATTTTCATTTTGAAAACAAAAGATAAACTATTAATTCTACTAGTCCTTCTTTACAGACAAAAATAGTGACCTATGTGGACACAATAAGCCTTGCAGTTATCATGATAGGTTCGAGCTTGGCAATAGCACTAGCTTTTGGTGCAACACTGCTATCGGCCAAATGGTGGAAAATTATCACAATCAAGAGAGACAATAAAAGTAGAAAAATCGTTATGCAATTATTGGAAGAACAGGTAGAG
>Ga0193715_1000357_pt1 | contig 11661 bp, 8 predicted proteins | sample U2m2metaG_FD_143040 | JGI IMG/M metagenome (GOLD analysis project Ga0193715, IMG submission 143040) | Soil microbial communities from a riparian zone of the East river system, Colorado, United States - U2m2 | ecosystem: Environmental > Terrestrial > Soil > Riparian zone | place: USA: East River... | reverse complement strand
GAAAATCTTCCACCGGGAAATCGCCGAAAGGCGGTTGACCATTGGCCCGTCGGGTCCCGGAACTGTTCCCTTGAGCCAGCCAAGAAGCTGCCAGTCTCCACGAATCCACCGATGCTTCCGGCGCGTGAACGTGAGATACCGGGCTGGGTAGTCGTCGTAGACTTCGATGTCGGTCGCCAGTCCTGCGCGAGTCCACGTTCCCTCGATCAAGTCGTGGCTGAGCAGCGTGTTCTCGGGGAATCTGCCGTGCGTTGCTTCCTCGAACGCGTCGACGTCGTAGATGCCTTTTCCTGTGAAGCTCCCCTCGCCGTAGAGATCCTGATACACGTCGGACACGGCGGTCGTGTATGGATCGACACCTGGATGCCCGGAGTGGATCGCCGCGAAATACGAGCGATGCGCGCTCGTGAGCGACACGCCGACACGAGGCTGGATGATCCCGTAACCCTGAGTGATGCGCCCGACATTGGGATCGTACTGCGCACGGTTCAGTGGGTGCGCGATGGTGCCGACCAGCAGCTGGGCGGCGTCCCGCGGCAACACGGTATCGGAATCGAGCGTGATGACGTATCGAACGAAACCAAGCCTGCTCGTGTCGCCGACGAGTGTCGTGAATGCGTCTTTCGCTCCGCCGCGAAGGAACTTGTTGAACTGGGCGAGTTTTCCTCGCTTCCTCTCCCAGCCCATCCAGACTCCTTGTTTCGGATTCCACAGCCGCGGTCGATGAAAGAGGAAAAACACATCCTCGCCCGGCAGTCCGTACCTCGAGTTCAGTGATTTGATGCCTGTGGTCGCGGCCGCGAGTATCTCTTCGTCGTCAGGTCTGTGCTCGGTCGCCGCGTCGGTGAAATCGCTCAGAATCGCGAACTGCAGGTTGGGATCACGATTGGCGAGATACTGAACCTCGAGGTGTTCGAGCGCTTCCTCCACACCGTGCACGCTTCCCAGCAGCGTCGGTACCACAACGGCGGTCATGTACTCTTCCGGGATGCCGTCGTCTCTCAACTCCAGCTTGGACATCAGACGAGGCGGCATCAGCAGCGTGATCAGCTGGTTGATGACACTGATGCCGATTTCGCTCGCCGGAATCAGCGAGACGAGCGCCACGATCACCTGAATCATTACCGGCGCGGACTCAATCGCCTCCAGAATCACCGCGACCGCCAGCGTCGTGAAAACCGTTATCCCGCCGAAGTACAGCGTGTTTGGGTGCCGTTGCGTCCATCGGTACAACCATTCGCCCGAAGGCGGAGTGTAACCGACGCGTCCCTCGAGAACTGCGCGGCCTTTGTCGACCAGGAAGTAGCCGACGTGTGCATGCCTCACATCGGTGGGATCGGCAAGCTTCGCCAGCGCCAGGGTCTCGCTTGCGATCTCCTCCTCGGCTCGCTTGACCCGCTTGGCGATGTGCTCGACGATGTGTCTGTAATGATCGCGCGTTCCGAACGTCATCGACGGGTAGTGACCGCTCGGATCCTGGCGCAGGAGTTTTTCGGTCGCGCTCTGTGCTTCGACGAAGTCCTTCCAGTCGAGACGCGATATCGTGCGAAGGCTGGTGATGCTGTTCGCGACGGTGACCTGGGTTAGCGCCACTCGGCGATTCGAGCGTGTTGCGGCCTCTTCCGCGCTCGGCCCGTCTTCGGCGATCCACTGCTCGAGCCAGATCAGCGGTGTGAAGTTCGTCTGGTACGACCGGACCTGCTGAAGGAAGCGCGCGACCCACGTCGGCGTGAATGGCGGATGGTTATCGACGAAAGACGCGAGTGCCGCGGCCAGCGCCTGCTGGGATTCTTCGCTCGCCTCGCGCAGCGCGGTCGCTGCCTGATCCGCTGATTCCACTTCCTGCAGTCGTGCTGCGACGCGCAGAGCCATTCGTCTGATGTTTTCGACGAGGCCGAGGCGGAGCATTGTGGGAATGGCCCACAGCTCACCCATCCGGAGCGCCGTAACGGTTTGATACTCACGCACGAAGAGCGTGATGTTGTCCAGATCGAGGTGACCCTCGGTATGCGCGATGAGCTCGATCGCTACTTCGTACGCGCGCGGATATCCGGCCAGAGACCCGGTCGAAAGCTTGGGAAGCTCCTCGTAGTAGCCCTTCGGGAGATTCGTCCGGATCTCCCGGATGTGCTCCTGGACGATGTAGAAGTTGTCGAGAAGCCAGTCGCCAGCCGGGCTGATGTCGAGACCGTGCTCGGCGCCGGTGTTCAACTCATGGTAGACCCGGTCCAGCACATTCCTCGTGTCCTCGAGCCTGAGGAGCAGAGGTCCTACCCCGCGTTGCTTCTGCGCCGGAAGGAGGTGATGCCCCCGTGCGACTGCGCGCGCTCTTTCGCCAAGCCGTTCCGCACCCAGCACTTCGCCGCGAATCGGGCCGACGAGCTCTTCGCCAGCACCGTTGCGCGAACGGCCGAATAGACGACTCAGGATTGTTGGTGGAGCCTTGGGCGGGATTGCTGTTGCCACGTCACTTACTCAACGCCAGAGATGTGCCGCGCACGATCAGGGCACGTCCGCAAAAATACCCCGGTTGCTCTACTCGGCGTAATACGCCTGAATGCAGAGCGTCACCAGGCGCTGGCGAATACGTTCGTACTGATCCGCGTTCTGCGGTCGCAGTGCCTCTGCCAGCGAGTTCCACAGTTGCTTGAAAATAACTATCAGCTCCTCTGGAGGAATGCTCTGCTCATGCGCTTCGCGAGCGATTTTCCGGAGAAGATCCGCGAGTTCTGGCGTTGGGCCATCTGGCCGTTTCAGCTGCTCAGTGAGCGCAGTCCGCAACTCCTTCATGGTGCTTTCAGAGAGTGGGCTCACGGCGTTCTAGCAAATAGTTTTACCGACCCTCCGACTGGTGGCGAAGAGGGTGGACATCTGTTCCTAGAATATCTAGACAGTACCGTCGATACGCTAGAATCCGGAGGTCCGTAAGTTGCCGAGTACTTTCGTCCCTACTTTGGCTGGTTGCGTTGAATTCTGTTCTGATTCTCGCGCGCGAGGAGGTCGTCGCGGCGCTGCTGGGTATGTTGGTGGAGATAAAGGGCTTTCAGCCAAGGTTCCTCGGAAGGACAGAGCCCGTCGAGGATGCAATTCTCCGGGAAAAACCCCGCGCAGTGATAATTGACTGCGACCACCCGGAATGCGAGGAAGCCCTGCTGGAAGCCATCAAGATGGCGGGAGTACTACCTATTCTGTTCAGCCCCTACCGGATGCAACCCGAGGTTCGCTCGGTCGCTGATCGTCACGGGCTCAGGTCGTTTACGCTCCCGACCGATGTGGGAACCTTCGGAAAAATGCTGGACGCCTGAGCGCTAGCGGAAGCGTATTCCCCCGTTGAGACGGAAGAGCGTTGCATCCGACGGCACTGAGTAAACCTGCAGGCCGACATCGAGTATCTGGCGGAGAACCGCTGTCACACCACCAAAAACCGATGCGCGAGTAAGGGGATGTTCGAGCTGAACTTCCGTCGCGTCCACGCTCCCATTGGCATCCGTGAACCCGACTTGAAAATGCGGGTCGATCCTGTTGGCGCCGGCACCGCCGTAGAACGAGAACCTGCCCGCACCCGGAGCAAAGCCCGCTGCGATCTCTCCACCGAACATGTCGGGATGAAAGGTGTCCGTGGACGGATTGGTACCGTAGCACGGACTCGAGGGTGAGCTTTGCTGCAGCTGCGATCGCGGGCACGTTATCGCGCCTTTGACGTTTCCGAATGTGCCGTGTACGCGTACCATGACGGTCGTTCCGCTCAAGGCCGGGCCGACGGCAAGATGACGCGCATGCGATACCGCGAAGCTGAAGAGGTTCGGCTTCGCTCGAGCAATCGTGACCGGAGGAAGGTAGGCCGCCTCGAGCGCGAAGCCAAAAGGGCCACCGATCGTGACTCTGGGTCTACCAAAAACCGGTGAAAGCGAGGTGTGCTCGCTCTTTTGCGTGAAGCACGCTCCAGTCTGCTCGATCGCCCGGTCGGGCTTGGGGATGTACTCACCCTCGCCGCCGATTCTTATGCTGCCAGCCCGCATCTCTTGGGGAGCAGTCGCCATAGAGAACACGATCGGAGCCGTGTAGAAAGCGAGAAGTTTTCCTTCGTTGCTGTCAGTTCTTACCCTGCACTGGCCGGCCGCCTGGTGATAGCCGACAAGCACAGTGACTCCGACGAACAGACTTCGACGCATTGACCGCTCCCGTCATGACCGCATTCCCGCGAGGCACAAACGTAGGATAACTAAAGCAGTCCGGCGATGATGAGTCGGCAAGAGCAGGTATCCAAGGCGTGAAGGGATATCTCCAACGGGTGAAGGTCGTCGTAGCAGCTCGAACACGAGAGATCGCTCGCTCAACGCCGGGCGATTTTGCGACCGTAAGTGCGGAGCATGCATTCGGAGTAGAATGCTGGATGCTCGCGGTAGGCACTCCAACCGGGATTGGTGCGGGTCATGACTGCGTCATAGGCCTGGAAGAGTGCCACCTTTTGCCTCGCCTGATCTCTCGATCGATTGGCGGCACGCGAATCCAGCGCGTATCCGGTATAGTACACGACGCTCCACCTGTGCTGGCGACGTGACTCGGCTACGAGCAGTCCAGCCATTCGGTGATCGAAATGGTCGTGAGGATTCACGACGACGCTCGGATCACTGGTGTGAATCGTGACGGTACGGTCCGCCGAGCCCTCACCGACCAGGGTAGCCACGGTGGTTAACAAGTCCGCCCAACCGTTGTAAGTGGTGCTACCGTCGAGGGCTGACATGGACGTGATGCGGTTCCCTCGAAGCTTGCGCAGGCTTTGATACGAGTGACTGGCGAAGCCCATTCCATCTCTCCGTCCGTCGGGCAGACGAAGAAAATAGGATTCAGTATTGCCGAGCGTGCATTTCCTGATCAGATGTTCGAGAGCCCTCGTCGTGGAACACTGGCCAAAAGCGGTATCTGCTGCCGCAGCGGTTGCGACGCGTGTTGACTCGAGCGCACCTCGTTCCCGGGTTGTCCAGTACAACGAGTCTCGTCCGTCATCTCCCGCGGTGAGATAGATGAACACCGCCGGTGTCCCGGTTCGGACCCGCTTTGCGACGACATCTCCCATAAAGAGCTGCCAGTCATCCTGGTGGGCAACAAGAACGACGTCGAGAACGGAGGCCGAGTTTGATACATACCTAACACTACCCGCCGTTCGAGCGCTGACGGGTAGCGGGTAACGGGTAACAGGCGACGGATAACGGGCAACGGGTGACGCTTCCCACCCGACAATCGGGAGGAGTCCAATCAGGCAGGACCACCGGGAGACACTGCTGAACAATCTCACGTCTTGAAGATGATCAGATTGCCGTTCGTCTGGGGAGGAAGCTGTTACCCGCCAAACGCAAAGTGGGTGCGCAGCTCACCGCGCACCCACTTGTTAGATTACTATCTTCTAAGCCTCAAGCGACCTTGATCGCCTCTACCTCGATGTTGATCTTCACGTCGTTCCCGACCACCACTCCACCGGTCTCGAGCGCCTGATTCCAGGTCAGACCGAAATCACGTCGATCGATCTTGCCGCTCGCGCTGAATCCGACCCTGTCTCCACCCCATGGATCTTTCGTCCGCCCCTCAAATTGGACCTCGAGCGTGATTGGTCGCGTCACGTCCCGGATCGTCAGGTCTCCGGTAAGCTTGAACTTCTCCTTGTCGCCCTCGATTCTGGTGCTCCGGAATTTGATCTCGGGGAACAGCTCGGCGTTCAGAAAATCCGCCGAACGGAGGTGCTGATCACGCTGATCGGTTCGTGTGTCGATGCTTACGGCCTTGAGCGTCGCTTCGACGGAAGAATTGCCGAGGTTCGTCTCGTCGCTTACGATCGTTCCTTCGACGTCCGTGATTCTGCCCTTCACGGTCGTGATCATCAGGTGCTTGGCGGAGAATTCGACCAAGGTATGTGAGGGGTCGAGCTTCCACGTCGTCTTTGTCCCGGTTGCGGGAGCCGTCTCAATGGTTGCGGTCATGCTTTCCTCTCGATCTGGTACGGGTTGAATTGGGAGTTAGCTGCTGCTCGCAGGTCCTAACTAGCCACTGGACTTACTGCCTATAAGCTAGTATACTTTAGTAAGTTACTTGTGTCAAGCACCAAACTTCTTAACTTCTTTCCATGGCCGAGATCGTACCTCCCGTTTGTGCCCGGTTCCACCGCGCTGTCGAGCTCATCGGCAGCCGATGGACAGGTGCGATCATTCAGACCCTCCTGCAAGGGAAAACACGGTACGCGCTAATCAAGGCTGCGATTCCAGACATCACGGATCGAATGCTGTCAGAACGCCTTCGATCCCTGGAGGCCGAGGACCTGGTGACCCGGTGGGTGATTGGCGCCACTCCCGTTCGCGTCGAATACGAGCTCACCGAGAAGGGTCGGTCGCTCGAGAGCGCCCTGCGCGAGATCGGAACCTGGGCGGAGCGGTGGTTTCCACTTGAAAGCAAGCCAGACCATGGTGTAGCCGATGACTCCAGCCCAGGCAACGAGACGAGGCATCGCCGATCCCCAGCAGCCAAGGGTGCCTGAGCCGGCAGCTTTCCCCTCTCCGTCGATTATGTTTTTGATCGATCCATTTCGAAATGGATGGCCATTGCCGCGGAGATATCTCGAATGCGCACGCTGCTCTCGTCGCTCCTCATTTCAACGACCGGTCTTGCTCTCTCACCAGCGCCTGCCGATGTAGCACTCCGAGGTTTCTTTCCCCAGTCCGTTCAGGCGGAGCGCGAACTCGAAACGCGGTTCAAAGTGCTACCCGATCCGGCACGAATGAGAGAAGCCATGCGACTTTTGAGTGCGCGTCCACACCATGTCGGCTCTCCGTACGACCAGACCAATGCCGAATGGATTCTCAACCAGTTCAAGTCGTACGGTTGGGACGCGCACATTGAGAACTTCGACGTCCTCTTTCCGACTCCCGTCGAGCGGATCGTCGAGCTCATTGCACCAACGACGTTCAAGGCATCGCTCCAGGAAACACCATTGGCGCTTGATCCGACATCGAGCCAGCAGAGCGAGCAGCTGCCATCGTACAATGCCTATTCAGCCGATGGCGATGTCACCGGACCTCTCATTTTCGTCAACTACGGTATTCCCGCCGACTATGAAGAGCTCGAGCAACACGGTATCTCTGTAAAGGGCACGATAGTCATCGCGAAGTACGGCGGATCATGGCGGGGAATCAAACCAAAGGTCGCTGCCGAGCATGGTGCGATCGGATGCCTGATCTACTCGGATCCGAGAGACGATGGTTTCGCCGGCGGTGACGTGTTTCCGTCCGGACCCATGCGTCCAGCACAGGGCGTTCAGCGCGGGTCGGTCGCAGACATGCCGGTATATCCAGGCGATCCGCTCACGCCCGGCGTAGGTGCGACCAAGAGTGCGAAGCGGCTTGCTATCGCTGATGCACAAACCATCACCAAGATCCCGGTTCTTCCGATTTCCTACGGCGATGCACAGCCGTTGCTTTCGGCGCTTGGTGGGTCGACTGTTCCCGCTGCCTGGCGCGGAGGACTGCCCATCACTTATCGCTTCGGGCCCGGACAGTCAAAGGTTCATCTACGCGTCAAGTCTGACTGGAGCCTGAAGACCCTCTACGACGTGATCGCAAAGCTTCCTGGCAGTACCGAACCCGATCAGTGGATTATTCGCGGCAATCACCATGACGCCTGGGTAAACGGCGCAGAAGATCCGATATCCGGACTCGTCGCTGAATTAGAGGAAGCGCGTGCATTGGGTGCCCTTTACAAGCAGGGATGGCGGCCCAGGCGCACCATTATTTACGCCGCCTGGGATGGTGAGGAGCCAGGACTTCTCGGTTCGACTGAATGGGCGGAAGCACACGCCGACGAGCTCAAGGCGCACGCTGTCGCTTACCTCAACAGCGATACCAACAGCCGTGGCTATCTGGATATCGCGGGATCGCATTCGCTCGAGAAGTTCATCAACGGCGTCGCCGCCGATGTCGAGGATCCGGAATCGGGCGTCAGCTCGTGGAAGCGCACTCAGGCTTCGAGGATCATTAACGGATCTGCGGATGTCAGGCGCGAAGCTCGCGATCGCGAGGACCTTCGTATCAATGCCCTCGGGTCAGGCTCCGATTACTCGTCCTTCCTCGATCATCTTGGAATTGCGTCGCTCAACCTTGGGTATGGTGGTGAAGACGACGGTGGGATCTACCATTCCATCTACGACGACTTCTACTGGTATACCCATTTCAGCGATACGTCTTTCGTCTACGGTCGCGCACTGGCCCAGGCTGCAGGTATCGCGGTTCTCCGTCTTGCGAACGCCGATCTACTCCCGTTCGCATTCACCAATCTGGCGGAAACCATTCAGACCTATGTCAAGGATCTCCAGTCTCTTCGCGACAAACGAGCGGAGCAGATCGCCGAACGCAACCGGCAGATCGAGGAAGGAGTCTTCAAATTCACAAGCGACCCACGCGACCCGGTCACTGCACCCCAGCGACAGCGACCAGCACCACAACTGAACTTCGCACCGCTTCTCAACGCCCTGGACTCACTCAATCACGCCGCTTCGCGTTATGATCGGGCCTATGCTCGCGCCGTATCCGAAGGGCGGTCCACTGTGGCCAAAGGAGTGAACGAGCGGCTGATCCAGGCCGAGCGCGCACTCACCTCAACGGAAGGGTTGAAAAAGAGGCCGTGGTACGTTCACATGCTCTACGCGCCTGGTTTCTACACCGGGTATGGCGTGAAAACGATACCCGGAGTTCGCGAGGCAATCGAGCAGGGCCAGTGGGAGGATGCCGATCGGGAGATCGTGCGTGCTGCTGCTGCGGTCGAGCGTGAAGCAACGCTGATCAGTGGGCTGGCAACCACTCTTTCGCCCGGATCTTGAGCAGTCAGTCCCACAAAGAAAAATGGGGCAGCTCGAGATGAGCTGCCCCATTTTGTTTTTCACTGCTCTTACAGCGGATTCGGTGAGTCAGCGTTGCATTGTGGATGCCTTTCTCACCAGATCGATGAACTCGCTGCGCAGTCCGTCCTGATCTTCTCCCAACGTCTGCCTGACCGTCTCGATGACATCCCGGTAGGAAGCGTTTTTCCTATACTTCGATTCTCTGAGCAGCAGCCCGAACTCCGCAACAGCGGAGGCAAATCGAAAATCCGGCGTTTGTACCTGCGGGTCGTCGAGCACGACCCGAGTGATCATGTTACTCCTCGAGGCATCTGGCTCCTTGTAGCGGAGCTTGAGCGTGAGTAGTTCTTTGCTCCTTGCCGTCGGAAGCTGTGTACGAATCCGCTGATACCGTAACTGGGTTGCCTCTGGCAGATCCGGGTCGGTTTCCATCCCGGCGGGAATGATCTCGTATAGGGCGGTGACCGTGTGCCCCGCTCCCATGTCACCTGCATCTTTGGCGTCATTGGCAAAATCTGCATCGTTCAGCAAACGATTTTCGTAACCTATCAAACGGTAGGCGGCAACACGCGCCGGGTTGAACTCCAGTTGCAGCTTGACGTCCTTTGCCACGGTACGAAGCGTTGCTCCAAGCTCGCGAACGAACACTTTCTTTGCTTCGAGAAGATTGTCCACGTAGGCGTAGTGTCCGTTTCCGTGATCCGCGAGCTTCTCCATCTTGGAATCCTTGAGGTTGCCCGTGCCGAAGCCAAGCGCAGTGAGGAACACGCCCGACGCACGGCGTTCTTCAATCAGTCGCACCATTTCTGCATCGCTCGAGACGCCAACGTTGAAGTCTCCATCGGTGGCGAGTATCACACGATTATTCCCACTTCTTATGAAGTTTTTCTGCGCAACGTCATATGCCAGTCGTAGCCCCGCGCCTCCGGCTGTCGAGCCTCCGGCCTCGAGCCTGGCGATCGCATCCAGTATTGCAGTTTTCTGGGAGCCGCTGGTGGACGGGAGCACCAGTCCGGCATTACCGGCATAGACGACGATCGAGACGCGATCCTGTGGCCGAAGCTGGTTCACCAGTAGCTCGAACGCCGATTTCACCAGGGGCAGCTTGTCGTCCGACTCCATCGATCCCGAAACATCTATCAGGAAGACCAGGTTATTGGCGGGAAGGTCGCCCAGTGATATCGGGCGCGCCTTGAGACCTATCATGAGCAGTTGGTGCGACCGATTCCACGGCGCCTTTCCCAATCCGGTAATGATCGAGACGGGTTCCGATTGTGAGGGATTCGGATACGAGTACGGGAAGTAGTTCACCATCTCCTCTATGCGAACCGCATCCTTTGGCACGGCTTGACCGGAGTTCAGGAATCGTCGGATGTTGCTGTACGACGCGCGATCCACATCGACTGAGAACGTGGACAACGGGCGATCGCCGGCAAGCAGGAATGGATTCTCGTCGATTACATCGTATGACTCGGTGTTGCCTGGCTCTTTCTGATGCCGTATGTCGCCTGGCACGTTTTGACGGCGCATCATATCTGACATGGTAGGAGCCCTTACACCATCTGCTCGACCGCGCAGGGTGATGCCGCGCACTGATATGCCGGTCGTCACAACGGCCTCGAGCGCCGTTGACGATTGCTTAAGGGCAAAATCGGCGACGATTTCGATCCGGCCACCAACTTCAATCGAGGATGTCGCCGGCATGTATCCGATTCGCCGAACGACAAGTCGAACGGTGTCTGCCGGGGCCTTGTCGATCACCAGCCTGTACTGTCCGCTGCCATCGGTCGTCGCGGAATACTTCGAATTCGTTACGCTTATCCCCGCTGCTGCAATGGGTTTACCCGTGCTCGCGTCGCTCACGCGTCCGTGAATCACGAGCGGGGCCCGGGTCGACACACCGGGAGTTGAGAGGATGAGAGCGCTACCGAGGATGACGAGGCGTGTATGCATGGCGACTCCGGGAGAGATTTCTATGGAGACGTACTCCCCAGATGTTCTTGCACAGTTTCGCATTTACAGCCGCAAAAGCCGCTAGCATCGTTTCGCAAATTGACGTCTCTTTCGACCTGACAACATGTTCCTGCCGCTCCTTCAGGCGCCGGCTGCCGCGTTCCATGCCGACACATTGGCTCCCGTGGTTTTGGCGCTCGCCGTCATACTCGCCGCCGCCAAGCTCGGTGGCGACGCCGCTGAGCGCATCGGCCAACCGGCGGTGCTGGGTGAGCTCGTCGTCGGCGTACTCGTCGGCAACTTGTCCCTGGTCGGCATCGACTGGTTCCAGTTCATCGCCGCTAACGCCACGATCGAGGTGCTGGCACAGCTAGGCGCCGTCATCCTCCTCTTCGAGGTCGGCCTCGAGTCCACCGTGCGCGACATGCTCCAAGTCGGCGTTCGGTCGCTCATGGTGGCGGTGCTAGGCGTCGTGACGCCGTGGGCCTTAGGCTGGTGGGTAGGTGCGCTGCTGCTGCCCGAACACAGCGTTTACGTGCATGCATTCCTCGGCGCTGTACTCACCGCGACCAGTGTCGGAATCACCGCCCGTGTCCTCAAGGATTTGGGACGCTCTCAGTCCCCGGAGGCGCGCATCATCCTTGGTGCGGCTGTGATTGACGATGTGCTGGGACTGGTCGTGCTCGCCGCTGTAGCCGCTATTATTGCCACTGCGGACTCGGGGGCGGCTCTCTCGTACGGCGCTCTCGCCCTTGTCCTTGGAAAGGCGCTCCTGTTTCTATTCGGCGCCCTCTCCCTCGGCGTCGTCCTCTCGCCCTGGCTCTTCA
>Ga0193715_1000356_pt1 | contig 11708 bp, 15 predicted proteins | sample U2m2metaG_FD_143040 | JGI IMG/M metagenome (GOLD analysis project Ga0193715, IMG submission 143040) | Soil microbial communities from a riparian zone of the East river system, Colorado, United States - U2m2 | ecosystem: Environmental > Terrestrial > Soil > Riparian zone | place: USA: East River... | reverse complement strand
TTTCACAAAGAGTTCAGGATTTCCCTCTGATGAAGTTAGATCAAGTCTTCCAACGTACGATTATTCAAGGTTACCCCAAATCGGATACTTTTACAAACCCACAGACTGGAAGAACGTTGAAATAACAATTTACGTGAAAGTTCTGTCAAATTCTGGCGGTGGAAACGAAATTTCCCTAGTTTCTAGGAGCGTTAGGCATAGTACAAACGTCCATGAAGGATGTGGTGGCTCATCGTATCACAATAATATTGATTTTACTAATGGAAAATTCAAATTCAAAAAAGAGATGTGGCATGTAAATTATGACATAAAACCATACTCTGGGATAACAATTGGCTCGACCGTGAATAAATGGATTGGGTTTAAGGGCATTGTGTATAACCTGCCTGATGGCAGCGTTAAACTTGAATCCTATGTTGACAAGGATAATAACAATAACTGGCAAAAGGCAACAGAACTTGTAGATAAAGGGAATTGGGGAAATGACATGACGCATTGCAATGCGAGAACAGATGGCGCAGTAATAACTTGGGGTTCACCCATGGTTATATTCAAGTCAAACGGAGTGACATATGATTTCAAGAAATTCTCTGTAAGACAAATTGTTCCTCCAGTTTGAAACAATAAGTTTTGGTTAACACGACACAAATGAATAGAGCCACTGGCATATCCCCAAATAGTAAACTGTAGCTTTATCTTTTTAGACCAAATTTCAAGAATTGGTTGGTTGAGTTTTGGAATATCATGGCAGTCTGCCGTAATAGTACAGAACGTAGATAAATTTCAGAATTGTGAGTAAGTAAAAATAATAATTAAGGTAAAAATTTAATCATCAAAAATTAATAGGTGAAGCAAGTCACTACATATGAAACGGAGAGCGACTGGTTTATTATATCCCTTTTAACAAGAAGGCAGTTGATGAAATTATTGCAAAGTCAATGCATTCAAACAGAGATTCGATAAAATACGTTGTAAAATTCGGAACGGAAGATTCACAGGACGGCAGATTGACGGCGCCGGTAAGGGGCCAATTCTCATATGATCAGTTTACCGACTGGTCATTTAACGAACTCTATAAATTGCAAATAAAGCCATGGAAAGAAACAGATCCAAACGTTGGGCCTACAACTAGAATGTATAAATGAGGACTTATCAAAGACCAAATTATACCACCCTGATGACCCGTCTAGGTGGGTAGATTTTCAGAAAGAGCCCTTGGTAAATTAATTCACGATTTTATATTTCAGTAATTTTTTTTTAATTTACTTAATTGCGAACGAAGTAAAAAAGATGTATAAATACCATTAAATATTGCGACTACGGAAAGAAAAACAATGAACAAATTCCAAATCAGTAACAAAATTGTATTTTCGTTACCGTTCATGCTGGCAGGTTTTATGATTTTATCCATTTTTATTTTCAACTTTTCTAATCAGGTAGTAGTCGCCGCGGGCAAATATACGATTGATCCTAAAATAAATATAAAAAAATTAAATAATCCTGAAAAACTGAAGGTCGTAGCATACTCTAACGGTGAAAACAAAACTAAATATCTGACAGGTAACGATCTGAACTCAAATACTGCTACCGTTTCTTTTCAATTTAATCAGAAAAATGACCTTGTTACTGCTGTTCATAGAGATGAATATTTTGTATGTGCCTACGACCTTAATGCACAAACAAATGAGATGAAGTCTTATTCTTGCATTGAGGGTAATCTTGAAAACCCAACTGGAAAAAATCCAGTAAATATAGGTTCCGGGCCTGTGGTTACTTTGTCTACCGGGCCGTTCAAACCTGTCAAAGGTGGGCAAAATGATATAATAAAGAATCCAACTATGGTGGTCTGGATAGAAAATCTTGCTGGTAAAAAACATCTAAAGGATATCAAAGCGGTTGCCATGATTAAAGGGGAATTTAAGTCTAAGATAATAGATGCACGAAAGTTGCTCGAAAAATCAAAGGACAATATAATAAAGGTTCCACTCCATTTTGACAAGGAGCCTGAAATTGGTCCAATCAAAAAAGGAGATTTCCTTTTTGGTTGTGTCTCTGCTAATGTGTTAAAACCAGTTGAGGGAACAGAATGTGAGCATAGAGAGCTATCACATATAGGACACATATATAACCTAGTGGCAAGACACGACTAGAATGTATAAATAAATTTTTTAGAAATTCATTCAATTAATGGAATTTTTTCTTACGTTGTTTGCACACGATTATATATAAATTTGACGTAGTATATGTCAATGAGTGGCATGAGAAATTTAGATGCTAGGAACATAGGCTTGAGGAATATCGTTGTGGCAGATACAAGGATATGTTCAATTGATGGTGAACACGGTGAGTTAATTTACCGCGGTTATGATATTTTAGACCTCGTAACTCATTCAACTTTTGAAGAAACCTCATATCTCTTGCTTTTTGGAGATCTTCCAACAAAGGAGGAATTGTCTGAATTTACTTTAGATCTGAAAGAAAACCGAGAAATTCCAGAAGCCCTGTACCAAAATTTGAAAAACAGACCCATCACAGCTTCTCCGATGGATGTGCTTCAATCGTGTATATCCCAGTTGCCTGATTATGATTTGGATATTCAAGATGATTCACGTGATATGAATATCAAAAGAGCTAAAATGCTGATTTCAAAGATCCCAACTATTGTTGCTGTTTGGGATAGGATTAGAAATGGAAAAGAAATTATTAAACCGTCTAACGAAATGACAAATGCAGAAAATTTTTTGTACATGCTTTTTGGTACCAGACCAAAGCATGAAGAGGTAAAAATATTTGATATTTGTTTGATACTTCATGCAGAACATAGTTTTAATGCTTCGACATTTGCGGCAAGAGAGATAGCATCGACAAAGGCACATATTTATGCATCAACAACGGGTGCGATAGGAGCATTATCAGGATCATTGCATGGAGGGGCGAACACTCAAGTTATGAAAATGCTTCTAGATATTGAGAAAATAGAGAACGTTGACAAATCGGTAATTGAGAGACTTGATCGTGGTGACAAAATTATGGGTATGGGACATGCAGTCTACAAGACTACAGACCCTAGAGCAGAAGTTCTATATCGATTATCAAAGACGGTGAACAAGGAACATGAGACTCCGTGGTTTGATATGACAGAACAGGTTGAAAAGATGACCAAAAAATATCTACTGGAAACTAGAAAGCAATCGATATATCCAAACGTAGATCTATACAGTGCATCACTTTATTACAGTTTGGGTATTTCTATGGACCTGTTTACGCCTATTTTCGCCATTGCTAGAATTTCTGGTTGGACATCTCATGTGATAGAAGAGAAGTTTGCCGAGGCGGCTCCAAAGACTGCATTGTATAGGCCAAAGGCTGAATATGTAGGAAGATATTGTGGGCCAATGGGTTGTGAATATAATCCAATAGATAAGCGAATCACAAAACTTGTAGAAGGTCAGTAATTTGTGATTTATTCCATTATTTATTCATCCGTTATTGCACTGCCAGGTTAATCATTGTCCAGACAATGCTTTAAATTGAGAAAATTTGTCAAACATATTTAACGGTGGGGTGGCAGAGAGGTTATGCGTTCGCCTGCAGAATTACTTTGAAGTTAGCGAATTTATAAGGGTTCGAATCCCTTCCCCACCTTATAGAGTCAACCCAAGCTGGAAATGGCATTCTTTTTAATTCCTCCAATATGTGAAACTCATGATAATGTATTAAAACTAAAATTTACCATCGGAAATCTATAGTTATTACAGAATCTATATACTAGATTAGGTACAAGTCCATTATATTAAAAAATTTTTAAATAATATGGATTGTATAATTAATTGTTATTGCCAAATGTAGATCAGGAGACATACTCAATCCACTTTGCACGATTTGCTGCAAAGTTAGAAAAACATCTCTTAAGTCACGGAGTGACTTGTAGTGAAGCTGATCTCATAATAGAGGATAGTTCAACGCTTTTTTTTGACAAGTTGAATAAACCAAAAAAGTCATTCTTGAAATTATTCAAGAAACAAGACCCGATGTCTTTATTCATAGAATCTGCAGGCGAGGCGCTTCAAAAACATATTCCTGAAGCTCAGAAAACATTTGGATCCTACAGGGCAATTGAAGATTGTCTAAAATGATTGAATTCGATTAGCAATTGAATCAAATGGAATAAATTCTGATCTGGAATCAAAGGTGCTTTTTTATCATAATAAGACTGCATAAAGGAATTTGTAATAAATCAAAATGGGGCCGAAGGGATGTATTCTGCCGTGTTTTAACTCACAACATTTGAACCCTCGATCCACGGGTTTCATTCTCTAATAAAGCCCTATTAATTAGATCTGGAGCCCGTTGCGATGCCTGGCTTCGCTACGACCCCATATGAGCACCGCTTTTTAATGGTTCTAAAATTGAGTGTATAAGTTTTGCGACCCCAGATCATGATCTTAAATTTTGTACAGCAGCAAATGCAAGGAAAGCTCTTAGACAATTAGTTTTTACTTTGTGGAGTACAATAAAAGTTGTCATAACGCAATAAAAGAACTAAAATGACTTTTCATTAGTATTTATTTCCATATTCTCTTTTAGATATCTATATTGCAATTTCCGACTCTCTTTTTCATATATGTGGCAAAAAATGAAGATTGGATTAGATTGCAAAACGAAGATTGGTACTACGTTTCTTTGATGTCACGATTTTTTCATCAGTGGATAAAAAGGTGCTTTGACGTAAATCTAAAGATAAAAGCTGACATCCTTCCTGTCGTTCCAGGAAGGTTATTTGATAGAATGTCAATTTCTTATTTATCGCGAGATCATATTGGGAGGGATAAGACAACTTACCACTTTTATCTCACTTTTTTTAAACCGTTTTGGACGGATTGCATAACAGAAGGTTATTCTTCTGAAAATTTTGGAATAGCATATTGGGAAAGGTCCAAAAATCCTTTGTCTGATTTAGAGAGAACTAAATTCTATGCAGATAAAAATTGTACAAGGGTATCACATGTTTTGACTCATGAGATATTAAGAATGAAGGGAAAACCAAGAAAAGTATACTTTGATGAAGTACATGAATTATGGGATAAACACATGTATGATTTGCTCCCATTCCAATATTATAATAATAAATTTGAGCGCGTTTCAAATAATAATCCATATAGTTTTGTAGCAATAGATCCACAGAGGATCAAAACTTGAATGGTATTTTTTCTTGTTAGAAATGATTATCAAATATATTGACAGAATAATAAAAGTTGGTGCGGCGTGTTCTCTAATAGGAACCTTTATTTTGGTTTTACTAGTTCTAGTATTAGTCATTTATCCAGTACAAAAAACTTGTAGTAATGATAGACAGGATTGCGAATATATCTCATCAGCTCCCAGTATATTAAAAACAGTGGTATCACCTCACATTTTGGTAACTTCACTACTCACTATTGCTGCAGGAATATTCATCTTTAGATTTGGTACATGGTATAAATTAAAAAGACCAAATCTGTAATGATTCACATCCTTATCAAAAATTCATATTTCCTTACTGAAAATTTTGTTTACAATACTTTTTTACCTGGGTTCATAATTTGTTTGTCATCAAATATCAATTTTATTTGTTTGAAAACATCATACATAGTTTCCCCATACATCAGGGGGATATATTTTGTTCTAAGCAGCCCGTCTCCGTGTTCTCCTGAAATGGAACCATGAACCTTGACAACACGTTTGAAAACCTCACCTGCTATCGTGTTCATCAGTAATTTAGAAGATTTTGAATTAATGTCAATAATGGGCCTGAGGTGTAAATTGCCATTTCCGGCGTGTCCATAAATTACATAATCAAGCTTATACGTAGCAAGTAATTTTAAGAGAAAAATCAGGTAATCATGCAAAATAACTGGATGTACTACTGTGTCTTCTATAATTCCTGTCGGTTTTCTTGAACCTATTGCTTTTTTTATTGCACTGTTTAGTGAATTTTTTCTTTTGTTCCATGCACTATCCACACTCTTTTTGTCATATCCAGTGTCTAGAATTTTAGCTTTTTTTCGCAGATTATTTTCAAATTTGTGAACCTTCTCATAAAGAGAATTCTCATTGCCATAAAATTCGACAATCATTATGCAGGAATTTCTTGACTCAGAATCATCAGCCTTCCAACCTTCCATGATGGTTCCTCTATCCAATAATTCCATCGCTACAGGTTCAAATTGAAGAATAAATGGTACTTCCGAAGCGGCGTCGAAAATATTTTCAAATTTGAGTATAATAAGCGACTTTTTTTCTGGAATATCTAAAATTTTTATTCTACTGCTTGTAATTATGCCTAGACTTCCCTCTGATGCAAGAAATATCTTTTGTGGGTATACTTTATTATTGTTATTTTCAAAAATCGCATCTAAACGGTATCCACTTGAATTCTTACTTACATTAGGATAATATTTTTTTATATCAACATTAAGTGATAAAATATATTTCAACATTTTACTTATTTTTTCATCGTAGTTTTTTTGATCAGCAAATCCCATCATTCCGTTACCATATACTAGCTCAACTCCTTGCACATAGTTGATAATACTTCCGTAACCTAGTCCATGCGGACCGCTTGAATTGTTAGATATCATTCCACCAATGGTACAATAGTTACTACTTGCAGGATCCGGTGGAATAAATTTGCCCTTTTTTGCAAGTTCTTTATCTAGTACTGTCTTCACAACGCCGGGTTGAACAATAACGTAGTCTTCACCAAATTCCAGTATTTTGTTCATTTTTTTGGTAAGATCTAATATTATACCATCAGACAATGACTGTCCTAACAGTCCTGTGCCCGCTCCCCTGCAGGTAACTGGTATACCCCGGTTATAGGCAAAATTACATATTTTCTGAACATCATATTCGTCAGAGGGAAAATTAACGGCTAGAGGTTTAACTGTACAATGGCTTGCATCTACTGAATAAATCGCCCTCGTCCAGTCGTCATCGAATATATCTGATAATCCTATCTTCCTTAGGTCAGAAATATCTGCTCCAGTCATTAGTATGTAATACTATTAACTCAGATTTTAAGCAATATCGATTGTTATCTATTAAAGCTTAACCTAACGTAGAGATACATAAAAGTTGAAATTTCACAGGTCAAATTCTAATCATGACAAAATAGAAGAGGTTAGAGTTACATGGAAATTTCCTTTTCTGGTCTTGATTTTCTACCCTTTATTTTTCTGTAAAACCAAAGCTTTAATGCATAATATGCGCCATAGATGACTGTTTTTGCTTTCATACAAGGAACTATCCCAAACTTGTATTTATTTTTTTTATCCGATTTTTATCAATAATTTGCAAAACTAGACTCAGCAAGAAAAAAAAGAGAATAATGTTTATAATAGATTTGAATTGGAGCACAAAGTGTCCTGCTAATTTTTTATTTTGTTATTGTTAGTGTGTTAGATTCTTGAGGAATTATCGTATGCTCTGCTTGAACCACTATTCTATTGGCTCCTTCGACCAAGATTGGATATGCATGAACGTTCTTCTTTTTTACCAGGATTTCTAGCAAGTAGAGTGCTTCTTTCTCTTCGTATTCATTAACAATCCATCTTAAGGCGAATGGTAGAGTTTTAAATTTATTCCATAAATATTCTAGAAAATCATCTGTCTTTTGTTCCTTAGTTCTTTTTCGTGATCCAATACCAAAAATATTTTTAATTTTTCCTTCGTAAACAACGCCCTGACCGTCATTTGTTGTCACAAATGGTTCTATTGCATATACATTATTTACAGATAAATTGAAAGAGTGACCAATTGTCCAAATGTTTGGGATCGACTTTCCAGCATGGATGGTATATCTTTCAAGCGAGTGTCCACTCAAATTCTGGATTGGTTTACATCCATATTTTGTAATAGTTTTTTCTATTATTCTTCCTATTTCTGAAACTCTTGTATTTGATCTTGAAATGCCAATCGCTTCGTCCAGTGCCCTTTCAGCAATATCGATCATTTTTTGATACGTGGTATCATAACTTACTGTGACAGCTGTATCAGCGATATAGCCGTCTATATGAACTCCCACATCTATCTTTAATACATCAGTATTTTTGACAATTATGGGATCGTTAGGTACCGCAGTATAGTGTGCTGCAATATCGTTGAGACTGACATTAACTGGAAATGCGGGTTCTCCACCTTTTTTGAATATCTCTTGCTCAATGTCATTACATATTTCACTTAAACTCCTGCCAGTATGGTCTTGACTCCTCGCATATTCTCTTACCTGGGAAGCTATCTTTCCAGCCTTGACATAGTTGTCGAAGATATCCAACTCTTAAAATTCAAAGTTAAAGATATTTAGATATATTGATGACATCATTCTTATTTCCAAAATATGTGAACAAATGCTAATTTATTTAATCAATATGACCAATTAAATGCTCTAATTTCTATAGATCCTCAACTATTCAATATCTCAAAGTTAAAATTATACTCCGAACATCGCAATTGCTAAACCTTGAAGATGGGGCCGTCGTCTAGCTTGGTATGATGCCAGCCTTGGGCGCTGGAGGCCGCCGGTTCAAATCCGGCCGACCCCATTTTGCCTAATTACCGTTTTTGGTATCACTACTATTAATGAAATACTACCATATTTCTTCTCGTGAATTTTAATAAATCAAAAAAAATTAATATCAGTCACTTAACCGTAGCTAGAATATAGCAATCTTAGTTTTTCATTGAGTCTATTTGCCAATTTGTCGGAAATTTTTCTCTGGTATTCATCCACCTTAATTGGGTTTTTTTGTGAAAATAAAAATGGGCCGTATACATAGCTGTTATTCGGAGAAGGTACCTCTGGCTTTGTAGAAGATATTAAGGAAGCAATGTACGAGCTGAGCGCGCTTGAGTCTTCATTTTCACTAATATTGGATAGAATCTTTCCAATTTTCTTTGGATCCAATTTTCTATATCCAAATGGCATGTGCGTGTTATCATTAAACCTAAGCGGGTCTACGTCAACCTTTGTGCCAATGATTAACGGATTGGGCTTGTAGATAGAATCAATCTTTAGTTGCCAAACCTCATCTGGATTACTTACAATGGCATCATAAAAGTTTCCATTCTGTTGAGAGACAGACACTACAAATTTCCAGTTACGAGAATTTGCAGAGTATCTTTCAAACAGGTTCGTCGCAAGGTTGTTTCCTTCCAGTATATCCAATTCAGATCAAACTTAACAGATGGTAAATATGAGTTTTGTTTTTTATTCACATGTCAGAAAGAAGATGAATCTTTTCAAACTTGAGAGCCAATTAAAGTCAAACAAGATGATATTCTAATATGTGACAAATTATGTGCCAATTTACTAGTGTACTTCACAAAGAATGTCTATTTCTACGACACTATCAAGAGGAAGGCTATTGACTCCAATAGCAACCCTAGTATGTCTGCCTTTTTCTTCAAATGTCTCCAGTAGTAAATCTGATGCTCCATTGATAACCTTCGGGTGATCATTAAAAGAAGGATCACTATTTACGTATCCGGTGACTTTTATAAATTTGGATATACTTTCTAGACTGCCCAAGAATTTTTTCATATGCTCCAATGCGTTTATCGTACATTGTTTTGATGCTTCTTTACATTCAGTTATACTGACTTGACTTGAGACTTTGCCCTTGTATTTCTCTGGAAGAGTTCCACTAATTAATGGGATTTGACCAGAAACAAAAATCAAATTGCCGCTCTGTATTATAGGAACGTAGGACCCAATAGGTTGAGGCGGATTTGATAACCTGATTCCAATTGACTCCAATTTTTCTTCAATCATTCACCTTTATACAAAAATTCAAGTTTTTATTCATTTGCCGTTACATTTTTTAGAATATTACATTAGACAAGTTTGGGCCATAATCCAAAAATTTTTAAGCATTTGAGCTAGCTAACTTGATCATGTCTTCCCACGACGAAAAGATTCATTCTGGGGGCGGATATGTCCACATGAAAGGTGTAGCTTTGAGTATTCTTGTGATGGGTATATCTCTAATGGGTATAATTATTGCATACATAGTTTTTGGGCACATCGGACCATCTTTTTCTGCCGAGAGAATAAATGTACAACAAGCAGACTTGAGAAAGGAATATCGACTCCCTTATAGGGAAGTAATCAGAGATGAGGCTACCTTGCTAACTCCACCATCTCTAAGACATATGAACCAAAGCGCAACAAGTGGTTAGACTATTGGAAGCTGGAAAGGCTACAACACAATTTTCGATTTTTACAATATTTTGCACTAAAGTTTGCCAATAACGGATTTGGTAACATCTAAAACATTATTACTTATTGTAATCTATTATTTTGCTAGTTGACCAATTGCGAAATATGCGGCACCAGATTCGGTAGCAGGTCCTGCGTTATATGTTCTAAAATTGTTTGCTCATCATGCATAAATAGACAGGGAACGAGATGTACAAAATGTACTTCAAGGAAAGTAGAAACAGCATCATTTTTCAAAAGCAATTTACCGTATGTCGCGTTGATTGTTGCTTTGTGGTTTTTTGTATCAGGACTTTATCCATTCCCATACTTTATGGCTATTGGAATACCGGTAGATATGACGATAGTGCAACCAGTACTAATCGCAACAACAGTAATGACTATTCCTTTTATTTTCATGTTGTTTGCATGGAAAAAACGGTCAGAGAGAATGAGATCGGAATAGTTTTTTCCAATCAATAAAATGATTTTTATTGATACGTATCAGTGATAATAAACATGATCGGAAATGGTTTAAATGGAGAAATAATATCAGGGATATCTCTAACAGTCTTTGGCATCATGATGGTGCTTTTTGGGATTGTTAATAAGGTAGCAGCTGTTTTGATCCCTGCAGATATCTTGATCATATGTATTGGATTAGCCACGATAGTTGTCGGAGTATTTACAAATAGAAAAAACCCGTTAGTTCACTATTGATAGTACGACTTTTCTAATTTTGTCCTACTTTTGTTTATGAAATTGCATATCTTTCTATCTAAAGTTGGCTAAAATTCATTTACGGATAAGAAAATTTTAATAAAAGTAGTAAGATACATTAATAGCTATGAAAAGAATAGAGGCGATTATTCCAATGTCAAAAATGACAGATGCTTTTTCTGCATTGAAAGAATTGAAAATTGGTGGTTTAACCTATTATGATTCAAGAGGAAGGGGTGAAAATCCTCCTGCAGCAGTGCAATCGGGTAGAGGAACTTCTCTCTATACTCCTGAATTTAATGCAAACCTAACAGTCTTTACCGTAGTGGAAGATTCTCTTGTTGAACAAGTAGTAAACAAGATACTTGCAAGTACAAGTACCGGTCTTGCAGGGGAAGGAAAGATTTTCATTTCGGACGTTGATGAAATTATAGATATAGGTACAAAAACAAAGGAAAAAGCCTAAACTATTTTTTAAAAATTATTTTTTTGATCAACTAATAAAAGTTAATTTTCATTTTTTCTGTCTTTTAGAAGTGATTCTAAAACCTGACTAATATTCAACACTCCTTTCTTTTTTGCAAATTCTTCTAGGAGGAGTATCTCTTCTTTAGAAAAACACATATACACATCTCTATTTAAATTAGGCATGAATTTAACCGCTGTTAGCAATCTAATATATCTTTCTATAATGGAGTTGTATGGACTACAAAATGAATAACTGGCCCAAGAATTTCTTGAGGTCTAAGGA
>Ga0193715_1000354_pt1 | contig 11717 bp, 12 predicted proteins | sample U2m2metaG_FD_143040 | JGI IMG/M metagenome (GOLD analysis project Ga0193715, IMG submission 143040) | Soil microbial communities from a riparian zone of the East river system, Colorado, United States - U2m2 | ecosystem: Environmental > Terrestrial > Soil > Riparian zone | place: USA: East River... | reverse complement strand
CATTTACCGTTAGCGTCGCCCGCGATGTATCGCGCTTGATGGGTGACCCGGGCAAGCAGCTCAAGTGGCTACAGGCCGAGCGATGTAAAACCAAACTCGCCGCATATCTCGAGGAAAACGGATTGGCCGATGCCGGATACTGCGGACTGACTACCGCGCTGGCACGGCAAATCGAAAGAGAATTGCACTCAGATAATGATGCGTTTGCGCAATGCGTCTGGGGCAGACCGTGGGCCGAGATTTTTGCCGCCGATATTCGCCAGGAGTTTACGCCCAACGACTTCGAAATGTGCCGTCCCGACGAAGACACCGAGCGCCGACTCGAGCGGGCTATTCGTGAGATAACAGCAGTTGTGGAAGAAATCCTGCTCGAGCCGGCGCTTGCGGTCGAAGCCCCGTGGAACGACTTCCTAGGACGGACTGGCTGGACTCCGAGCGCGCAGATCCAAGAACCTTGCCGCTGAATGCGAAAATTCCTGATCAGTGTTGCGATTCTCGTCGTATGTATCATTGCCATATTGGCAACATGGATCTTCGGCGGTCGTCAGATCTCATTGTTTATCGATCGGTACAAGACAAGTGAAACAACGTCAGCACGTATTAACTCAATTACCTACGAAGGCAGCGGAACTGGTGGCATTCTTCGCGCCAATGATCTCGCGCTAAGTCTGAACGAGACGAGTGGTCCGAGTCCTAGCATCGGCTCGACAAAAGATGGTCAGCTTGCCCTGGCAGCTGGCGGAAAGGTTTTCGCTTTCGGTCCTCCGCGATCAGAAGCAGAGAATCTTGCTGCGGTACCGCCAGCGGGCGACCAGGCTTTCATCATAATCCGGCGAAGCCCGCTTAGCTGGCCCACTCCATTCGATATGAACTTGATGACCGGTCAGTCACCGTCATGGAAACGGCACGTCTATTACGAGCTGCATTGGAAAAAACCGTCTGGCGCGAGACTGGAAATGCTTTGGCGCTACGAGCAATACTTCTACCCGGCCAACGGCTGGGGAAACGGATTTATGACCAAGGAAGAGTCCACTGGTCTGGTCGAAGTTGATATCCGCCCTTAAGCCGTGCATTTAACAAGCCTTGCGCGCCCATGAAGATTGGCACTCTATCCAGTTCGTGTCTGCGACGATAAACTCCAGGGGGCCCGACCGATTGCTATAATTTCCAATCCGAGCAGTCCCAGCCCAGCATTTGCTCGACCTTCGCGATGTCTTCGGCAAACAGGTTGTACAGGAAAACCCTCTCCTCCCAATTCATCGCGCGTTCATATGGCACAACATTTCTGTCCTTGCTGCGCACCGAACGCAGCGGCTTGAGGCCTAGGAACGAAAAAATGGTAGCCAGTATTTCGCGCTGCTTCTCTTTGAACTCTTCAAATTTCAAGATCTTCACTTGCTCGCGCGGCAAGAATTTGAAGAGCCGCTCGAGTTGCCGTGTATAAAACCCCCGATCTACGTAAGCAAATCGGCGTGCTTCATCCGGCGGCGCGCCAGCGATGCGCGTTTTTTCTTCTCTCACCGCATCGAAGAAATCCAGCGGCTCGCGGCCCTTGAATCGTTGCATGTTCCAATGGGCAAAGGCGCGCTCGATGGGACTACGCAGAAGAACCAGCAGCTTGATTTTTGGATTGTATTTCCAAATCCGTTCCGCTGCTGGCTCATGATAAAGATAGCTGGGCGTGCAATCACCGGCGATCGTTGAGGAAGCAAGCAACGGATAATGCTTGTGCAATTGTTCATAGCCCACCTCGGAAACGAACATGGCGTCGTTATCAAAAAAATGTATTTCCTGCTGGTCGCCCATGGTGACGTTTGGGTGCCTGCTTAAAAAGTAATGCATAGCCGTCGTCCCGGATTTTTGCGCCCCCGCCAGAATGAAATCGAGCCGCTCAATTCTGCGACGCTTGCTTCGAAACATCGCCGCAATCTACATGGGCGACGCTGCAGGGGAAGCTGACAGCTTCCCCTACAAGCCTCGTGCGAAATTGAACTCGCGCTAGTTGTCGCCTACATGCCTGCGTTCTATGCTGCTCGATGCACACCGTTTTTTCCTCGGTACACACACGACTGGCATTCGCTATCGCATGCTCAATCAGCTTCGGTGCATCTGTGCTAGCAGACGAAGGGATGTGGCTTTTCAGCGCGCTGCCGCTTAAACAGCTGAAGGAAAATTACCAGTTCGAGCCAACGCGGCAGTGGCTTGAGCATCTGCAAAAAGCTAGCGTGCGTTTCAATTCGGGCGGCAGCGGCTCCTTCGTTTCCGCAAACGGGCTTGTAATCACGAACCACCATGTTGGGGCCGATACGCTGCAGAAGATCAGCGACGAGCAGCATAATTATCTGCGGGACGGTTTCTATGCGAAAACGCCGGCCGATGAAATTAAGTTAACCGATCTCGAGCTTAATGTCCTGGTATCAACTGAGGATGTGACGGCGCGCGTAACCGGGGCAGTTAAATCCGGCATGACGAGCGACCAGGCTTCCAGCGCCCGCAACGCCGTGATCGCTGCCATCGAAAAGGAAAGCAAGGAGAAAACTGGCCTGCGATCCGATGTGGTCACGCCTTACCAGGGCGGCGCATATCACCTTTATCGTTACAAACGCTACGACGACGTGCGACTGGTCTTTGCGCCTGAGCAGCAGATCGCATTCTACGGCGGCGATCCGGACAATTTCGAATATCCGCGTTACGACCTCGATATTTGTATCTTTCGCGTTTACGAAAATGGGAAGCCGGCAAAGATCGATGATTTTCTGAAATGGAATTCGCGTGGGCCCAGCGAGGGCGAACTGACTTTCGTAAGCGGCAGCCCGGGCAAGACGGACCGGCAACTCACACTCGATGAGTTGGCGGACATGCGCGACCGGTATCTGCCTTATGTCCTGCGCATGTTTAACCGGCGCGAAGTGCTGGGGCTAGCCTACAGCGCGCGCTCTTTCGAGAACGCAAGAAAAGCGCGCGACGATCTTTTCGGCGACCAGAACAACCGGAAACGCTACGACGGTTATCTCGCCGGATTACTTGATCCGCAGATCTGGTCGGCGCTGCAAGCGCGCGAGCACAAGTTACGCGACGCCATTGCGCGTGATCCGAAATTTGAATCGACAATTTCTGCTTACGACCGGATCAAAAACGCGCAGGCCCAGATTGCTAAAAATGCGCCACTCTATAACTATCTCGAACAGGAACGACCGGTCACGATCGGTTATCGCGGGCCGCGAGCATTCTTTGGAAATCTTTTCAAATACGCGCGACTGCTGCTGCGCGCTGTAAACGAATGCGCCAAGCCGAACGGGGAACGGTTCCCGCAATTTCGCGATAGTGCGCGCGAATCACTCGAGCTGGAACTGTTTTCAACAGAACCAATCTATGACGATTACGAGATCCTGCGCCTCACCGATTCGTTGACCGATTTCGCTTCTCAATTTGGTGCAGAAGATCCACTCGTGGAGAAAATGCTCGACGGAAAATCGCCGCACGCGCGCGCTGTAGAACTGGTCTCCGGCACAAAACTGAAAGACGTCGCCGTGCGGAAGGAGCTCTATCACAAGGACGCAACTGCGTTGCAGGCAGCACACGATCCAATGCTCGATCTCGCACGCCTGATAGATGGACCGGCGAGAGAGGCACGAAGGATTTACGACGCACAGGATGAAATGAAGAAACAGGCGTACGCAGAAATTGCGAAGGCGCGTTTTGCCATTGAGGGACCGGCAATTATCCGGACGCGACTTTCACGCTCCGCCTGTCCTACGGAAGAGTGCGCGGCTATGAACAGGACGGACAACAAATCCCCGCGTTCACCGATTTTGCCGGCCTCTATCAACGCTCGGCCGAACACGATAACAAGCCGCCATTCGATCTACCGCAGCGCTGGATCGACAGAAAAGCGAATCTAAATCTGGCCACGAAGTTCGATTTCGTTTCCGACGCAGACATCATCGGCGGTAACAGCGGCAGTCCGGTGGTAAACAAGGCAAACGAATTCGTCGGGATCATTTTGGACGGTAACATTCAGTCGTTAGTCCTCGATTGCATTTACACCGGTACACAAGCCCGGGCTGTATCGGTTGATTCCGCCGCCATCACCGAAGCGCTGCGCAAAGTTTACGATGCGCAACCGCTAGTCGATGAATTGTTGAGCCCGAAATAAATAGTACGGACGCCGCACTGCGGCGTCCGCACGGCGCAGTGCGCCATCCCTACCATTAGAGTTCCTTTAACAACTTCTTCCAGCGTGCCCAGGCTTCGTCGCGCGCTTTCCTGTCGCCCTCGCGAACATTTGGATTGTCAGGCTCGCCTAAGCGCATGAAGCCGTGACTGGCCCCTTTGTAAATCACCGGCTCATATTTCTTGCCGGCGGCTTTCATTAGCTCTTCGGCTTTGGGAATCGTCGCGTTCACGCGCTCATCGTTTTCGGCGTAAAATCCGTAAACCGGACAGGCGATATTCGCAACCTTTGATGCTTCATCCGGCGCGGTCCCGTAAAACGAGTAGGCGGCTTTTAGTCTTGGGTTTTCATTCGCGTACGCAGTTGTTACCCCCCCCGCCCCAGCAGAATCCGCAAACGGCCAATGTGCCGTTGCATGATGGAATTTTCACTAGGGCATAATCGGCCGTTGCATCCAGATCGGCTTTCACCTGTTCTTTCGACAGTGCAGATATCGCTTTGCGCGCGCCATCGACGTCCTCGAATTTTTGGCCGCTGAGCAAATCAGGCACAATCGCAATCACGCCAGCCTCGGCAAGCTCGTCGCACAAACCGCGGACCCAATCGGTCAGACCAAAGATTTCGTGAACAACAAGCACGACCGGCGCCTTGTCTTTGCGTTCTGGATAAACAACAAACGCCTTGATGGTTCGCTCGCCCGATTTGATATCGACCCATTCGCCGTGTCGCGGCGAGTTGTTGAGCCGTTCTCTCCCAAAATCTTTGATTTCGTCGGCCGCGAGAAGGGGAACAGAAATAACTGTCAGCGCGAAGATAATGGGTTTCATGAGTGAGAGATTCCTTGAGTCTGCTCGGAATGACAACATGCGCTGTTAGGTTTATGGCGTGGCTTTTCCCTTGCCGATCAGTGCGTCAACGCTCCATCGCCCGGGCCCGTAAAACACCATAAAGAAAAACACCCAGCAATAAAATATGGCGAGCTCGCCCTTATTGGAAAACAGAGGTCCGGCGCTGGAGATCGGGAAGAACTTCGCCATCGACGTAGTAGCATTCCCCACGTGTATCATGAAATACGCGACGGCCATTTCGCCGCTGCAGATGAAAGCGCTGATGCGCGTAAACAGACCAAAGGCAATGAGAAATCCACCAATGAGTTGGATCCAGCCGCCGGTCTGAGTGAACGCATTGTTCGAACCAGGCATGCCACCAAACATGCCGAGAACCAATTGCCCACCGTGAGACGCAAACATGAGTCCAGCGACTAGCCGCATTATACAATAGACCGGATCGGTAAGTCGATTGAGCGCATTCATGCGCTTGAACCTGAATGATTTCGACTTGGCGTGTCAAGCCTGCCGTGAGCCGTGACGCAGACAATCCTGTCTGCGACGAAATCAACGACCGATCCCAAGCCCGCCGTAGCGTTGCGGAGGCGCAGATCGCCCCGGCGGCGGACTCGAGACCGCCGCTCTTTGCCTGCGTCATGAGCTAGGCGGCCTTTTTCGCAGGATGCGCTTTTCTCGTGCGAGATTTGCGTGTCGCCTTTCGCTTCGCGCCGGTCTGCTCAAGACTCTTCTGCAATACCGAAACCAGATCGATTACCTTCGTTGGCTTGGGCGCTTTCCTGGTTTTCTCTTCGATTTCTTTCCCGCCTGCTTCAACTTTTTCTTCGATCACTTCCATGAGCGCTTCGCGATAGTCGTCATGATATTTTTCTGGATTCCATTTCGATGCCATGCTGTCGATGAGTGACTTCGCCATGGTCATTTCGCGTTTGCCCACTTCGACTTTTTTAGGGAGATGGAGCTTTTCCGTGTCGGCGAGTTCATCGGCAAAGTGCATGAGCTCAAGAACGAGCGCTCCGTCCTCTGGTTTGACGCCAGCGAGATACTGGCGCGTCTTGATCACGACTTTGGCGATGCCCACCTTTTTGCTGTTTTTTAGCGCATCGCGCAGGAGCGCATAAGCTTTGTCACCACCTTTTTGTGGCTCGAGATAGTATGGCTTGTAGAAAAACATCGGATCGATCTCTTCCTGATCAACGAAGTCTTGAATATCTACGGTCTGCGTGGCCTCCAGATCGACGCGCTCAAAATCTTCATCCTTGAGCACTACGTATTTCCCCTTTTCATATTCGTAACCTTTCACAATTTCGTCCCAGGAAACTTCCTTGCCGTCCTTTTCGGCGACACGCTTGTAATTCACCGGGCTCAAGTCGCTTTTGCGCAGGAGACGAAACTTAAGTTCCTCTCGGCGGGTGGCGGGATACAAGGCAATTGGGATATTAACGAGACCGAAACTGATGCTGCCTTTCCAGATTGCGCGCGCCATACAAAGTTATTTCGCGGCACGACCGCAGAATGCGTGCGTTGATCTCGGATGCTGTAGCGTCCGCTGTCTTCAGCGGACTGTACGGGGAGCGGCTACACGTTCAGCGCTTCATGCGCCGAAGACAGCGCCCACTACCGCAATTTCGATCTCACGCAGCCATCTCGAGTTTTTCGCGGGAAATACCGCGCAACTCGAACAGGCGGATCAAAGTTTCTTCGATCAAATTGTTCGGACACGAGGCGCCAGCGGTGATTCCGATGACGGCAGGTCCGTGCGGCAGCCAAAAATGCGAAACGACCTCGCGTTTCTCGTGCAAATCGTAATGCTTGATCTCGTTCGTGGAAACCAGCCGGGAGGCGTTGAGGACAAAATAGGTGGGCAGTTTTTCCTCACCCATCTCAGCGAGATGCGATGTGTTCGAGCTGTTGTAACCGCCGACGACCAGCAAAAGATCCATTTTGATGTTGAGGAGCTCGCGCAACGCATCCTGGCGTTCCTGGGTTGCACCGCAAATGGTGTCAAAGAACCGGAAGTTTTTCTCCGCCAGCTCAGGTCCATCCCGGTCAATAATGGCGCGTTGAATTCTTCGCTGTACCTCTTCCGTTTCCCCGCGGAGCATCGTGGTTTGATTTGCGACACCCACCGTTCGGAGATGCACGTCGGGATCGAACCCAAGCGAATGCGCGCCCTTGAACTTTTCGAAGAACGCCTGCTTGTCGCCGCCGTGCCGGATGTATTCGCAAACGTAGTCGGTGTCCGCCAGGGTCAGGACGACGAGATAATGGCCCTTTCCGTCACCGAGCGCGCGCGAGCTGGTTGCCTTCGTCTCTTCGTGTTCGGCTTTGCCGTGAATGATGGAAGTAGCCGATTCGCTCGCATATTTACGGACCCGTTTCCAGACGCTCATCACGTCGCCGCAGGTCGTGTCGACAATCTGGCAGCCACGGTCCTTGATCTGTTGCTGGATTGACAATTCCGTTCCGAACGCCGGTACGATCACGACGTCTTCGGGTCCGAGATCGGAAATATCCGCCTGCTTGTTTGCCCCGGTAAGGTTCCTTATGCCTAACGAGGCGATCTGATGATTGACCTCCGGGTTATGAATGATTTCGCCGACGATAAAGAGGCGGCGATCTTTAAATACTTTGCGGGCGGCATAGGCGAGATCGATTGCTCGTTCTACCCCGTAACAAAATCCAAATTGTTTAGCCAGGCGCACGGTCGTCTCATCCACCGAGATAATTCCACCCGCACGCCGTACTTTCTCAACGATATCGCTACGATAGTGGGATTCGACTTGCTCCTGCACCGCGGCCATTACGTCCGGCGTGCGCAAATTAATTTTCTCGCGCGCTGTCGTGCCGCTGGAAATCAGATTCGTACTCATGACTTTGGGCAACGTAACCCTAACCGGCCGTTTTCCAATGGCCGGCCATGGCCAAAATCTCGTTATTTGCAGGCAATCACTGATCGACCAGCAGCGGACCGGGAGGATCCTTAAACCAGCTGGCGGACATCAATTGCGAGCGGGGCGGGTCCGGGTCGCGGCTTTGATCAAGCCGGAGAACGAGGTTGCCATATTTCGTGTCCTCGGGAAACGAGCTCGCGATTTCCACCGGCGTGCCGATCCGCGTCAAGGCGAAGAGTCGAGCAGCCGCTTCTTTATGGAGACGAACGCAGCCATGAGTATGTGGTACAGGCCAGACAAATCCCTCGTGAAATCCATAGGCCGGAGCGAACTCACACCAGTAAGCCATCGGATAACCTCGGTCCGGCTCGCTCTGCCGACGGCGCTCTTTTTGTTAGCTGTAAATCGTGAAGTGGCCGTGCGGGGTTGGGGCGCCAGGCTTGCCCACGTTAGCCTGAACAGCCATTAACAGCCGGTCGCCTTCCATCACAAACAGGTTTTGTGTCGAAGTGGAGAGTTTCACTTTCACCTTGGATGGGTCGTGCGGTCGGTAAGCCGTCACATGATAAGCGCCGCCAGTGGCCACGCGCCCTGTTCCGCAACCGGTGAGGAATAACAGCGAACCCCCAGCAGCCAGTAAAATTAATCGGGAAACTTGTCGCATAGATTGCATACTGGAAATTCTCGACGGCACTTTGTCAACCGCCACGCATTGCGATGCCAGGCAGGGTTTGCCGTTAGGAAGTCCCCGCAGCCCTATTCAAAACGACGCGCTTTCATTACCGATCGCTTTTTCGACGGCAATGTTTTCATCGCCAGAAGGATCCTTTCGAAGCTCCGTGAAACGTGCGCGTAAAAAGGATATGGCCGGGTGGAATTTTGCGGCTGGTAACGCCAATGTTTATACATCCAAAGCCACGGGGCGGGGCTTCTTCGCACATAAGGTTCAAACGAGTCCCAGCATGCTTGTGCGATCTGTTGATGCGTCATTCCGGCTGTGTTCTCGATCTTTGGGTGGAAGATCAGCCTGTAACGACCGTCTGGCAGCGGTTCACAGTGCGCGGGAATAATCGGGACGCCAGTGCGTTCATGTAACCAGGCATGCGCGGAAGTGACGCTGGTCTTCAATCCAAAACAATCAATTGCGACCGCGCCCTGAGTCGGCGGGACGGTAAGATCGACTAGCAGCGCAGTTGTTCCCTTTCGGCGGAGCACTTTATAAAGCCGGATGAGCCCCCGCTCGCGCGGGATAAGCTCATGTCCGCATCGCTCACGCATCTTTTTGAAAATAGGGTCGAGCAATGAGTTCTTAAATTCCTGAGCTAGGATCGTGCCCGTTTTTCCCGAGTAGCCGCTGGCGATGCTAAGCCATTCGAAGTTGCTGTAATGATACGTAGCCAGGATGAAACTGCGTTCCGGTCCGGTTCCACGCGCAGTTTCCTCGAAATTCTCCAACTCGATATAGTGAGAGAAATTTTCCCGTGTCAGGCGCCGGCTCCACAGTAGATCGACCATAGTCCGCGCGAAGTGTTGAAACGACTGACGAGCGATTTTGCGCCGCTCGTGGATCGAAAATTGATTGCCAAACGCGACCTCGAGATTATTCAAAGCGACCCTGTATCCATGCCGGTCAAAGATCGACATCACCGTCCCCAGCATCTGCGCTAAATGAAAACAGCTTCTCCGGGGCAGCAGCGGGATCAGTTTTACCGCAAGGAGAAGCCCGATCCACTCAAGATGGTATCGGACTCGTTTCCATTGCGAACGCATTTCCCACTCTAAACACGGCTCCGCGTGAAAGGCCAGCGTGCTCAAGAATGACGAATTAATGACAAAGCTCGAATGGAGAACAACTAGGTTGCGAAAGTGTTGTTGTTTCGGATTTGGTCATTCTGAAGTATCCTCACAAGCGAGAGACGCGTTTGTTTCTCCAACGAGATTGCCAAGGTCTCGCTGCATAGCCTTTTCGAAGCTCCGCGAAGCACGCACGTAAAAAGGATACGGTCGCTCAGCATTTGCGGGACGGTAACGCCAGTGCTTGTACATCCAAAGCCACGGCGCCGGGTTTTTTCGCACGTAAGGTTCGAACGAATTCCAGCATGCTTGCGCGATCTGTTGATGCGTCATCCCACCGGTGTTGTCGATCTTCGCGTGAAAGATCACCCGGTAACGCCCATTTGGCAGCGGCTCACAGTGCGCGGGAATTATTGGTGCGCCCGTCCGCTCATGCAGCCAGGCATGCGCGGAAGTCACGCTTTTTTTTAATCCAAAACAATCGATTACGACCCCTTGCCTCGGCCGAACGGTCAGATCGACCAGGAGCGCGGTGCTTCCCTGTCGCCGTAGAACCTTGTATAGACGCACTATGCCGCGCTTTCGCGGGATTAGCTCGTGTCCCGCCTGCTCGCGGATTGTCTTGAAGATCGGACTAAGCAGGGAGTTCCTGAATTCTTGTGCAATAATTGTGCTGGTAAGACCCGCAAAACCACAAGCCAGACTGAGCCATTCAAAATTACTGTAATGACAGCACGCTACGATTAGACCACGCTTAGGACTCTTCCCGCGCGCGGTTTCCTCGAAATTCTGCAACTCGATGTAGCGAGCGAAATTCTCCCGAGTCAAATTCGGGCTCCAGAGAAAATCAATGAGTGTGAGTGCAAAATGTTGAAACGACTGGCCGACGATCTTGCGCCGTTCCTGGATCGAAAACTCATTGCCGAATGCGGCTTCCAAATTGTTCAGCGTCACTTTCCGGCCATGCCGGTCAACGATCGACATGAGTGTTCCGAATGTCCGTGCGAGACGAAGGCAGATTTTGCGCGAAAGCAATGGGATTACTTTTGCCGCGAGTAGAAGCCCAATCCACTCAAGACGGTACCGGACTTGTTTCCATCGCGAACGCATTTACGAAATCACGCCGATTACTGATTCGTTATTCTGATTTCTTCTCCGATGCCAGCCGCAGATAGTCACGCTCGAGAGCTTTCAAGCGTTGGATAATTTCATTCAACGCCAGCTCGTTTTTTAGGTTTATTTGATAATCGATTTCGGCGCGGAGCCGGTCCTTGTGCGCCTGGCGGTTTTGCGACATCAAAATAATCGGGGCTTGGAAGATCTGAAGCATGTTCAGGGCGACGGAAAGAAACAGATACGGATACGGATCGAATCCCTCCCGGTGGAATAAGAGCGCTGGGAATACGTTTACCAGAATCCACAGATTAAGAACGATGGTGGCCGCTATGATAAATTTCCAACTGCCGCCAAATTCCGCGATAAGATCCGCGGCGCGATCTGCGAGGGTAAGCTGCGCCGCTTCCTCCACATTGACATTGCGTGTGGCGCTATGGCGCAAAAGCTCGTCGGTGTGGCGCAAGCGGTTGGCAAGCGCCGCAAGCATCTCTAGCGCGACGTCGGGAGTCTTGCGCATGAAAGAAAGAAAATGCTCGCGCGAAAGCAGAGCCAGCTTTGCATCCTCAGCCACCACCGCCTCGGCAGAGCGGGGCTCTCCATCGAGCAAAGCCATTTCGCCAAAGAAATCGCCGCGGCCGAGCTCCGCCAGGATCACCTCCTCTCCATCCTTGGCTTGAACGCAGATGCGGACTCTCCCGCGTTCAATCAGATACATCGAGTCTCCGGCGTCGCCAGCGCGGAACAACACCGTCTTTGCTTTGGAGTCGAGGGGCTCGAGCAACTGGCACAATTCCCTGGCGGCCTTGTCATCGAGCGACTCGAACAACGGGACGTGGCGCAGGGTTTCAACAGTCATCGAGGAAAACCCTAACCAATCGTGAGGCGATTACCAAA
>Ga0193715_1000350_pt1 | contig 11923 bp, 8 predicted proteins | sample U2m2metaG_FD_143040 | JGI IMG/M metagenome (GOLD analysis project Ga0193715, IMG submission 143040) | Soil microbial communities from a riparian zone of the East river system, Colorado, United States - U2m2 | ecosystem: Environmental > Terrestrial > Soil > Riparian zone | place: USA: East River... | reverse complement strand
GAATTACTGCGTAATCTGCCGCCGAGAACGGGTATGGCGTACGTGATTGTGCAGCATCTCGATCCGCATCACGCCAGCCGGCTCGCCAATCTGCTCGGCAAAGCGACGTCGATGCCAGTGACCGAGCTTACAGGAACAACTGTGCCAAAACCAAACGCGGTTTATGTGCAGCCGCCGGACAAATGCGTGATTGCCAAAGATGGCAAGCTGACATTGGTCCCGCGCACACAGAGACTCAACGTCGCGATCGATCATTTTTTTGAATCGCTGGCCGAGGAATGCGGGTCAGGAGCGATCGGGATCGTGCTTTCCGGAACCGGCAGCGACGGGACAGCCGGTTTGCGTGCGATCAAGACGGCCGGCGGTTTGACCTTCGCGCAAAGTGAAGCCAGCGCAAAGTTCGATGCTATGCCGCGTAGCGCCATTCGTTCCGGTTTTGTCGATGTTGTCCTGCCGCCGGACGCAATCGCGCGCGAAATCCAAAGCGTTTCCGACCATCCATACCTCCGGCGAACGCTGGCCGACGCGCAGCAAGCCGAAAAGGAAGCCTACCGTCAGGCCGATGACCTGAGTCGGATTTTTCTTTCGCTAAAAAAACAGATGGGTGTTGATTTCAGCGCTTACAAGGAAAGCACGCTGGTTCGGCGCGTTCACAGAAGGATGGCGCTGCATCGGCTCGAAAAACTGAGCCAGTACGCGCAGTATTTGCGCAACAACAAAAAAGAGATTGAAGCGCTCTTTGACGATCTGCTCATCAACGTGACGCGCTTCTTTCGCGATGACGCGTTGTTCCGAGCCTTGAAAAAACGTTTCCTGCCGGCGCTGCTCAAAGACAAAAAGAAAGATCGACAACGAGAATTGCGCGTCTGGGTACCGGGTTGCGCCAGCGGTGAAGAGGCTTATTCGCTCGCCATTTCCATTCTCGAAGTGCTTGGCAACCAACTCTCCAAAATCCGCGTCCAGATTTTCGGCACCGACTTGAGCGAATCGGTCATCGAGCAGGCGCGTGCGGGAATTTACCCAAGCGCGATCGAGAAAGATGTGCCGAAGGCGCGACTCAATCGCTTTTTCATCAAGCGCGATGGTTCGTATCAGATCCACCGCAACGTGCGCGACATCTGCACGTTCGCACGACAAAACATCGCCGCCGATCCGCCCTTCTCGCGACTGGACCTAATCAGCTGCCGCAACGTGCTCATCTATCTGAGCCCGGAGTTGCACAAGCGTTGCATCCCGCAATTTCACTACGCGCTCAACCCCGGCGGCTACTTGATCCTGGGGCCGGCCGAATCGGTGGGGAGGTACGACGAGCTTTTCAAACTCGTGGACAAGAAAAATAAAATTTACACCAAGGAAGCCACGACTGGTATGCGCCCCGCAGGCCTCATTCCGCAAGGCGGTCTTGAACTCTCGCGGTTCGGGACGACAGCCCGGGCTGGTGCCGGCGCAAATTTCAATGCCGACATTTTGAAAATGGCGGATCGCATCATCCTCCGCACCTACGCGCCGGCGGCAGTGGTGATTGATCATAACTTCCTGGTGCAACAGTTCCGTGGCCGCACTGACCTGTTTCTCGAGCATACGCCTGGGCCAGCGACGCTGAATCTCATTCAATTGGCGCGGCCGAATCTGGTGTCAGACCTGCGAACCACGATTCGTCGCGCCACCAAAACGGACAAGCCTGCCAGGACAGAGCGGGCGAAAGTTACGCTCCAAGGCAAAAACTACGAGATAAATATTCAGGTCGTACCATTCAAAGTCCCCGGGGCCGACAAGTCGTGGTTTCTGGTGATTTTTGACGAAAGCACGAGCGGAAAGAAGGCGGAGAGGTTGATGCGGGTGCTGGGAAAAACATCAGCGCAACGTGAAGTGATGGATCTGCACCGGGAATTGGCAGCTTCGAAGGATTCGCTGCAAACGACCATCGAAGAGCAGGAGGCGACCAATGAAGAGTTGAAGGCGGCTAACGAAGAAATCGAATCGAGCAACGAAGAGCTGCAATCAACCAACGAAGAATTGGAGACTGCAAAGGAAGAACTACAGTCAACCAACGAAGAGCTGACGACGCTGAACGAAGAGCTGAGCAACCGCAATCTTGAGATGATGCAGATGACCAACGAGCTGAACAATCTGCTCGCCAGCATTCAAATGCCAATCGTGATGGTGGATAATGCGCTGGCGGTGCGACGCGCAACACCGGCGGCCCGTGAAGCCTTTAATATTTTGCCGACCGACATAGGCCGGCCGTTAGGCCAGCTGCGCCCGAACGTTGATGTTCCCGACCTGGAAAATATCCTGCGCGACGTAATCAACACGCTGAGCACGCGCAAGCGCAAAGTGACTGATAAGGAAGGCCGCGAGTATTCGCTTCGGGTCCGGCCCTATCGCACAACTGACAACAAAATCGACGGCGCTGTTCTCACTCTGGTGGATATCGATGGAGCGAATGCATCCAAAACAGAGAACCGGACAAAAAATGTCTCATCCCGTAAATAGGAAGCGCCGAACAAAGCGTGTTCGCCAACTTAGGATCGCTGCTGTGGCACGCAACCGCAGATCGACTCGAAAACCGACGAAAGTGTCTAAAAAAACATTCCCGGCTGTAAGTAAAAATGGTGCACGGCTTCGGCTCAGGCGCGCGCAGGCATTACGGAATCCAAAGACTGAGTTGGAGGCCGCCATTCAGCGATTTGTCGATCTCTACGACTTTGCGCCGATCGCTTATATCAGCTTCGACCGTACCGGCCGAATTGAGGAAGCCAACCTGGCCGTCACCGAATTGCTGGGTGAATCGAGGGATTTGTTAATCGGACGCCCGTTCGCGCTTTATGTCGCAGACGTGGATTTGTTCATGCGGCACCTGCTTAATTGCCGAACATCTCAGCAAAGAACGAAGACAGAATTGCAGTTGAAATCGAAAAAAGGCGAGCGGATTCCAGCGCTGCTTTTCAGCACGCCAATCAATTCGACGACGAGAAACGGCGCCCTGCTTTATCAAACTGCGATCGTCGAACTTACCGAGCGCAAACGTTTTGAAGAAAAGCTCCGGCGCTCAGAAGAGCGCTACCGTACACTCTTCGATCTGGTTCCAGTGGCGGTCTACACGTGCGATGCAGATGGAATCATTCAGGAATACAACCAACGAGCCGTTGAACTGTGGGGAGGCGAACCCGGCCAAAATGGAGAAACGCCGAGATTTTGCGGCTCCCACAAAATCTATTATCCCGACGGCCGGCTGATGCCGCACGAAGAATGCCCTATGGCGCGGCTGTTACGCGGCGAAAAACTGAAAGCGAAAGATTTGGAAATTATCGTCGAACGTTCGAATGGCGAGCGGAGACACGTGATTCCGGCTCCGCGAATTCTTACAAACATTCACGGCAAAATCACCGGTGCAATCAATTCCCTTTTTGACATCACCGAGCACAAGCGCGCAGAGGCCGCAGCCATGCGCTTAGCCGCGGCGGTTCAAACCTCCCACGACGCGATCGCAGCAAAAACTTTGGATGGGATCATCACCGATTGGAACCAAAGCGCCGAACGCATTTTTGGATACAAACCTAAAGAGATTATTGGCAAATCTATCCTGACTCTGATTCCCAAAGACCGTCAAAGCGAAGAACAGAAGATTTTGAGAAAAGTTCGCCGTGGTGAATCACTGGATCATTACGAAACGGTTCGTCGCCGGAAGGATGGAAAGCTGATCGATGTTTCGCTGACGATTTCGCCGATCAAGGGTCCGAAAGGGGAAATTGTCGGCGTTTCAAAAATTGCTCGCGATATCACCGAACAAAAACAAACAGGGCGACGCCTGGCTGAACAGGCGCGGCTCCTCGATTTGACCAACGACGCAATCATCGTGCGCGATCATCAAGAGCGGATCGTTTATTGGAATCGCGGCGCGGAGGAAATGTACGGTTTCTCGGCCAAGGAAGCGCTCGGAAAAATCACGCACGAGCTGCTCCAGACGGCGCACCCGGAAAATTACAAAAGTATTCGAAAAAATTTGGGGCGCCATAACCATTGGTCGGGTGAATTGGTTCATACCCGCAAGGACGGCACGAAAGTCGTTGTCATTAGCCGTTGGTCGCTCGATCGCGGTGCAAAAGGCCAACCGGCTTCGATCCTTGAAACAAATACCGAGATTACCGATCGAAAGCGCGCGGAACATCGAACGGCAGTCAACCTCGCCGTCGCGAGAATCCTTTCAGAATCTCCTGCTCTAACTGATGCAGCGCCAAGAATTCTCCAAGCCGTCTGTCAAACGCTCGGATGGGAGGTAGGCGCTTTCTGGATGCCAGTCCCGAATGGCAGCTTGTTGCGTTGTCTCAAGATCTGGGAGTCCCGAGTCGGCAAGTTTCCCAAGTTCAAAGCAGCGTCCAGGAAACTCAAACTCGCTCCGGGAGTTGGTTTGCTAGGACGCATATGGAGGAACCTGAAACCGACATGGGTCTCCGATATTACTAAGGACACTAATTTTGCCCGCGCGTCGGTTGCGGCCAGAGAAGGTCTTCATGGCACCTTCGCGTTTCCGATTTCCTTTGGAAAGCACTTCATCGCAGTGATGGAATTCTTCAGTCCCGAAATCCGCGAGCCCGACGAAGACCTCCTGAAAACCTTCAGTAGTATCGGCAGTCAGATGGGACAGTTCGTGCAACGCAAGCGGGCCGAAGCCGCGCTGCAGAAATCGAAGGAATTACTGGAGCAACTTGTGCGACGGCGCACGAAAGCACTGCGTGTGTCAAACGCCGAATTGAAAAACGAGATCGAGCGACGCAAAGGGCTGGAGGGAGAGATTCTGTCTGTCTCAGACCGGGAGCAACAGCGGTTGGGCCAGGAACTACATGATGGTCTGTGCCAGCACCTCACCGCGGTCGCATTCATGAGCCGCTCCATCGCGATGCGACTGAAGAACCATCGCGTGATCGAGGTTGGTGATATCGAAAAAATCGCTCAACTGGTGAACGATGCCGCGACCGATACGCGAAATCTTTCCCGCGCCTTGCATCGACTTGATGTGGACGCGGCAGGACTCGTCAATGCATTGCAAGATTTGGTTGACCGGGAAATTTGGAGAACTCCTTGCCGGTTGAAAGTCAAACCATCATTTCATATCGAGGACGATGCCGCTGCCGCCCACCTCTACCGCATCGCTCGGGAAGCAGTCATTAATGCCAACAAACACGCGCAAGCCCGGGAAATTATAGTCAAGCTGGAGAGATCGCGGCGAGAAATGGTTCTGCACGTGATCGATAATGGGGTCGGCCTATCCGACGAGCGAAACTTGAAGCGAGGCCTCGGTTTGCACATCATGAATTACCGCGCCCAGTTAGTCGGTGGCCGCTTGGAAATTGATTCTCCAAAAAACAGGGGCACCCGGGTATCCTGCTATTTGCCTAGTCGCGTGTCGCCGTCGGGTGATGCGAAAAATGGCGAGCAACCGGCCGAACTAACTGAAACGGTTCCAAGCGGGGCAGCCGCCGCTGTTCCCAAGTTTTAGGCATCTACAGGGGCAGGGAGCAGCGAATGGGTAAAAGACGGACTAAGAGAGTCTGGATTCTCGTAATCGATTATGTTGCCAGAGACGCAGCCTTTGAAACCGATGAGCGTCGCGCGGTCCACAAATAAGAACCCGAAATGCGATTCGCCGGGAGCAAAACGGATCGTGATCGTTGATGATCACCCGCTGTTTCGGAAGGGACTCCAGGAACTGATTCATTCCGATGGCTCGTTCGCCGTTTGCGGAGAAGCCGGCAGTGCTTCGGAAGCGATGGAGGTGATTCGCAAGGTGCATCCCGATCTGGCGATTGTGGACCTCAGTTTGCCGGGCGCCAACGGCATCGAGCTGATCAAGAATATTCGCGCGGAGTATTCGAAGCTGCCGATTCTGGTGCTCTCGATGCATGATGAATCGCTCTATGCGTTGCGCGCGCTGCGGGCGGGAGCCGACGGCTACGTGATGAAACACGAAGCAATGGCAAATGTAGTGCAGGCAGTCCATGAAGTTTTCCATGGACGGCCCTATCTCAGCCCCGCCATGGCCGCGCAGGTCATCACGAAATTCGCCCATCGCCAGGCTGAAGGCGAAGTGGACGCCGTTGAGAGACTGAGCGATCGCGAACTCGAAATCCTCGAGCTGATCGGCAAAGGCAACGAAGTGCGTCAAATCGCCAAGCTGTTGAATCTCAGCCCAAAGACCGTGGAAACGCACAGGGCGCACATCAAAGATAAGCTCGATCTGAAAAACTCGCGCGAGGTCGCCCGCTTCGCCCTGCAATGGCTGCAAGCCCGCGAGGCGTAAGAAGGAAGTAAGGCCACCTTGATCAGCGCAGCGCGTCATCTCATTAACACCGGCTTTTAAGCCGGTGCCACGCACCGCTGCACGTCGTTAGCCGTTTTAACGGCTTCGTTCGTCGTGCCAATGAAGCCCGTGGCGATCGCATTCTCAACACCGGCCTTCAGGCATGTGGGCACTCCTGCCGCAATGCTCAGCCGTTTCAACGGCTTTCCCCCACTCACCATACTTTCACTTTTTTTCACGCTCAGCGGGCGCATAGTTCGTTTGATGGCCACCACGACGCGGGACGCAATTGAGGAACTGCTTCAGACTTATGGCGAGACCGGCGGAATAAATTATCTCGCCGCTGCCGCTTCCCTTCCCTCGCGTTTATCCATCGAAGCGGCTTGCACCGAGCTGATGAGCCTGATGTTTCCCGGTTTCCGCAGTGAAGCGCTCGTGAGCTCCGAAGATCTCGCCGACACCACGCGCATTCGCGTCAGACATTTACACGCGCGACTCAAAAATGAAATTTGCAGAAGCCTCGGCAGAATTCCCCCCGATGAAGCAACGGAAGCAAAAGCCGAAGAAGTATTGGCGGAGTTTTTCAAGCAGTTGCCATCGGTGCGCCGCATGCTTTGGACGGATATCGATGCCGCTTACGAAGGGGACCCGGCCGCCACGACTTACGAAGAAATCATCCTCGCTTATCCGGCGCTGGAGGCGATCGCCATTTATCGGATGGCGCATCTGCTCTACGGAAAGGTGCCGTTGATTCCGCGCATCATGACCGAGTGGGCGCACAGCCGCACCGGAATTGATATTCATCCCGGCGCGGAGATCGGCTCGCATTTCTTCATCGATCATGGCACAGGAGTGGTCGTTGGCGAGACGACGCAAATCGGGTCGCACGTGAAACTTTACCAGGGCGTGTCGTTCATCGCCCGATCGCTCGGGGCGGGACGGGGATTGCGCGGCAAAAAACGCCACCCGACAATCGAAGACGGCGTCTGCATTTACGCCGGAACCACGGTCATGGGCGGCGACACCGTGATTGGCGCGAATTCCACCATCGGCGCGAACGTTTTCCTGACAAAAAGCGTTCCGCCGCATTCGCTCGTCTACTACGAAGAAAAAGAAGTTCGTGTCGTGCCGAAACGAAAACAGGAGCCAGCAACCACGCGATGAATTTCAGAAATGAAAGCAGCGAAATGCTGTAGCCGCTTCGCTGTGCGAAGCACAACGGTTGTATGTTTGCAAAGCTTTCCAGCGCGTCTCACAGAGACGCGGCTACAACGGGCAGACGAGCATGAGCATGAATAAGAGGAAGACCTGATGATTTATCTCGATTACAACGCCACCACACCGTTATGCGATGCAGCGCGCGAGGCGATGCTGCCGTATCTCAATCGCCTTTTCGGCAATCCATCCAGTGTCCACGCTGCTGGCCGCGAAGCGCGCGCGGCCATTGACGATGCTCGCGACAAGCTCGCGGCGTTTCTGCACACGAAACCCAGCGAAATCATTTTTACGGGCGGCGCAACCGAGTCATGCAACCTGGGTGTGCTCGGCCTGGCGCGCTCCCGATCAGCGGGCGGCGTGCCCGCCGTAGCCTCGGCGAAGGCGGGCCACATCATCTCGAACAAAGCCGAACATCACGCGGTGTTGAACGCAGTGGAACACCTTGAGAATCACGAAGGTTTTGAAGTGACCTGGCTCAATGTTTCCAAAGGCGGAATGATCGATCTCGATCAGCTCGCAGATTCAATTCGGCCTGACACCAAACTCGTCTCGATCATGACTGCGAATAATGAAACCGGAGTGATCCAGCCGATGCGCGAAATTTCACGGATATGCCGCGAGCGCGGCGTGTTGCTTCACAGCGACATCGTCCAGGCGTTCGGCAAACTGGATATAGATGTCTCGTTAGTCGATGCGGGTAGTTTTGCGGCGCATAAATTTTACGGCCCGAAGGGAACGGGATTTCTGTTCTTGCGGAGCGGTTTGCCGATTCAGCCACTCATGTTCGGCGGCGCGCACGAAAATCAGCGGCGCCCCGGGACAGAAAACGTTGCCGGGATAGCGGGAATGGCTGCGGCTGCTGAGTGGGTGTTGCGCGACGCCGATGCGGAGAAACAACGGCAAGCGCAATTGCGTGATGATTTCTGGACAAGCATCGAAAAGCTTTTTCCAGACGCGCAGCAAAATGGTGACGCAGTTCATCGGCTCGCCAACACGCTCAACACAAGTTTCATCGGCGTTGATTCGGAAACGATGCTGATGGCGCTGGATTTGGAAGGCGTTTGCGCGTCGAGCGGTTCGGCTTGCATGGTTGGCTCGGTGAGAGCCTCGCATGTTTTGCTCGCCATGGGATCGCCAATGGAAAGCGCCAGATCAGCCATTCGTTTTTCGCTTGGAAGACGGACGACTGCGGAAGAAATCGCCAACGCAGCCGATGCACTCGAACGGATCGCGAAGCGCACCAAAGACGCCCGCGAATATGCCCTCGCTTAGGCAGCTGGAATTTGCGTTCCGTACTGTAGCCGCGTCCCTGTGGGACGCGTCGCGCTTCGCACAGCGAAGCGGCTACAAAGCCAGCGATCTGGAAGCAAAAGCGCGTCAGCTCTTGTGTTCGTTAGGCGCGAAACGAATCGCAACAGACCTTCGCGTCGAATGGAATTTACGCCTCAAGACCGCGGCAGGCCGCGCTGATTATCGCCAGAGATTGATTTCGCTAAACCCGCGGCTGGTTGAGCACCCCTCGGAAATCGATCGCACGGTGCGTCACGAGCTCGCTCATATCCTCGCGCAATTTCGACAAAAAAGTCGGCGGCGGATTTCACCGCACGGACCCGAGTGGCAGCAGGCTTGCCGTGATCTGGGAATCGCAGACGAAAAGCGCTGTCATACGTTGCCGTTTCCTGCGAAGCCTTATGCGCCGCGCTTCATCTACCGTTGCCCGAACTGCCGACGCGATTTCCCTCGCGTACGCAAGATCAAACGCACAGTCGCTTGTCTGGCCTGTTGCCGCACGCATAACGGCGGCGAGTTCGACGGACGTTTTCGGCTAAAGTTGCTGACCGTGTAGCGGCGTTTGTGTCAAACGCCGGACGCTCGCCAGGGCGAGCGCCTCTACAACTCTTTATCCTCGCCCTTTGTGTTTTTTTCGCCGCGCAATTTCGCCTGGATAAACATGTCGATGTCGCCATCCATCACGGCTTGCACGTTGCTCGTCTCGGCGCCGGTGCGGTGGTCTTTCACCATTTGATATGGCTGAAAGACGTACGAGCGAATTTGATTTCCCCACGCGATTTCACCTTTCTCGCCGTATTGCCGCTCTATCTCGGCGCGTTTTTTGTCTTCTTCGAGCTGGTAAAGTTTTGCTTTCAACATTTTCATCGCAAGCTCGCGATTGCGTCCCTGGCTTCGCTCAGCCTGGCAGGCAACTACGATTCCACTCGGTTTGTGCAAAATTCGCACCGCAGTTTCCACCTTGTTCACGTTCTGTCCGCCTTTGCCGCCGCTACGAAATGTGCCGATCTCGAGATCGGCCGGATTAATTTCAATCGGCGCAGTGTCGGCGATTTCAGGCACAACATCGACACTCGCGAACGATGTGTGCCGCCGTTTATTCGCATCAAACGGCGAGATGCGCACAAGCCGGTGCACTCCGCGCTCGGTTTGGAGATGTCCATAGCCGAACTCGCCTGTTACGAGCAAAGTCACCGATTTGATTCCGACTTCTTCGCCCTGCTGAATATCTACTGTTTGCGATTTGAAACCGCTGCGCTCGATCCAGCGCTGGTACATCCGAAGCAACATGTCGGCCCAGTCGCACGATTCGGTCCCACCGGCGCCGGAATGAATCGTCACAAACGCGTTGGCGCGATCGTTTTCGCCGGACAAAAACTGGCGTAGCTCGAACTCATCCAGCTTATGAGCCAGACGGTCGTGTTCGGTCGCCACTTCTTTTTCCGCCTGCGTGCGATGCGCCGGATCGCTTTCTTCCGCGGCGAGTTCTTGCAGCGCGCTGAAATCTTCGATCTCGCATTCCAATTCTTGCAACGGATTGATCAGCGAACGCAATCGCGAAACTTCCTCAACATCCACCTGGGCGCGCTCCCGATTCGACCAGAAATCGGGCGCAGCCATCCGCGCTTCAATTGCAGCTAGATTTTTCTGAAGCTGTTCGACGTCAAAGAAACCTCCGCAACTCGCGCACGCGCGACTTCAGATCCTCAGCATCTGGAATGGAGATTTCCGTTGGCATGATGGAAAATAATTCAACTGACGTCGAAGCGCAAAGGGTAGCGCATGCGTCTCGCGTGCTGGCGAGGGCGTCCTCGCGGTCGCGAACTTTCCCCATGCTTGCTTATCTGCATTCGCTGCGGGACGAAGCTAAAGATTGTTTCGGCGTGACATCGAAATCAGCACACGGGCCACGTGCGCTACCTTACTTGCGCGCGGGAGCGACGGGTTTTGCCTTCGCGCGCGCGGTTTCGAGGCGAAAAATTGTTTCGCCGTCCTTCATTAAATCAAGACGATCGCGAGCGATCGTTTCGAGGTAGCTCACGTCTGTCTTAAGCAGGGTGACCTCGTGGGTCTGGCGCGCCAGTAAGTTGTGTTGGTCGCTAACCTGTTGCTGCAGGTTGTCAATCTCCATGCGGCTCTGCATCAGTTTTTTGTACGGCGGCACGAACAGGCTCACGATGACAAGCCAGATGGCTATGATCAGCAGGACGAGGAGAATCCGGTTAAGTCGCTGCCAGACGGTGGCTTCGCGACGCGCGCGGAAATCAGCGTAACCGTGCTCCACTTCAGCGGAGTGTAGCGCCGTACACGGCTTTGTCACCAAGTTCTTCTTCGATCCGCAACAACTGGTTGTACTTGGCGACGCGGTCGCTCCGGCATGGCGCGCCTGTCTTGATCTGGCCGGCGTTTGTCCCTACCGCGATATCAGCAATGGTCGTGTCCTCGGTTTCACCCGAGCGATGACTGATCACGGTCGTGTAATCATTTTTCTTTGCCACGTCGATCGTTGCCAGCGTTTCCGTCAGCGTGCCGATCTGATTTACCTTGATCAGAATGGAATTAGCGATGTGCTCGGAAATTCCTTTTTGGAGAAATTTCACGTTGGTGACAAAAAGATCGTCGCCGACCAGTTGAATCCTGGAGCCGAGTTTTTCTGTCAATTTTTTCCAGCCGTCCCAATCGTTCTCCGCGCAACCGTCCTCGATGGAAACGATCGGAAATCGCGCGCAAAGCTCGGCGTAATAATCGACCAATTCTTCAGCGGTTTTTCTTGCGCCATCCGATTTCTTGAAAACGTACAGATTTTTCTCGCTGTCGTAGAATTCGGAGGCAGCGGGATCGAGCGCGATGAAAATCTGTTCGCCCAGTTTGTAACCGGCCTTCTCAACGGCCGCGGAAATCGATTCCAACGCGTCTTCAGCGGAATCGAGCTGCGGCGCAAATCCACCTTCGTCGCCAATGGCCGTGGAAAGATGGCGCGCTTTCAAAACGGATTTGAGCGCGTGATACACTTCCGTGCCGTAACGCAATGCTTCCGAGAACCTCGGCGCGCCGCGGGGCACGATCATGAATTCCTGAAAATCGATCGGCGCGTCCGAGTGCGCGCCGCCGTTC
>Ga0193715_1000348_pt1 | contig 11975 bp, 8 predicted proteins | sample U2m2metaG_FD_143040 | JGI IMG/M metagenome (GOLD analysis project Ga0193715, IMG submission 143040) | Soil microbial communities from a riparian zone of the East river system, Colorado, United States - U2m2 | ecosystem: Environmental > Terrestrial > Soil > Riparian zone | place: USA: East River... | reverse complement strand
AATTACAAACTGGTCATTGATCTTGAACCGCGCGCTGGCTTGCTGCTTCCCCGTTCGGGGATCGACCTGGCCTACGTCTAGATCCAAGCGATTAAAAAATGCATTACTCTGGGTCGGCTCGCCTTTCTTGAAAACTTTCCGGTAAAGTTGCTGCACGAGCAACATCGCGGCCCGCCCGGCCAGGACGTTACTACCTCCCGAGAGCTCTGCTCTGGTAGCACCGGTTGCGATTAAAGAAATGATTTCTTCCTGGGCCAGCGGCGGTTCGCTCGTGAAGATGGCCTCAGGCGAGAGCAAAGTTCCATACACATAAACGCGCACCGTGTAATCGCGAATGACAGACGTGCCCTGAAGATCGATCCGTGGATTAAAGGAGTCGCTCGGATCAAAATAGAGGAATCCGTAGGAAACCTGGAGCCGGCTGAATGGCAACGTTGCTTCGACATTTTCCATTCGCACTAAACCTTGCAACTCCGGATGTAGCCCTGTGCCGGTCAACTTCAGATCGCCAATCGCTCCGCCAGTGGCCAGGTTCCCGCGAATGAGGACGGGATCCTTTGTTTTAATTGAAACATCGAATTTCCAGTCGCGAAATGGTGGATCCGGCAAAGAAAATTCCGGCCGCGCCGAGAGCGGCTCCGGCGCCGGTCTGCCGGGCAAACCGATCGGAATCAGATCGATATTCTTCAAGAAATGACTGTTCGTCATCGCCACATTGCCGGTGACCGTGGCCGTGAAGAATGGTCCCGTCACCTTGAGGTCCGCGTCCGCGCGCGCGGTCAGCGTATCGTTTCGCGCGACGAGCACGCTCTCCGCCTTCAGTTGCAAATCAAGAGTCGGTTGAGTCAATTTGGGAAAAGTAACCCGGCCACTGACTGCGAAAGGACCACCGGCCAGCTCGCCACCGAAACGTTGCAGCGTCACCGTGTCGCCAGCGAAATCCAATCGTGTGTTCAGGTTTTGAAAAGCAGGAAGCGTCGGGTCCTTGAAACGGGCAACGTTAACTCTTATATCGCCCGCGCCGCTCAGCACCGGCCGGCCAATTGTTCCGTTTACATCGACATCCAGAGCGACTTCACCATCCAGTTGCTCTACGGCCGGCACGAATTGTCGAAGAAAGTTCACCGAGCTGCGCGGCAGACGGGCCTTCGCTGTGATTGGCGTTTCATCGGGGAATTTTCGGGCCCGGACAATTTCCGGTATGTCAAAGGGCATGTTTGCGCTTAACTCCAGCGGCTGGATCCGCCTCTGCTGCAATTTCCCCGAGATGGCGAGTCGACCGTGCGTTGCCTGCGCACTCAAATCCATCGTTGCCGGTTCCACATCCCGCCACTCTTCGTTGCGCAAATCGCGCATCTGCACGTCGAGCCGCGCGCTCAAATCGGCGATTGTTCCCTGCGCGTCGAGCCTCCCATTCACGGTTCCCGCTGCCATCGGCTTTCCCAAGATGTCCTGAAACAATCGTTTTATGTCGAGATTCTCAATTTGGAAATTCGCCACGACGTTGCCGCTGCGGGGGACTACCTGCGCACTCGTGCCGAGATTTCTCCAAACGAATGGAATCGAGGCGTAACCGAACGCGAATTTGGCTGTCCCCTGATCGAGTTGAACCTTGCTAATCTCCAACGTCTCGCCTTTTGCCTGGGCGATCGCCTGAAAATCCATGTGGTTGGTAGCGAAAAAGATAATGGGTACATCGAAACCCTCGGGCGAATACGACGCATCGATATTCGCCTGAACGGATTGCAAATCGCCGTAACGCCCCTTTTCCAGAACGAGCTTTAGCTTCCCTGAATTTTTAAATGTTTGCGCGTTGCCGTCCCCTGCCCAATCGAGCGCGAATGAGCCGGCCAGTTTATTTTGATTGCCGGAAGCGCGAAGCACCGATTCAAGGCTCGATAAATTCGCCGCGCGCGCGGAAATCTTTCCGCTGTAGCGATACGGCGGGCGAAGATCAACAATCGCATTTGCGCTGACGTAGTCGCGTTCGTTCAGGCTTGCGGTGAAATCGTTCAGGTAAACCGTGCTGTTTACGATGGAATATTGCGCGCTCAGTTGTTTGAAAACCAAACCGTGCACTCGAAGATTCGAGCCGTAGAGCGACACCTCTCCATTCCCCACTCCATTATTCCATTCAACGCGCCCATTAATTTGCAGCCGACCCGTGATCCGATTCGGCGAATCCGGGTTCCAATAATCCCCCAGCTCGATGGCGTTGAGCGACATGTCGATCTTTGCCGGTTGCATCACCGCATCGCGCAAATCTTTTGGCAGCCGGTACTCGCCGCGCACCGAGAATTGATTTTGTTTTCGCCTAACGAGCAAATCCTCAAACGTGACCAGGTCACCTGTGCTGTGCAAAGATCCTTCGACTGTATCCGCCTCGTAATCGCGCAGCCTCAGATTGGAAATGTTCAAGGTCGTTTCCGACTTTGAGTCAGCATACCACGGTTTCTTCACAGCTATATCGGCAGCCGCGCCCTGCCCAGCCGTAGCCTTCTGGGTAGACTGGTCGGCTGCATTTGGCGGCAACGTCTTCGAAAATTTGATCGTGGCGTTGAGTTTTTCGACCGCGCCGTCTTCAAATCCAAGTGAAGTTGCGGCGACCGCAAACTGCCCATTTAATTTTCCGTCTTTGATGTCGATCTTGCCGTTGAGCTGCGCCGCACCGCTCAACTTGTGCGGTACTTCGGCGGTCGCCTTTTGCAAATCCGGCGCGGTCAACGCAACCTCCACCGTCGCCGGACTGTGACCGAATTCCTTTATGTTGCGCGGCAATTCACCCGAGCCTTTAAGATGAAACTCGTTCTCGCCCTGGATGACGTCGCCCGTTTGCAGAACCGCCGTGCCGTTTGCCGCGGAAATCTGAAAGATACCGCGGTCGAACCCGATTCCTTGCTGCTGAAAATTGCCGAATTGCGCAATCAGTTTTCCCTGCCAGGTGCGCGGAGAACTGATCAATCCACTAAGATCGACATCCAACTTTTCTATTTGTCCGCGAATGAAGTCTTCCGGAAGCGCCACATATTTATTGATGACACCAGTGGGAATGTTCTCGGCATGTAAATGGAGATCGGTATTAAGCGATGATTGCGCTTCACTCAGCGCGAAAGAACCGAAAAGCTTTCCAGCTCCGACGGAATAATCTAAATTAATAGCGAGCTTTCTTTCGCCGATACGCGATGCATCAACGCGCAACTCGCGAACACGCTCGTCATTGGAGAGGACCACTTCGCGCAAGATCAGGATTCTGTTCGCGTAGCTTGTCTGCGCGGCGACTTTCAACCACATCTGGCCACCGACCAGCTGCAACTTGTCGATCTTTAATTGCCCGGGATTCCGCGGATCCAAATCAAGGTCGACATGTTCCATCACGAAATCATGTGGACGATTTCGTACGATGATAGTTGCATCGACTAAATGCACTCGCTCCGGAAAGACATCGGGCAACGTGATTTTCTTTTTCGGATCCGGCGGACTCGGTCTAAGCGGCGTCTTGGCCGGGTTCAAGACAATGCGCGCCGAACGCACATCCAGGCTCTTAATTGAAGTGAGTCCATGTCGTAACGGCGCGAGCAAAGGGTAATCGGCGCGCGCAAAATCGACATCGATCGATTCGACATCGCTCGGCCCGGTCGGAAAGACATGAAGATTCCGGACTGTCAGATTCGTGAAGAGATTTCCTTCGAGGCGAAAATTAGCCTTCAAATTTTCTCTCGCAGCGTAATGCAGCGCGATCCGCCGGCCGATTGCCAGCAGAATTGGGCGATGAAAAATTGCGAGGAGCGCCACGCACACAGCAAGCGCCGCCGCCGCGCGTCGCCACCATCGCCTGGGCGTCCGCACGTCTGCCTCACGGTCTCCGGCCACGAGAGCGACTCTATTTCCGCCCTACCAAAGAGCAAAGCGCAAATCGCGTTGCACGGCCACACACGCCGGAAAGTCGAGCCAGCATTTGCGTTTGCTGTAGGGCTACAACGAAATGCTCTGTCCGTCGCGGATGAGTTCGACGTTGCGTGCGAGTGTATCTGCAGTCACGCTTTCCCCGCCTAAAGTATGAATCCTGATAGACTCTTCGATTATCTTGATGGCAGATTATCCGAAGCGGAGCGAGCAGCATTAGAGGAGCAATTGCTCTCGGACCGGCAGTTGCAACGCGAGCTGGCGGTCGCGCGGCGAATTCACGCAGGTATGGAGGGCAATTCTCGCGAGGTTACGCTGTCGAGCGAAACGGACGTTTCCGCGCGCGGGCGGAAACTGGCACTCCGCGTAGGCGCGGCGTTCATCATTCTCATGGGCGCGAATGTTGGGGTTGGCCTTTGGTTGATTGCACGACACGAAACGAAAAATCCCAACCGGGCATTGCTCGAAACACAGATGCGGCAGCAAGTAACGAAAGCGCTCGAGCACGCTGCGACGACGCTGACTCCTGCGCCGCTGGGCGTGAGCCAGATTACGGTCCCGACGGCCTCAGGACGATTGAATGCTGTTGCCAACGAAATCGTCACAATCGCTCGCCAGCTCGGCGGTTCCGCAACCAAGGGACTTCCGGACAAAAATCGCGTCAGCGTTCTTGTCGATCTGCCGGGAAATCACGAATCGGAATTTCGTGCTGCGCTTAGCTCAATTGCCGGAGGCGCACCGATCTCACCGGTGCCCTCGCCTGCTGAAACAGTTGCCTCTGGCCCAGAGAAGAAAAGCTTCGTTGTGGAAATTATCGAGGCCCTGCCGGAGCAACACTAAGAGTTACTGCAAACGCAAATGATGCGATGATCGCTGTCACGTTCGCTTTGCCGGCGGAAAGCTCAGGGTTCTTGCACCTCGTCCATAACAAAACCCGGAGCGATCGAAACGGTATCACAACGGTCGTCGGCAAAATCGAGAAGCCCGAAAACATAGGGGCTCGCGAACCCCTTCTTAGTCGCGCGATTGAGATCTTTCACACCGGAGTTGGAGAAAAGGTCTGCCGACAGCGGATGGCGCGGTTCCTTCAAGATCGGCAACTCGACTGCTTAATCAGCGCAGGATTCGCAGGCGCGCTTACCGATCAATTGGACGTTGGCGATCTCGTGCTGGCCCGGAACTTCTCGACAGCTGAATTGGGCAAGGCGCGCTCTTTGCTGATAAATCTGCCGATCCATGTCGCCAATCTTCTGACTGTGCCGTCGATGATCGATTCCGACGAGGAGCGAAACAAAACGGCGCGAGCGACAGGCGCGGCGGCGGTCGATATGGAAACGGAGTTTATCGCGCGGGCTTGCGCCGAGCACGGCGTTCCACTGCTTTCACTCCGCGCGATCAGCGATACACCGCGTCAGCGTTTTCCAGCGCCGGCGCACGTTTTATTCAATATCGAACGCCAACGAACCAGCGTGATGACGCTAGTGCTGTATCTCTGCAAGCATCCCACACGCTTGCGGGGATTGATTCGCTTTGCGAGTCAGGTCGCCCGGGCGCGCGAAACGTTGACGGAGGCACTTGTAGCTGTAGCCACGGCTTTGTGAGCCGTCGACGTTTCATCATCTCTGTACCTAACCGACCACAGACCGGTGGCTACAAATTCTTTGCGGGCTCAATATGGACAAGCACGTCGGCCACACGCGAATCGTTCTGCTGGATTGCCGTTTTGACCTGATGCGCAATCTCATGTCCCTCGCGCACGGAAATGCTGTCCTTAACGCCGACGTGAAGATCGACATAAAAATCGAGTCCCATTTTGCGCACCCGGCATTTCTCAACCTCGATGACTCCGGGCACCGATCTCGCTGCCCTGCGAATAGACCTGACAATTTTACCGCCCGGCGCCGTATCCATTATCTCGGACAACGCAGGTCGCAAAAGCCGAATGCCATTTCCGGCGATGACCGCGCAGGCGAAAAGCGCCGCCCAATCATCCGCGCTTTGCCAACCACTGCCGCCGATCAGGGCGACGGAGATGCCGATGAATGCGGCGGCGGACGTAAGCGCGTCGCTGCGATGATGCCAGGCATCGGTTTGCACGGCCGTGCTCTCGACGTACCGCCCGATGCGGTTGACGTAACGGAACAAAATTTCTTTTACCACGATCACCACGATTAATATCCCAAGCGTGAACGGCGCCGGTCCGTGGTGCGGCGTCAGAATCTCGCGTACACTTTGAATTGCCAAACCAGCCGCGGCTGCCAGCACGCCGAAGGCAACAACTGCCGCCGCGATCGGCTCCGCTTTGCCGTGACCGTAGGGATGCGTTTCATCCGGCGGACGGGCCGCGAATTTCAATCCACCCCAAATCACGAACGAGCCAGCGACATCGAGGGCGGACTCGATGCCATCGGCGATCAGGACGTAGGCGTGGCCGAACAAGCCGCCGAGAATTTTTGCCGCCGCGAAAATCAAGTTCACGATCATGCCGAAAAGCGCGACGCGCGCACCAGTTTGCAGATTGTTGACGGAAGCGTGAGGATTCGTCGCTGGGGACATTGATGAATAAAACTATAAGCGCGGCGGTTTACCAAACGCACGGAAATCCAGCGGATGTTTTGGAGATCGAGACACAGCCATGGCCGACACCGGCGTCGGACGAAGCGGTCGTGCAAATGCGCACCGCGCCGATTAATCCAGCAGACCTGAACCAGATCGAGGGAAAATACCCCGTGCGATTCCCCCTTCCGGCGACGCCAGGATTCGAAGGTGCGGGTGTAATTGTCGATCTTGGCAAGAGTGTGAAAGACCTTAGGGTTGGCGCCCTCGTGATCCTGCCGCACAATCTCGGGACGTGGCGCGACGCTGTTGCAGTGAAAGCGAGTGAGTTGGTGACTGTTCCGCCGGAGATCGATCCGGTTCATGCCGCAATGTTAAAAATAAACCCGATGACGGCCTGGCGTTTGCTACACGATTATGTCGATCTAAAAACTGGAGATTGGCTCATTCAAAACGCCGCGAATTCCGCCGCCGGCCGGGCGGTGATCCAAATCGCGCATGATTTGGGGTACAAAACCGTAAACGTCGTTCGACGTGAGGAATTGATCGATGAACTGCGCGCGGAAGGTGGCGATGTGGTGCTCGTCGATGGAGAAAATCTTCGCGAAGAAGTAAAAAATGCGACGAACAGTGCCGCCATTCCTTTGGGACTAAATGCTGTCGGCGGCGACAGCGCGTTGCGCCTCGCAAATTGTCTCGCGCCCGAATCCACGGTGGTGACCTTCGGCGCGATGAGCTTGCGACCATTGAAAATTCCAAATGGTCTGCTCATTTTCAAAGACCTGCGCTTCCGCGGGATTTGGATTAACAAATGGTACAATAACGCGACGATGGACGAACGGATGGAAGCTTTTCGGCAGCTTTTCGAAATGGCGAAGCGCGGACTGCTGAAAACGAAAGTGGAAAAGGCATATCCGCTAAGCGAAGCCAAAACTGCCGTTACACATGCCGCGCAAGGAAAGCGCAGCGGCAAAATCGTTTTCGAATTCGGCGCGTGATTGTAATCGTTGTCGGTGCGGGCATAAACGGCGTTACAGCTGCGATTGAACTAAAGAAGCGCGGCCACACAGTGATCCTGCTTGATCCAGGACCGCTGCCGCATCCGCTGGCCGCGTCCACGGACATCAGCAAAGCGGTTCGAACCGCCTACGGTGCAGACGAAGAATATGCCGCGCTTGCGGAACGCTCCATTCCACTTTGGCGTGAGTGGAACCGAGAGTTCGGCGCCGAGTTGTATCACGAAGTCGGCTTCTTGTTTCTGCGGCAGCAGCGAATGCAACCCGGCGATTTTGAATTCGAAAGTTTAAAAGTGCTGGAGCAACACGGCCGCAAAGTTGAGCGCATCGATTCGGCGACGTTACGCGAACGTTTCCCGGCATGGAACGCAGAACGTTATTGCGACGGCATTTTCGAGCGACAGGCTGGCTACGTTGAGAGCGGCCGCGCGGTCGCGCTGCTCATCGAGCGGGCAAAATCGCTCGGCGTCGAATCGCGCGAAGGCAGCCAATTCACCGGTTTGGATGAAAGCGATGGACGTGTGAAGGGTGTTCTCCTCGATAATGGACAACGAATCCGGGGCGACCTGGTTGTAATGGCAGTCGGCGCATGGACGCCGTACGTTCTGCCCTTTACGCAGAAATTTCTTCGCGCAACCGGGCAGCCGGTTTTTCATCTCAAACCGGTCCAGCCGGAACTTTTTGCATCTGAGTGTTTTCCGGTTTTCGGCGCGGATATTTCGACAACGGGCTATTATGGCTTTCCGCTTAGCCGCGAGGGTGTCGTGAAAATCGCAAATCACGGGCCAGGCCGGGAAATGTCGCCGGAATCGTCCGAGCGCGCAGTTACTCCGCAGGAAGAAAAAGATTTGCGCGAGTTTCTGTCGTGGACGTTTCCCACGCTCACTGACGCGCCGATTGTCTATAGGCGGATTTGTTTGTACTGCGACACGCGCGACGGACATTTTTGGATTGCACCGGATCCGGAACGCCCGGGTTTAGTTGTCGCAACTGGCGATAGCGGACATGGATTTAAATTCGCGCCGGTGCTGGGCGAGATCGTTGCAGACGCTGTCGAAGGCAAATCTAATCCGCTGCTGGAAAAATTTCGCTGGCGACCGGAGGTACTCCCAGGAGAAGCCAAAGAAGCTGCGCGATTTACTCCAGATCTGTAGCGGCGGTCTGCGACCGTCGAACAATGCGACGCCCACACAGCGCCGCTACATTCCATCGGCGGACCCGGCGGTCGCGCCTACTCTTTGTGCGCGGGTTCTTTTTTTCTCTGACGCTTGAGCAATGTGATTTGTTTGATCCGCGCGGAATCAGATGGGCTCCAGGTCGCCACGTCAGGGTCGTCTTTAAACGCGTTATGGACGAGGCGCCGCTCGTACGAATTCATCGGCTCGAGTTGAAGCGAGCGACCGGTGATGCGCACGCGATCGGCCAATTCTCGCACGCGCTGCACGATACGGTCTTCGCGCATGGAGCGGTAATGTTCGCAATCGACGATCACTTTTTCGGCATCTTTGTCTTTGGCCTGCAGCAGCCGATTCAATAAAAACTGGATGGCCTCGAGTGTTTCGCCATCCCGGCCGATTAAGCGGCGGCTTTCCTCGGTGTAAATTTGGAGAGTCAAGGTGCCGCCTTCGTTTTTCGTCTCCTCGATTTGCACGACGAAACCGAGATAACCGAGCATTGTGTCGAGTAGTTCTTTCGGTGTCATCATCGTTTCCGTTTTCCGGCAGGAGCGACTTTTTCAAGCGTCGGCATCGGTTGTCTCTTATTCTGATAGAATTGCAAAATACTGAAAAGGTTCTGGGTCGTGTAATACAATGCCAGAGCTGCCGCAAAATTGTAGCAGATAAATAAAAAGATCAGAGGCGTGAACATCATCACCCGGCGCTGCGTAGCATCGCCGGTTTTTGGCGTCATCTGCATCAGCCAAATCTGCGTGGCAGCCATGCAAAGCGGAATGATGTTTACGGGCCATCCCAGTATCGGCAAGTGCGCCACCGTATCGGGCTGTGAAAGATCCCTCACCCAGAGGAATTTCGCGTTTCTCAATTCCACCGCCTGGCCGAGCATTTTAAAAAGACCGAAGAAAATCGGGATCTGAATCACCATCGGCAAACAGCCGCCGACGGGATTGATACCGTACGATTTGTAAAGTTTCATCACCTCCTGGTTCATCCGGGTTGGATCGTCTTTGTATTTTTCGCGCAGCTCCTGCATCTTCGGCGAGAGCGCGGACATCTGCCGCATCGAACGGTTCGCTCTGTTTTGAATCGGCCAGAGCACAAGCTTGATAATCGTGGTCAGAGCAAGAATGGCAGCGGCATAATTTCCCAGCCAGCTGTGCAGCAAGTTCATGAAGTTCAGGAGGAATTGACACACGATTTTAAACATCCCGAAATCCATGATCTCGGCTTCGTTGTGCGGAAGCTGCGCCAGACGGTGATAGAGTTTTGGACCGGCATAAATTTCGAAGCGGGCGCTGTAGGTTTGGCCCGGCTGCAATTGAAAGCCGGGCATTCCCAATGCGCCCTCGATCCCAAGCAGTTTTTGGTCAGGTGCGCGCGCAACATCAAAACGCCGGCCCCAAACCTGATTGGCCTTGGCCGTCAGAGGCGCCATCAACGTTGTGAAAAATTGATTGCTTACCGCGACCCATTCTGCGCCTGCGATATTTTGCTCATAGAAAGGACGCGCAGGGTGCTGGCCCATACCGAGAAAGCCGCTCCCGCCGCCGAACCAACCAACATCGATGCCTTTCGCCCTTCCATCGATGCACCAAGCCAGCCGCGTATAAGAAGGATAATCCTTCGGATGAATCGGAGCGGCGGATCCGAGCGCCACAAAATAACCCGCAGTCTGGTAAGGCTTCGGTCCCCCATTCTCAAGATCGACATCCAGTCCAATGATAAAGTTGTCTTTCTTCTCCGTTGACGGCGGAAAGAAAAACTTTTTGCGAGTCGTAATCCGCTCGGGCGTGGTACGCTCGAACTGGACCGCTGAATTCGATTGCGGAGATGCCGTGAACTCGGGAAGCTCGGGCGCTGACGGCTGCTCAATGATTGCGCCGATAGGGGCGCACTCCTGCGAATTCAAAACCACGCGCTGACCTTTCTCCGCGACTTGCTTGAGCAAAACCGCTTCCTTAATTCCACCTCCCCGATTTGTTAGGCGAAGTTCGACATCGGAATTGCGCAGCGTTTCTATCTTCTCCGGGAAACTCGGCGGTGCTTCTTCCGGTTTGAGAGCGGTTGCCGGAGCGCTCGCGAGCGGAGGCGCTGAAGGACTAGCAGTGAGCGTTGGGACCGCAGAGGCCTGCGCCGGCGCGTTGACCGGAGCGCGTTTTGGCGGCATCTGCTTTGCAAGATAGAATTCCCACAAAACGAGGCCAATTACGCAAAGAGTAACGGCAATCCACGCGGTTCGATCCATAAAAAGTCATGCCGAAGCGGCTATTCACAGACGCAGCGCCTGGTCGAGCGACGCACCACACCATGGTTCCGCGGCGGGACCGGATCATACCCAGTCCCGCCCCACGGTTGACACCGCGCTAATCGCTTCAGGCCGAGCCAGCTTCCGCGAACAACACCATGGATCTCAATTGCTTCCAAAAAATACGCCGAACAACTTGGTGTAAATCGACAGCCGGACCCGGGCCCGCCGAGCAAACAGAGGAGCGGCGACAGTGTGAATTGGTAAAGCCGAATGAAAAAACGAAGCAATCCGAGCATCAGAGCGCTAGGATAGAAGCGCGTTTTGCCAGACGCAACCACTCATCTTCCAACGCGCGATAACTCGCACTCCCAGCATCGCGCCTGGCGATGAGCACAATCCAAAAGTCTTCTCGCAGATCGTGCTGGTGCTTGCGCACAACTTCCCGTAGGCGGCGTCGAATACGATTGCGAATGGTTGCGCTGCCAATCGCTCGCGTAGTGATAAAACCGGCGCGGCACGGACCGGCATTTTTCATCGCGAGCACGCTGAGCGTCATCAACCTTCCGCGCTCTGCGTGACCACGTTGTTTCATACGCTCGAATTCCGACGTCCGGGTTAAGCGACGGTTTTTCGGAAAGGAAAGCGAGCCTGTTCCCAGCATATATATGTTATCGATCTAGCGATTGCGTAGCAGACGCGGGTTACATCGGTCGTTACAGCAACGCCTTCCCCCAAACCAACTCGGGAGAACACTGTGCAAATACAGGGCGACTGAAGAGCTATGGAGTTGGCGAAGAAGTCGTGGCGTTGGACTCGGTCTCCGTCTCGCTGCTGGTTGAAGACGTCTCACTAATCACATTGTCCGCCTCCGTGTCGCCTCCCTCTGGAGGCGTTGCATCAATTGTGGTATCGGTTTCCACCTCGCTGCCAGCTGAAGATGTCGCATCAATCGTTGGGTCCATCTCCGTCTCGCCGCTGGATGAAGACGTCATACTAATCGTTGTGTCCGTCTCTGTCTCGCTGCTGGATGAAGACGTCATACTAATCGTTGTGTCCGTCTCTGTCTCGCTGCTG
>Ga0193715_1000345_pt1 | contig 12015 bp, 5 predicted proteins | sample U2m2metaG_FD_143040 | JGI IMG/M metagenome (GOLD analysis project Ga0193715, IMG submission 143040) | Soil microbial communities from a riparian zone of the East river system, Colorado, United States - U2m2 | ecosystem: Environmental > Terrestrial > Soil > Riparian zone | place: USA: East River... | reverse complement strand
GCCCGACCGCGGGACCTGCCTGGATAGACGCGATCGGCCTCTTCCATTCGCTTAATACCTCCCGGCGTTAACTCAAATGCCCAGGCAATGACCAAAGCGATAGGAAATCCAATTACGATGACCAGAACTACCAAACGAACGGCCCAATTCGGGATTTCGAAAAACGGAAACACCTGGGTTGCGACCTGGATCAACAACCAACCGACAACGGCATAGCCGACGGCAACCTTGTAAACATTGCGCCGCTTCAGTTCGGCAAAAAAGGATCCCAGCTTCATCGAAGCGGCGGAAAATGCATCCGGTCGGTGCCAGGGTAAAGGAGATTGCTCTCACGCGCGAATACGCCGGATCCACAACACGGGCATTCCTGCCTATGCGCCTAGCGGAGTTGCACTCCGCTGTCAGGACAAAAGCAATCGCGCGGGCATTACGCCAAGCAGCGGGTTTCAAACCCGCTGGGCGCACAGACCGACGGCCCGTGTTCCGCTATGGCTGAGAGCTAACGAGTTTTTGGAAACGCGGATCGTTGCGAATGGGATCCCATTCCCAACGGTGCTTTAGATCGTTAACCGTGATGCTGTAGTCCACACTGTCCACCGCTCCCGGCGTTTTCAGAAGTCGCTCGATCAACGGAATGGCGAGTTCTTTTTCCCCTACCCGCGCATAGATCAACGCTAGGTAACAATTCATGATCGCGCCATCGACTGCATCCTTCGATTCGGGTTTTAATTCGACCGCCTGTCTGCCTTCGCGAATCGCTTCATCTTTTCGACCAGCAAAGGCGTAGAACCAGCCGAGATTGGCGTGGCGATCCGCGCTCGAAGGTGCCTCTTCCACCGCTTTTTCAAAACTTGGCCGGGCCAGTTCAAACAATTTCTGAGCTTCCGCCTGTTTGCCTTCGGCCAGCTCAATCAGACCTTGAAAAAAACTTTTCGGGGTTGTGCCCGAAGGGGTGTACGAGACTTCGTTAAGATCAGACTTTTGCAAAACATTGCGCGCCTCGCCAAGATCGCGATCGATCATAGCCACGTCCCACCGGCACGACGTAACCGAACCATCGGGATCGGTTCCTGCCGGCACCTGGCTGAGCATGGATTTGAGCGGGCCCGTGTCACCCTTCCACCAAAAATCGACATAACCGCTTTGAATTTTCGCAACAAGTGAGGCGGGCGCCATCGTTCGCATCTGCGTTGCCCAACGAGCCGCCTCCGGCCAGCGCCGCTGCGCGGTGTTAGTAAAGACAAGTTCGCGAACCGTATTTGGATTTTGCGGATCGGTCTTCTGAACTCTTTCGTATTCTTGGAGAGACTCCTGCCATTTTCCCTGCCGGCGTTTAATCGACGCAATCAAGCGGCCAATTTCCGCGTCGCTGGGGGACAATGCCGCTGCCGCTCCGAACTCCGCCAGCGCGCGCTCATAATCCTGGTCGAGCCAATAAGCACATTGCCCCAGAGCCAGGTACGCCTCGGCCAGATTCGGCTGCAAACGCAATGCCAGCTCGGCTTCGGCGAACGCCTTTGATTTCCAACTGTCGAGCGGCTCGTCATAGTGATAAATTTGCGCACGCGTCGATGCCAACCGTGCATGCGCCAGCGCGAATTTTGGATCCAGCGTGATCGCCTGGTGGTAGAATTGCTCCGCTTTGTTCAAATCCTCCAGCAGGGTGTCGGGGTTGCGCGCGATTTGATTGGCCCGCAGATAAAAAACGTAAGCTTCCGAGTTCTCCGTCGGTTTCGTTTCTACTCGTGCTTTTTCATCCGGACTAAGAGTGACGCGAAGGGCCTCGGCAATTTCGGAGGCGAGTTCACCTTGCAGGCCTAACGAATCGGCCAGGGTGCGGTCGTAGCGGTTCGCCCACAGATGTCGATCCGTCAACGCATCGATCAACTGCACTGTCACCACAACGCGATTGCCTTCGCGGCGAACGCTGCCTTCCAGAATGTTAGCGATCCCGAGCGCCTGCCCAATCTCTCGCAAACTATGCACTGCAGCACCTCGATAACCCATCACGCTGGTGCGACTAATCACGCGCAAATCTTTGACCCTGGCCAGACTCGTCAGGATATCGTCTTGGATGCCGTCGGCAAAGAATGCGTTCTCCTTATCGCCGCTGAAATTTTCGAATGGAAGAACCGCAATGCCTTTTGCGTCCATTTGCGTTTCGATCGGCCGACTCAGTAATCGATCGCGCAGGAGAAAAAAAACCAGGCCGATTGCAGCGAGCGCAATCAGTGAACCGAAAATGAGCGCGTTTCGCCCCTTACGCCGCGCTCGTCGCGCCAGGATGGCTTTGGCGTCGCGCTCCCGCTGAACCTTTGCCGGAACCTGCGCCTCGCCAACATCATCGGTATAAAGGTTAACAATGTTAATACTAGCGCCGTGCTTGACCGTTACTTCTCCCAGATCGTGCAAGTACGGTCGCCAGCGTTCGTGACTCTCCAGATCTTCTGCGACGTGTTTGCTTAATAAAATGTGGCCGGCATCGCCGCAATCCATCACTCGCTGCGCGATGTTGATTCCCGCGCCTGCAATATTTGCCCGGTCATCCGCGCTGGTCACTTCGTTTACCGGTCCGCTGTGAATCCCCATGCGGAGTTGAAGCTTGGGATGATTCTTCAAGGCCCGCGCGATTTCCAGCGCGCATTGCGCCGGGGCCTCCGGACTACTCCGAAAAATCAGCGCGACCCCATCGCCCGTCGGCAAACGGAGCAGCGCACCGGCGTCCTGTGCCAGCCTTACCTGTTCGTTGCTGCGAACAACCGCGTTTAATTCATCGAGAACTTGGCTCTGCTCATTTAGGAGAAGCTTCGAATAACCGACGATGTCCACCAACAAGACATGCGCGATCTCCAGCCTCCGATGGCTGCCCGTTTCGGCACTCATTTATGGTCTCGCGGATTTCTCAAAGCACGAATCGGCCCACCACTGTCGCCGAAATTCGTTTGGAACAACAGAAAACAGAAAAAATCTCCTCGATTTTGAGGACGGGCGAAAGAAAAGGCTGGACGATTTTTGAAAGAATAGATAATCCCGACTCCGGAGCTGGAATGATTTGCCGTCTTTCGAACAGACGGCGGCACGACAAGGTGTCTTGGGTCTTGCCCGACGGTGGAGGAACCATTCCGCCCTGTTATCTCGTCATGAACAAACAGTCCACGTTGGATCAAGATCAGAAAAGAAGGCGGTCACGCGTGAAATTGCATGACCTTCCAGCAAAGAAAAATCTGAAAGGTGGAAGCTCGGCTAAATCAGCGGCGTCCGAGAACGGATCGTCTAAAATCCCAAGGTCGCTTCAGGAATTTCTTAAACGCGATTCTTTGCCGATCAAGTCAGACTGACTTCTTTCTCCGCTGTAGCCGCGATCGCTGGTCGCGGGTTTAGCGCCAACGGCGCAATCCAAGAAAGCCTGGAACAGCGGCCCAGGTTTCGGATTGGATTTTAGCGTCCAGGACATGCGGAAGCATGTCCCTCCAATTCAAAAACGCAGTTGCGTCCGCGCGACGGCAACGCAGCTTGTTCGCTCTTATGAGCCGCTTTTTATCTCTTACCCTGCTTGGATATCTACTTGCGTTTGCGGTGGTGCCGCTCGCCCCGGCCCAGAACCTGCCCAATACCACGCGGCTGCTGCGCTTTCCATCTACCAACGGCCGCCAGATCGTCTTTTGTTACGCCGGCGAACTTTACACTGTCGCTAAAGAAGGCGGCGTTGCCCGCCGAATTACCAGCGGACCAGGTTACACTTCCTTCCCGCGCTTCTCCCCCGACGGAACGCAACTCGCTTTCACCTCACAATACGACGGCAATACCGAAGTCTATGTCATGCCAGCGGAAGGCGGCGCGCCCAAAAGGCTGACTACTTCCGCCACCCTCGGCCGCGACGATATCTCAGACCGGATGGGACCAAACAATCTGGTGATGGCCTGGGAAAATACCAAACCCCTGGTCGTTTTCCGTTCCCGGATGAAATCGTTCAACGATTTCATTGGCCAGCTCTTCACCGTCGGGCTCGACGCGGAATTGCCGCAGCAACTGCCCGTGCCGCGGGGAGGTTTTGTTTCCTTTTCACCAGACGATTCGAAAATGGCGTTTAACCGGGTTTTCCGCGAATTCCGCACCTGGAAGCATTACCGCGGTGGAATGGCCGACGACATTTGGATTTACGATTTCAAGAACGGCACAACCGAGAACCTGACCAACAATCCCGCTCAGGATATTTGTCCGATGTGGGGACCGGACAACCGCATTTATTTCACTTCCGATCGCGATGGAAGAATGAACCTTTTCGTAACTGACCTGACGACTAAAGAGACAAAGCAGCTAACGACTTTTAAGGATTTTGATATCAAGTTCCCTTCAATCGGGAAGGACTCGATCGTGTTCGAGGAAGCGGGCTATATCTGGCGTTACGATCTGGCCAGCGGCCAGGCCGCGCCAATCCCGATTGAAGTGAAGGAGGATTTCGCGTCCGGCCGTGCTGCCTTCGTCGATGCTTCGAAGCACACCGAAACGGTCAACCTCGCACCCGATGGGGAACGCGCCATCGTAGTCGCTCGCGGCGATCTTTTTTCTGTGCCGATGAAGGAAGGCACCGCCCGCAACCTGAGCAAAAGCTCCAACACGCACGAGCGTGACGCGATCTGGTCGCCCGATGGAAAATGGATCGCCTACAATTCAGATGTAACCGGTGAAAATGAACTTTACGTCCGTTCCCAGGATGGCAAGGGCCAGCCTCAGCAGGTAACGAGCGGCGCCGATACTTATTACTATAAGCCGGTCTGGTCGCCCGATAGCAAGAAGCTACTTTGGGCCGATCGATTACAACGATTGCGTTATGTCGATGTGGTTTCAAAGAGTGTCACGCAAGTAGACCAGGATAAATGGGGCGAAATTCAATCCTACGATTGGTCGCCCGACAGCCAATGGATCGCCTGGGCACGTCCGGAAGAGAATGACGTGCCTCGCGTTTACATTTATTCCGTTGCCAACAAGAAGCAGACCGCGGTAACGGACGAATGGTACGGCTCGGGTAATGTCGCCTTTAGCGATGACGGCAAGTATCTGCTTTTAGCTTCCGGCCGTGATTTTAAACCCACCTTTGCCGAAGACGAATTCGAGAACGTTTACGTCGATATGCAGCGCATCTACCTCGTCACTCTGGCCAAAGATACGGAGCCGCCGCTTGGTCCGCGGAGTGACGAAGTTGGCAAGGCGGAACAGAAACGCGCCAAGCAAAAGGAAAAGGAAGGCGAAGAAAAGAAAGCCGAGGAGAAGAAATCACCTTCCCCAACGCAAAAGGCCAGTCCTACTCCGACTCCCGAGGTAACGCCGAAGAAATCCGTGGTAGTTAAAGTCGACTTGGATGGAATCCATGATCGCATTTCTGGGGTGGAAATCGTGCCGGCTAACTATAGCGACATTCGGCTAGTCGACGATCGCATTTTCTATATCCGCCGCACCGTCGCCGATCGGGAAGGCGAAGATGAAGAAGATCAGGACGGTCCCGATCGCAAGGGCCACCTTTGTTTCTATAGCATGGAGGACCGGAAGGAAACGGTCCTGGGCGAGGTCAACGCCTATCAAATATCGGCCGATGGCAAGCGGATGCTGGTCAAAATTAAAAAGGACTATGCCATCATCGATCTGCCCAAGGACAAACTTGAGACCAAAGACCACGAGCTGAAGCTGGCCGGGCTCGACATGCAACTGGATAAACACGCGGAGTGGAACCAAATCTACTTCGAATGCTGGCGGCAGATGCGCGACTTCTTTTACGCGCCGAACATGAATGGGATCGACTGGAAGGCGACGCGCGACAAATACGCCGCTATTTTACCTTTCGTAAATCATCGTAACGATCTTACCTATCTGCTCGGCGAGCTAATTGGCGAGCTAAATAACGGCCATACCTACGTCGGTGGCGGTGAGCGTCCAGAAACGCCCCGTATTAAATTGGGACTACTTGGGGCAGAGCTTTCGCGCGATCCGGCAACGAAAGCCTACCGGGTCAACCGCATCTTGCCGGGCGAAAATTGGGACAAGCACACCCGGGCGCCTCTAACCGCACAAGGTGTAAACCTGAAGGTCGGTGACTATATCCTCGCAATAAACAACACACCTGTTTCGGGGTTGGCGAACCTATACGACGCATTAATCGGCACCGCCGATAAGCAGGTGATTTTGCGAGTCAACTCGAAGCCGAGCGACGATGGCGCGCGCGATGTTACCATAGTTCCAACGGCTGACGAATTGCCCCTTTATTACCTTGCGTGGGTCCAAAAGAATATTGACTACGTTGGTAAGAAAACCAATGGCGAAGTCGGTTACCTCCATATTCCTGACATGGGACGGCCCGGCTTGAATGAATTTACCAAGCTTTACTTCCCGCAAATTCGAAAGAAGGCGCTGATTGTCGATGTCCGCGGCAACGGCGGCGGATTTGTTTCTCCTCTCGTAATAGAACGGCTCCGACGCGCCCTCGTCATGGTCGGGATTGCGCGCAATGGCATGCCGACGACTGATCCGCCTCAAACCTTTCTTGGCCCAATGGTTTCGCTGATCGACGAATTCTCCGCTTCTGATGGCGACATTTTTCCCTACCGATTCAAAACGCTTGGCTTGGGTAAACTGATTGGCAAGCGGACGTGGGGCGGCGTCATTGGTATTCGCGATTCCTTGCCACTGGTTGATGGCGGGCAATTCTTCAAGCCGGAGTTCGCGCCCTACTCAAAAGAGGGCAAGGGCTGGATCATTGAAAGCCACGGGGTCGATCCCGACATCGTGGTAGACAACGATCCGGCCAAAGAATTCCGCGGCGAAGATCAGCAGCTGGACCGAGCGATCCAGGAAATCCAGGAAGAACTAAAGACGAAGCGTTACGAACTACCACCGGTCCCGCCCTATCCCAATCGTAATCCAACGCCCTCTCCTTAATAATTAAGCAACAAGCGAACTATTTCACATCCGGCGGGATGATTTTGTTGGCCAGCGCCTCGAAGCGCGGATTACCTCGCCGCGATCATAACCGTGGTAGCACAGCCATCTTGGCTGTGGGGCCAGCGGGCATCTTGCCCGATGATGTAACGGCAGCGACAAGCTGAACGCCACTGTTCTGGTAACTTGGTTTTCGGCTTGCACTTACATTTTAACTTTTGCTTGCACTTCTCCAGATGCGAGTAGGGAAAGCGCAGCTGCAAGCCGGCCATTTGAGACATGATTAACGATTCGAAAAATTTGTCTGTCGCTCAGTTGCTAGATCCTTCTCCGGAGCAAATTCGGTCCTGGGCAAACGCTGCCGTCGAGCTCATGGCGGAATATCTCGGCACGATCCGAGATCGGCGGGTATATCCCTCCACCAGTTCGCGGCAAATACGAGGGCGCCTGGATTCCAGCTTGCCGCAGGAACCAACCACCTTCCACGAACTCCTTCACATTTTCCGTGACACTTTGGTCGAGCTAAGCCGGCACAACGGTCATCCGCGCATGTTCGGTTACGTGCAGGCGCCGGGCACTGCTATTGCCGCTCTCGCCGATCTGCTCGCGTCGACACTGAATGCGAATCTAACGGCCTGGCGTTCGGCCCCGGCCGCGGTTGAAATCGAGCGGCTAACCATCGAATGGATCAAACAAATCATCGGCTTTAACCGCAACGCCGCCGGAATCTTTGTCAGTGGCGGATCGATGGCGAATATGGCTGCACTCGCCGCCGCACGACGCGCCAAGGCACCGCCGGAAATTCAAAACAAAGGAGCGCAATCCTGCAGCCGACCGCTGCGTATTTATGCTTCCGAAGAAACGCATCATTCCGTCGCCAAAGCTGCCGCATTGCTCGGCATCGGACGCGACAACGTGCGGCTGATCCGAGTCGATGAAGGTTACAAGATTAATCTCGATGAACTCGTGGCCGCGATAGAAGAAGATCGCGGAGCTGGACATTTGCCGATTTGCGTAGTGGCCAACGCTGGAACGGTCGCGACCGGCGCTTTCGATCCCCTTCCACAGCTCAGCGACATTGCGCAACGCTTCAATCTTTGGCTGCACGTTGACGGTGCCTACGGCGGATTCGCCGCGCTCGCACCTTCAGCACGCCCCTTGTTTGCCTCGATCGAGGAAGCGGATTCGGTCGCGCTCGATCCCCACAAATGGCTCTACCTTCCAGTCGATTGCGGCTGCATCCTGTATCGCGATCCAGAGGTAGTTCGCAATACCTTCGCGCACGAAGCGGAATATACCCGCGTCATCGGGCAGGAAGCGGACGAAGCTTTTGCCTTTTGGGATTACGGCCCGGAGCTTTCGCGGCGTTTTCGCGCGCTCAAAGTTTGGATGTTGTTGAAAGGCGTCGGACTTCAGGTGCTGAGCCAAGCAATTGAAAAGGATCTCGCTTGTGCTCGTCACTTCGAAAAGCTGGTAGAAAAGAGCGAGGACTTCGAAATGCTAGCCCCGGTCGAGCTCTCGATTTTTTGTTTTCGCCATCTGCCTGCGCGATTGAACCGCACATTAACCACTGCCAGTCCATCCGAACGCGAAAAAACCGAGGAACAACTCGACGCTCACAATGAGCGCTTGTTGCTGGCGTTGCAGCGTGATGGCAGTTCCTACCTTTCCAATGCGCGACTGCGCGGCCGATTCAGTCTCCGTGGCTGCGTCCTGAATTACCGCACAACGCGACACGACATGGAAATTCTGTTGGACGATTTGCGCCGTGTTGCCACGCGTTTAGAGACCGGCGGGTGAGCCTCGCAGACGGGAAAAACGAAGTGGCCGCGGACGATCGGTCAGGGGAGCATTGCTCGGGCGCAAGGGTACAAGCAGGGCTAGGCGTTTCGGGGAGAGTGACGCACCGGCGGCTGCGAAATCACCAGCGCGCCTGGAACTTTGTTCCGCGGATAACATTTCCGATGACTTCACGACGATCGTTCGTCGAATGATCGAGGGTGCGTTTTTTCGTCTTAAGACCAACAATCGCAGATAGCCCGCATTATTAGGCCGACCGGATTGATGTTCGCGAAGCGTTATTTTCATCCGCACCAGATAAAGCAGCGAGCATGCCGACGAATTCGAGGTAATTACGGCAATTCACGGTCAATTTGGGCCTTCTCTCCAAGCCGCCGGCCCCACGCAGGAGGCCAAGGCGTCTCTTCCGCTCGACGGGGCTCACGGCAAGCCCCCGAAATCGTTGCTAGAAAGGGCGAGTTTCGGCCACCTTCCCTTTCCGGCGAGTGATCGCAATGCTACGTTTCACAATGCCGTTTCAGCTGGAATCCAATTACCAACCGCGGGGCGACCAGGGGCAGGCGATCGCGAAGCTGGCGAAATCGATCGAGGCTGGGAATCGGCACCAAACCCTGCTCGGTGTTACCGGCTCAGGAAAGACCTTTACCATCGCAAACGTGATCCGCGAGCTCGACCGGCCAACTCTCGTCATCTCTCACAACAAGACGCTGGCGGCGCAGCTCTACTCCGAGTTCAAACAATTCTTCCCACGTAACGCGGTCGAGTATTTCGTCAGCTATTTCGATTACTACCAGCCAGAAGCTTACATCCCGCGCTCCGATACCTACATCGAGAAAGATTCGTCCATTAACGAAGAGATCGAGCGCTTGCGCTTGTCAGCCACGAGTGCGCTGCTGAGCCGGCGCGATGTTATCGTGGTCGCGAGCGTTTCCTGCATCTACGGCATCACTTCGCCGGAGGATTATGAACGGATGTTGTTGACCGTAAAACGAGGACAGCACACCACCCGTGAAGCAGTCCTTGGGCGGTTAGTCGACATGCTTTACGAGCGTAACGACATGAATTTTTCGAGGGGCAGGTTCCGCGTCCGCGGCGACGTGGTCGAAGTTTATCCGGCCACAGCCGACGAAGAAGCGGTCCGGATCGAATTTTTTGGCGACGAGATCGATGCCATCACTCGATTCGACCCGCTGACCGGCCATGCTCGCGAGGCGCTCAGCATCATCACATTTTTCCCGGCAAAACAATTCGTCACTCCGGCCGACAAGCTGAATCGCGCCCTAACGACAATTAGGGCGGAGCTGGATGATCGGATCAAGGTGCTCGAATCCCAGAACAAATTACTGGAAGCGCAGCGCCTGAAAATGCGGACCGAATATGACCTCGAGATGTTGCAGGAGATGGGGTTCTGTAGCGGGATCGAGAATTACTCGCGGCATCTCAGTGGCCGCCCGCCCGGTTCAAAGCCCTACACTATCATTGATTTCTTCCCGAAAGACTTTCTGGCCGTGGTCGATGAGTCGCACGCGACCATTCCGCAGATCGGTGGGATGTATGAAGGGGACAAGTCGCGCAAGACAGTGCTGGTCGATTTTGGATTTCGTCTGCCCAGCGCGCTGGATAACCGGCCATTGAATTTTCCCGAGTTTATGAAGCTGACGAATCAGCTTGTTTACGTCAGCGCCACGCCGGCCGAGTTCGAAATTCAGAACAGTATCGTTGGCAACGCGGGCTACGTTCCACACAAACGGGCCCGGATTGGAGAGGACGAGTTGGTGCCGTTTGTTTTGCCTGGTGAATCTGTAACGGCGGTCTATGACCGCCGAACTGTAGGACAAGCGCGTCGCTTGCCATCGAGCGGTTCGGCAGGCGGCGCGCCTGGCCTACAATTGTCTCATACGGACGAGTCGCCGGAGAAATTCGATGTCCATACTCCCGGGAAACCGCTCGTAGTTGAACAAATCATTCGGCCCACTGGGTTGCTCGATCCCAGGATCACAATTCGCGGATTGAAGAATCAAATCGACGATACGATCGAGCTCTGCCGTCAACGGGTCGAACAACAGGAACGCGTTCTCGTCACCACTCTGACGAAACGCACCTCGGAGGATCTGGCCGATTACCTGCGCGATGTCGGATTGAAGGTCCGCTATCTGCACAGCGACATCGACACCATTGAACGCGTGGAAATTTTGCGCGGTCTGCGTGCGGCCGATTTCGACATTCTAGTCGGGATTAACCTGTTGCGGGAGGGTCTCGATCTTCCCGAAGTCTCGTTAGTTTGCATTCTTGATGCGGACAAGGAAGGATTCTTGCGATCGCAAACTTCCCTTATTCAAACCGCCGGCCGCGCCGCGCGCCACATCAACGGGGAAGTAGTTCTTTTCGCCGACATCGTAACCGACAGCATGCAGGCGTTGATTTCAATTTCGGAATATCGCCGCGCCAAACAAATGGAATACAACGAAAAGCACGGCATCACCCCGCAGACTGTCCGACGCGCGGTGCAAGAAAGTTTGCACACGATCCTGCGTGGCCGCGAGATCGCCTCGTCTGTCATCAATGAAGCCGGTGGAAACTTCGATCTGACCGAATTGCTCCGCGAATTGGAAGACGAAATGCAGCGCGCGTCGGCCAATCTCGAGTTCGAGCGGGCGGCGCTGTTGCGCGACCAAATCATGGAAGTGAAAAGCGGTACCGGCCTAACGAAAATTGAACCTAAACGCCGGCCGGTGAAATACACGCGAAACAACGGCCGCCGACGCTCCCGCGTCTAGTTCCCTTTCTGGGGAGCGCAGGCTGCCAGCCTGCATTCGTCGGCAGCTTGCCGACGAAACTCGGACTTTATGAAGATAACCGGGCAAGATGCCCGTTGCCCCACAGCTGGAAGCCTATGCTATTTCTCGCATGAGATTAGCTGCATGAAATTCGATGCGCCAAATTCCGCTCGTCTTCGCCTTGCTCTCGACCTTGCCGGCGGCGATGGCGCAGACCGGCCTGAATTCATTACCAGAAGTTGAATTTTCTCAACTGAGCCAGAGGGATCCGAACCCGCTCGGGGAAAGAGCCCTCAGCATTAATCCAACGCAATGGAAACACGGCGAGACTGAGCATTACATTTATCATTTCGCTCACAGTTATGTGGCGACGCCAATCTCCGTGGAAGCAGAGTTTCATTATCGCGTGGTGGCGAAGGAATTGGAGCGCGACCAACCGCTGACCGATATCAAATCGAACGTTTACATTTTTGAGCGTCCGGAGGATTGGCAGCAGTTTCAGGGTCTG
>Ga0193715_1000339_pt1 | contig 12166 bp, 6 predicted proteins | sample U2m2metaG_FD_143040 | JGI IMG/M metagenome (GOLD analysis project Ga0193715, IMG submission 143040) | Soil microbial communities from a riparian zone of the East river system, Colorado, United States - U2m2 | ecosystem: Environmental > Terrestrial > Soil > Riparian zone | place: USA: East River... | reverse complement strand
ATGAGGAGCGGATCCAATTACTCGACGTGGTGGAATGGAGGCTTGAGAACGACTGTCTACTTCCACAACATGATCGGCTTGCTCACGGAAGCGATCGGGAACCCGACGCCAATGGAAATCCCGCTGGTCGCGGAGAAACTCCTCCCGAAGGGGGATCTCCCCATGCCGATTCAGCCCCAGAAATGGCGTTTCGCGCAGTCGATTGCGTACGAGCTCACCGCCAACCGGGCTGTGCTCGATGTGGCTTCCCGTTATCGCGAGACGCTGCTTTACAACATCTACCAGATGGGGCGGAACTCGATCCGCCGTGGTAGCACGGACACATGGACTGTCACTCCACGAAAGGTTGCGGCACTCCAGGCTGCGCTACCACAGGACACCACCGCGCGGCCACCAGGCGGCGACGCGGGCGGAGGCGGCGGAGGCCGTCCGCAAACAACGTCACCCGCGGAGATGGCAGCTTACGTGGGAATCATGCGCAACCCGCAGGACAGGGATCCACGCGGCTACATCATTCCGGCCAACCAACCCGACTTTCTCACTGCAGTCAAGTTCGTAAACGCTCTGATCAAGACCGGCATCGCCGTGCAGCGCGCTACAGCGCCGTTTTCCGTCGCCGGCAAGGATTATCCCGCCGGGTCTTTCGTGGTGAGGACCGCGCAGGCGTTCCGGCCACACGTTCTCGACATGTTCGAGCCACAGGATCATCCGAACGACATTCCGTATCCCGGCGGTCCGCCGACTCCGCCCTACGACAATGCCGGGTGGACGCTCGCCTATCAGATGGGTGTTCAGTTCACGCGGGTGCTCGATCCGTTCGGCGGACCCTTCGTCCCCGTGGTAGGCTTCGCAAAACCGCCGGAACAGCGGATCGCCGCCGCGATCGCCGGATATGCGCTCAGTCATTCCGTGAACGATGCATTCATCGCCGTCAATCGACTCCTCGCTCGCGGAGAAGACGTCTACACGCTTACGAGCCCACTGAGCATCAACGGCAGAACGTACGATGTGGGCACATTCTACATCCCGGCGAAACCCACAACCGCTCCAGTCATAGCGCAGATCGCCGCGGAAAAGGGTCTCGATTTCGATCCATTCGACACCGAGGTCTCTTCGGCGTCGCTCCGGCGCGTTCGCCCCGCTCGAATCGCGCTTTGGGATCAATATGGAGGCGCAATCACCTCGGGTTGGGCGCGCTTCATCCTCGAGCAGTTCGAGTTCCCGTACGAGATAGTGTTCCCTCCCACGCTCGACGCGGGCAATCTGATCAGCAGATTCGACGTTCTGATCCTGCCCGATGGAGCCAGCTTCGCGCGCCCCAATGCCCGGAGCGCACCTCGCATCAGCCCCGAGGATGTGCCCGCCGAGTATCGCGACCGCGTCGGGAACATGACGGTTTCCAAGACGATTCCTCAGCTCCTCGAGTTTCTGAATGCCGGCGGGACCATTCTCGCCATTGGCTCGGCCACCGACATCGGCATCCAGCTCCAGCTGCCGATCGCCAACGCGCTCACCGACAGCACCGGCAGGGCCCTGCCGCGGAATCGCTTCTATGTGCCGGGCTCGATCCTCAGCATGCGCGTAGACACGACTACGGCGCTTGCTCAGGGTATGCGTCCCGTCACCGATTTCTACTACGACAACGCTCCGGCTTTCCGTCTCCTGCCCGCCGCCGAGCCACGCGGAGTAAAGCGAATCGCGTGGATCGATGATGCGACGCCGCTGCGCAGCGGATGGGCCTGGGGCCAAAAATACCTGAACGGGGTAACAGAGGTCCTGCAGGCGCCGGTTGGGAAGGGAATGCTGGTTCTTTACGGGCCAGACCCCTATTTCCGGTCGCAGCCGCACGGAACTTTCAAGATACTTTTTAACGGCCTTCTGTATCGCACGTCACTTGGAGATTAGCTGATGCGCTCACGTGTTCTGCTCGCCGCTCTGGCGGTTACCGGTTGCTCGTACTTTCAATCGGGCGTGAAACCCGAGGGGGGCGCGCCTGCACCGGTCGCGAAGCCTTCTGCGACCAGGCTCCCCGGCAGCGGGATAGCGGTTACCACGAGCTCCGGACTGATCAAGGCGATGCACGATCGCTACGACGGGAAGTATCTCAAGACGATGAGCTTCCTTCAGAACAACACGGCGTACACCGCAAGTGGCCAGGAGCAGAAGTCGCAGTGGTACGAGCACATCGAGATTCCGGGCAAGCTTCGCATTGCATTCCTTCCCGCCGCACAGAGGAGCGGGATGGTTCAGGTTGACGACCGGGTCGCGACCTTCGACAACGGAATCCGCGTCGACTTCCGCCCATCGGTCCATCCGCTATTGCTCCTGACCGCGGATGTGTACGTCGCTCCAGTGGCGGCGATTATGCGCGGTCTGGACACTCTGGACGTCGATAGCGAGATAGTTCGAACCGACGAGTGGGAGGGCCACCCCGTTTATGTCGTTGGTGCCAAAGCGGGCGACACGACGTCGAATCAAATGTGGGTGGACAGAGACCATCTCCGGCTCGTTCGTTTCATTCAGCGCAACAAGAGCGGCGACCGCACGATCGTAAGCGACATGCGCATCCAGAATTACAAGGAAATCCAGGGTTTCGAGGTTCCAACCGAATTCCTCTTCCTTCGGAATGGCCGGCCAGTCTGGCGCGAGCAGTACGCTGACGTGAAGGTGAACGAAGAATTCCCGACCGGGACTTTTGATCAGGCCAAGTGGTACGACATTCCCATCCCGAATTAGTCCGAAGCAATAACACTCCGCACAGACAGGCGAGCATGAAACCCGGACTGTTACTGGCGGCAGCGGCGCTGCTCGCCTCCGTCGATGTCTCCGCGCAAGGACGCGTATTGCGTCCAATGACCTTCGACGATTTCGCGGCCGTGAAGAACGTCGGCGATCCGCAGGTCTCCCCCGATGGGGCTTGGGTACTCTACTCCGTGCGCACGACCGACGTCGGAGCCAACAGGCGCACCACCGTCACCAAGCTGCAACCGTCGGCAGGGGGCGCAGCGCGACAGTTTCCCGATGCGAACGTTCGTGCGAGCGAGGCTCGCTGGTCGCCCGATGGGAAGCGCGTAGCCTACATCGCGAGTGGGCAGCTCTGGATCGCCGACGCAACTGGAGGTAACGCGCGCCAGATCTCGAGCGTGAGCGGCGGCGCCTCGGGCCCGGTCTGGGCGCAGACCGGAGATCGAATTGCGTTCGTCACCGGTGTCTATCCCGACTGCGAGAGCGACGGCTGCAACGTCGAGCGCGCGAAAGCCGCCGATACGGGGCAGGTCAAAGCGCACATTGCCGACAATCTTCTCTATCGACACTGGACCGAGTGGACTGCGCCCACGAGCTCGCATCTGTTCGTCGTTTCGCCCGACGGAACCGGTCTTCGCGATGTCACGACCGGCGTGAAGTACGATGTTCCGCCCGGACCGTTCGGTGGAAGCGAGGCGTACTCCTTCTCGCCCGACGGACGAGAACTCGCGTACACGGCGAAAGATCAGGGACGGCAGGACGCGTGGTCCACCGACCTGAACCTGTACACTGTCCCAGTCGATGGCGGCTCACCGACCGTCATCACGGCCACGAATAGAGCAGCGGATCAGAATCCGGTGTACTCGCCAGACGGCCGGACGATTCTTTACGGCGCGCAGTCGCGACCCGGCTTCGAGTCCGATCGAGTGCGGCTCATGGCGTACGATCGAGGGTCGCGTACCTCTCGCGAGCTGCTTCCCAGCTGGGATAGAAACGCGGACAGCTACGCGTTCTCGCCGCGCGGAGACGCGATCTACATCAACGCTGTGGACGCGAGCAGGAACAAGCTCTATCGGATCGCCCGCACCGGCTCCGGCTGGACGAGCACGCCGCAGAAGCTCACCTCTGGCGCTAACAACTTTTCGCCGTCGGTCTCCCCGGATGGCAAGACCATCGCCTGGCTGCAGGATGCGACTGAACGCCCGGCGGAGGTTTACGTCGCGACCGTTGGACCGACCGGTCTCGCCGGCGTGCGGAGATTGACTCACGAGAACGACGCGCTGCTCGCGCAGCTCAAGCTCAATCCGATCGAAGATTACTGGTTCAAGGGAGCGGATGGCGACAGCGTGCAGGGATTGCTCCTCAGGCCGCCGCAGTACGTCGCGGGAAAGAAGTTTCCCGTCCTGTTCCTGATTCACGGTGGCCCGCAGGGCGAATGGCTCGATCAGTGGCACGGCCGGTGGAATTTCGAGCTGTTCGCATCGCCAGGATTCGGGATCGTTGCGATCAATCCTCGTGGATCGTTCGGCTACGGCCAGAAATTCACGGATCAGATATCGAGGGACTGGGGCGGAAAGGTCTACACCGATCTCATGAACGGTCTCGACGCGGCGCTCGCGCGCAACGCCTGGCTCGATTCGACCCGCATGGGCGCCGCCGGCGGCTCATACGGTGGCTACATGACCAATTGGATCGCAGGTCACTCGAACCGGTTCAAGGCGTTGTTCACGCACGCCGGCGTCTACAATCTCGAGAACATGTACGGCGCCACGGAAGAGATCTGGTTCGGTGACTGGGAATTTGGCGGACCGTACTGGGACAAGAATGCGATGGAGACTCAGTATCGTCGTTTCTCTCCGCACCTGTTCGCCGCAAATTTCCACACACCGCACTTGGTCGTCGTCGGCGAGCTGGATTATCGGGTCCCTTACACCGAGGGTCTCTCTCTCTTCACAGCGCTCCAGCGGCAGGGGGTTCCCAGCAGACTCATCGACTTCCCGGATGAGGGACACTGGATTGCTAAGCCGCAAAACCAAAGGTTGTGGTGGGGGGAGGCGCTGGGCTGGTTCAGGAAATACCTACACCCGTAATCGCGGCGTAGGGAGCCGGGCGCTTCGACTGGCATCCGCAAAACCGAAGCAGGGAGCTTTCAGCGCTTAGCTGGTGAGCCGTTCAGCCTTCATACTGGCGAACTCTCGGTTGGAGAGTCTTGCTTCGCACGTGGAGCCCCTATGCTGCGCTTGATTCTGTTCAGCAGGCCGTGAAGCATTTTTCGTACTTCGATCAGCTCGGCCATCAGCGCGTCGCATTCTGAGACTGGCAGTGCGCCGATGTCGCGTACAACTTGAAGGTGATACTCCAGCTCGCAAGCGGAATTGACCGCGTAGCGCAAGAAGCGCGCAAAGTCCCGCTCGCTCTCCTGGCGCCTTCCCTCTGCGATATTCGCAGGAATAGACATTGCCGCGCGAATCAATTGTCCCCGCAGCGATGCGTAGCGCGCGGCACGAATGCCGACGGCCGCCCGGTCCACGTGCAGCGCGAGGGCATGGGCCTTTTGCCAAACTAGGAGCTTCCGGAAATCGCTCACGCGTTGACTATCGCGCGACAGCCAACCGGAAGGGGCATCAATTCAAATCGGGACGAACCATTTATTAATCGACCTCACGCACAATCCGACGGCACTTAGGTTTCTGTCCGACGAAAAGCTGATCAGCTCCCAGCTAACCGCTGGACGCTCCCTGCTTCAGTTTTGTGGATGCAGGCAGCGCGATCCGACTTCGAAGGCCGTTGAGCGACGTGACTATCTGTAGCCCGCCGCCTGCATTGTGAACAGCTCCTCATAAAGCCCATGCTTAGAGAGCAGCTCTTCGTGTGATCCCTGCTCCTCGACCTTGCCATGGCGAAGCACGATGATGCGGTCGGCCATCCGAACGGTCGAGAACCTGTGCGAGATCAGCACGGCCATCCGTCCAGCCACCAACTCGGAAAAGCGAAGGAACACCTCGTACTCGGCTCGGGCATCAAGCGCCGCGGTGGGCTCGTCGAGGATCAGGACCTGGGCGTCGCGGATGTAGGCGCGCGCGAGCGCGATCTTCTGCCATTCGCCGCCGGAGAGATCGACACCGTCGTCGAACCTGCGCCCCAGCATCTGCTGATACCCTTTCGTGAATCTCGGCAGCAACGATGCGGCGAGGGAGTTTTCCGCGGCGTTCGTTATCGCCGCCGATGTTCCATTGTTCTTGTCGAGATCGGCGCGAACCGAGTCGATCTCGCCCACGCCGATGTTCTCGTCGAAGCGCATGTCGTAGCGAACGAAGTCCTGAAAGATCACGCCGATGGCGTGACGCAGACTGACGAGGTCGTATTCTTTCAGGTCGATTCCATCGAGCGTGATCTTTCCCTCAGTGGGATCGTACAGCCGCGCCATCAGCTTGGTGATGGTGGTCTTTCCGGCGCCATTCTCTCCGACCAGCGCGACGCGCTCGCCGGGTCCCAATACGAGATCGACATTGCGTATCGCCCACCGCTCGCTTCCCGGGTAGCGGAACCCGACGTTCTCGAAGACGAATCCGGTTTGAATCTTTGCTGGAACCGGCCGCGCATTGGGAGGCGACTCGATCGTCGGGCGCATGTCGAGGAACACGAACAGGTCGCGCAGATAGAGCGCCTGCTCGTAGACGTTGCTCGCCGACATCAGGATGCCCTGGATGATGTCGCGCCCGCGGCTGAACGAAGCGGCGAGAAACGTCAGCGTTCCAATCGTGATCTCGCCGCGCACTGCGCTGAGGAGAACAATCACGTACGCCGCGTAATAGCCGATGGTGCCGAGGATCGACAACACCGCGCTGACTGCGCCGCGACGGATCGATAGCGACCGGTTCTCCTCGTAGAACCGCTGTGAAAGAGATCTGTACCGGTCGGTGAGCCACGGCGCGAGCCCGAACATCTGCACTTCCTTCGCCGTCTTGTCGCTCGCGCCCACAAAGCGCAGGTAATCGAGTTGCCGCCGCTCCGGTGTCCAGCGAAACAGAAGCGAGTATCCCAGCGACGCGAAATGCGTCTCGCCGAGGAAGCTCGGAATTACGGCGATGGCCAGGAGCAGGAGCAGCCACGGATTGTAGGCGATGAGCGCTCCCGCAAGCGTCACCAGTGTGAGCGCGCCCTGGGACATTGACAGCAGCACCGTCAGAAGCGCTATCCGTCCGACCGTTTGGCGTCGCGCGCGCTCAAGGTGGTCGTAGAATTCCGGGTCCTCGAACTGGGCCAGGTCGAGCGTGGACGCGTGCTCCATGAGGCGCACGCTCATCACGTTCGAGAAGAGATCACCGAGCAGGCTTTCGACCAGGGACGACGCGCGCGCGAGAATTTCTCCCACGAGAACGATTACGACCTCGAGGGCGATGTACTTCCATATCTGACTGAGACTGGCGTTGCCCGCCCTGGCCGCGATCACCGAATCGAGGATCAACTTGCCCACCCAGAACGTGGACACCGGAATCACGGAGCTGACAATGCGCAGCAGCACCATCGCGACCGCGTAGCCGCGGTGAGTCTCCCAGATCAGTCGGAAGAGCGCGGGAACGTGGCGAAGAGCAGCGACTCTCTCCCTCCATCCAATGGGCGGATCTCCCTCGGCCTTGACCGTCCCACGTCGGCGGCTCATCGGCGCGCCCATGAAAGGAGGATGACTCATTTCTCCACTTCGTGCCCTTCGGCCGCCCACCGCTCGTAACCTCCGGCGAGGTTCGAAACGTCGTCGACTCCCCTCGCCTGGAGATAGCTCGCGGCGATCGACGACCGTCCGCCGCCCTGACAATGCAGCACGATCGGGACGGATGTGTCCAGCTCGTCGACTCTCTCGGGCAGGGCCGCGAGGGGAATGTGGATCGCGCCTGGAAGATGTCCGCGGTTCCATTCGTCGGGTGCGCGCACATCCACGACCTGCACCTTCTTCTTGCCGAGGACGTCCTGAAGCTCGCCAGGACTGACCTGAACCACGTGCTCAGGCTGTCCGTGTCGGGACTTCCAATCGAGGAGAACGTCTGCGCGAAAGAAGCCGGCAACACGAGTCAACCCGATCTTCGCGAGATCCGAGAGGATTGCCTCGACAGCATCGTCACTCTCTGCCTCGGTGAGCAGATAGAAGTCGCGATCTTCCGGCACCAAGGCACCGGTCCAATTGAGGAACGACTTTCCCAGGGGAATGTTGAGCGTGCCCGGTACGTGTTCGGCCGCAAATTTCGTCGCGGCTCTGGTGTCGATTACTGGCGTTTCTGCCTTTAGCGCCGACTCCAGCTCGGGAAGCGCCAACTGCTGCGAAGGCTTGGGTGGCGCCGGCAGCTCCGCGGCGCGGTTGACGCGCTTCATCGCGGCGAAGTATCGCGGCGGAACTGGCTGATCCTTCAGCACTTTCGCCACGAATTCCTTCTCGGTCATGTCAGCGAAGGCCCAGTTGACCAGCTTTTCGTAGCCCAGCGTAGACTGCGGCATCGAGCCGAGCGATTTTCCGCAGGCGGATCCGGCGCCGTGTCCCGGCCAGATCTGGAGATGATCAGGCTGTATTGAGAATTTTCGCAACGATCGATACAGATCGCCTGCGGCGCCTGCCATGCTGCCTTTGGCTCCTGCCGCGCGCTCGAGAAGATCGGGCCGGCCAACCTCTCCCACAAAGACGAAATCGCCGGTCAGAGCTCCAACCGGTTCCTCTCCTCGCTGGAGATCGGAGACAAAGAAAGTGAGGTGCTCGGGAGTATGACCCGGGGTGTGGGCGGCAGTCAGCCTGATTTTGCCTATAAGAATTTCAGACCCTTCGCCAAGCGGGCTTGCCGTTTTCATCGCGGCATCGGTGTAGCCCCACTCCGTCCCGCCCTCCGTGGAGAGATGCACGATCGCACCGGTGGCTTCCGCCAACGCTCGTGACCCGGAAATGAAGTCCGCGTGTATGTGTGTCTCGGTCACGTGCGCTATGCGCGCGCGCTCTGCGCCCGCCGCCCGCGTGTACTGCGACACGTCGAGAGTAGGGTCGATGACGATCGCTTCTCGGGTCTTTTCGCAGACCAGCATGTAGCTCGCCTGCGCCAGATTGTCGTCGTAGAATCGCTTGAATAGCATGCGAGAAGCGGTGCCTGGGTGGGAAGCGTTGCTGGATCAGCGACCAGTAGTTAGCGTCCTGTTGTCGGACAAACTGACTCAGTGCGGAATATATCATGAGTGTGGATAGCCGAGCCGGACGCGAAACGACGGAGCTGACTCGCGAAGAGCTCATTCGCTACAGCCGCCACATTCTCCTGCCCCAGGTTGGAGAAGAAGGCCAGGCTGCGCTCAAGAATTCGCGCGTGCTCCTCGTCGGAGCAGGTGGTCTCGGGTCGCCAGTTGCTCTGTACCTGGCCGCTGCCGGAGTAGGCACTCTGGGGCTGGTCGATTTCGACTCTGTCGATTTGTCCAACCTGCAGCGCCAGATACTGCATGGCTCGTCCGGCATCGGGAGTCCGAAGATCGATTCCGCGCGCGATCGGTTGAAGGACATCAACCCGAACGTGCACGTCGAAGGCTACGAGACCAGGCTCACGGCGAGCAACGCCCTCGATATCGCCCGCGATTACGACCTGATCGTTGACGGCACCGACAACTTCGCGACGCGTTATCTGGTGAACGACACCGCGGTGCTGCTCGGAATTCAGAACGTATACGGCAGCGTCTACCGGTTCGAGGGTCAGGCGTCGGTATTTGGCGCGCCTGATGGCCCTTGCTATCGCTGTCTGTTTCGCGAGCCACCACCGCCCGATCTCATCCCGAGCTGCGCCGAGGCCGGCGTGTTGGGTGTGGTTCCCGGGCTCGTGGGAACCATTCAAGCCACCGAGACGATCAAGATTCTGCTCGGCGTTGGCGAAACGCTCGTGGGAAAACTGCTCCTGATCGACGCGATGACGATGACGTTTCGGACGCTCGAGATTCGCAGGGACCCCGAATGTCCCGCTTGCGGCACGCGCGAAATAACCGAGCTGATGGACTACGACGAGTTGTGCGGCGACACGGTTCAGAGCGCTACGTCCTCCAGCAGCGAGAGATCTTCCGGCGCCGTCACAGAGATCCAGCCATCCCAGCTCGCGCAGCGCCTCGAGCGTGGGGAGAAGCTCGAGATCATCGATGTGCGGGAGCCGTACGAGTGGCAAATCGGCCACATCCCCGGCGCGCGTCTGGTTCCGCTTGGTCAAATCGCCGAGGAGATCCCGCGCCTCGACAAGCGACGGGAGACGATTCTGTACTGCAAGGTGGGCGCGCGAAGCATGAATGCGGCGAAGCAGCTCGCGAGCGCAGGCGTCGCCGACGTCCGCAATCTTGCCGGCGGCATTCTTCGCTGGATCGACGAGGTCGATCCGACGATGCCGAGGTATTAGTTGATCCCACCCGATCCGATCGAACGTTTTCGCAGCGTCTATGCGCGCGCCGAGAAGATCGATCGCACGATAGTCCCCGAGCCGAACGCGATGGCGCTCGGAACCATCGAGGATGGCGGGCAACCCACGGTGAGAATCGTTCTCCTCAAATCGTTCGACGAGCGCGGGTTCGTCTTTTACACGAATTACGAGGGCCGGAAGGGGCGGCATCTGCTCGCGAACCCGAAGGCGGCCCTCTGCTTCTACTGGTCGCCCATCGACATCCAGGTCAGAATCGAGGGAACGGTGACGAAAGTTGCGGAAGAAGAGGCCGATGCCTACTTCTCCACGCGCCACCGTGTCAGCCAGCTCGGAGCGTGGGCTTCGCGCCAGAGCGAGCCGTTGGAAACTCCGTCAGCGCTCGACGAGAGGATGGCGAAGTACGAGAAGAAGTTCGCGGGAAAGGAGATCCCCCGTCCCGACTACTGGTCGGGTTTTCGCGTCGCGCCCGAGCGAATCGAATTCTGGAAAGGACGCCCGAACCGGCTCCACGAGCGACATCTGTACACGAGGGCCGGCAAAGGCTGGAAGATTGAAACGCTCTATCCGTGAGCGCGGGTACCACTAGCGCGTGATATGCCATAAAATGGTGTGATGACAAGCACCCGCGTTTCTCCTCCGTCGAAGAATTCGCACCCGGCTCCGCCGCCGGAGCCCGTCGAGCCGTGGACGGTAGGATCCGCCCGCACTCTCTACAACATCGAAGGGTGGGGAATCGGCTTCTTCGACATCAACGAGGCGGGCCACGTCGTTGTCCGGCCCGACCGCGAGAAGACGGACCGGGAGCTGGACCTGTTCGAGCTCGCCAACGATCTCGAGGAGCAGGGAGTCGGACTGCCTCTGCTGCTTCGTTTTTCCGACATCCTCCGCTCGAGAATCGAATCGCTGAATCAGAAGTTCGCGCACGCGAGGGAGGAATACGCCTACACCGGTGGCTATACCACAGTGTATCCGATCAAGGTCAATCAGCAGCGGCACGTGGTCGAGGAGATCGTCGAGTTCGGCAAGACGGCGGGAGTCGGATTGGAGTGCGGCAGCAAGCCGGAGCTCCAGGCGATTCTCGGACTGGCGGAGCACACGGATCACATGATCGTGTGCAACGGATACAAGGACGAGGAGTTCATGCGGCTGGCGCTGATGGGCCAGAAGCTCGGACATCAAGTGTTCATCGTGCTGGAGCAGCTGAGTGAAGTCGACGTGCTGCTCGAGGTCGCCGACGAGCTGGGAGTGGTCCCCAACGCGGGCGTGCGCATCAAGCTTTACTCCGAGGGCTCGGGTCGTTGGGCGAAGAGCGGAGGAGAGAAGTCAAAGTTCGGTCTCAGCACCGCGCAGCTCGTGAGATTGGTGGACAGGCTCAAGTCGATCAACCGCCTCGACATCCTCAAGCTCATTCACTTCCACCTCGGCTCCCAGATCACCGATATCCGCTACATCAAGGCCGGCTTGCAGGAAGTTTCGCGCTATTACGCCGAGCTTCGGGGGCTCGGTGTCGATATCACTCACGTGGATGTAGGCGGTGGGCTCGGCGTCGACTACGACGGCAGCGGCTCGACTTCGCAGGCGAGCGTGAACTACACGCTGCAGGAGTACGCCGACGACGTGATCTACACGCTGGCGGAATCGTGCCGGGAGCACGAGCTGCCGATGCCGCACATCATCAGTGAATCGGGCCGCGCTTTGACCGCCCACCACGCGCTGCTCCTGCTCAGCGTGATCGATGTCGAGTCGCAGGCGGACAACGCTGTGCCCGAGCTAACCGATGACAACCACACGTTGATGCACGAGATGGCGGCGGACTACGCGAGCGTCTCAAAGCGCGTGTCGAGAAAGCGCGTGCGCGAGGTCTATCACGACGCGACCTTCGACAAAGAGCGCGCGCAGGAGCTATTCAACAGCGGCGTCCTGAGCCTGCGCGACCGCGCCATCGGCGAACAGATCTATCTGGCGACGATCTCGGCGGTGGCAAGAATCGCGCAGAAGGACCG
>Ga0193715_1000338_pt1 | contig 12189 bp, 13 predicted proteins | sample U2m2metaG_FD_143040 | JGI IMG/M metagenome (GOLD analysis project Ga0193715, IMG submission 143040) | Soil microbial communities from a riparian zone of the East river system, Colorado, United States - U2m2 | ecosystem: Environmental > Terrestrial > Soil > Riparian zone | place: USA: East River... | reverse complement strand
ACCAACCAGTGATAAGAGAGACTTGTTATACATTTACAAAATTGAACATGTTTAGTTTCTAATAAAAATCATGTAGTTTAGTTGTAAAACTAACATCCAAATCCGCAATTTCACGAAGCACACCACACCAAAAAAACAATCAGAACAAAGGAAAGTTTCTCTTATGATTTAGTCAAAATCATTCCAAGTATGATCAGTTTATTGATTTTGTGTGCGACAAAATGAAAGCAAGTACGGGTTAGAATAAAAGGGAAGCGATCTTAGGTCCAGTTTTGATGAAAAATAAGCCCTTGAATCTTCAGAACAATCTACAAAATCTTTTGAAAGTATTTCCTTGTATATGAAATTGGATACCTCACTTTCCTTCGGAACATCCATGATAATTTGGAGCGTTCCGAAATTTGTCAACTTCTTATTGATTATGCTAATTATTGATGATAATGACTCCTTATTGGTCAGTATCTCCTGTCGTGACGAAGCCAAGTTAATGATGAAACTATCTATCGAACCATCGGGAATGTTTGGGATTAACTTAGTTGGATTCCCCCAAAAAACTGACGCATTTAGCGGCTCTAATTCAGTAAACTTTGATTTTGCATATGAGATCTCATTTTGATCTTCTCCTATCCCAATAAAAAATTCAGACCAAACATCATTAGCCATCCGATATACAAGTTCGCCTTTGAAATAACCTATTAGTATGTTAATCCTCAGAAAGGATTTTCTGGCATTCATTATCGTCCTTATCAGGATCGTTGATGGATTCCCTTCATGAAAGAATTGATATATGGAGTTCCACCTATTTTTGAAGACGACAGGGAAACTCCTCATTTTTATTAGCTCTTGAAACAGATGAGTGTCTGCAAAATCCGAGAAGTACGAATCGGTTCTGGAAACCGCCTCTAATTTAGGTAAGAATAGTTCATCGTACAAGTTGGTAACCCTGTTCCAAGCCCTGATGGGATCTGATCCCATATAAGTAACAGATAGGTCAGAGAGCCACACGACTTCTGCCAAGAGATTTATCTTTCCAATATCATATCCCTTTGCTTTTAATTCGGATAATAATTCTTTAAAGTTTTTCTGAGCAGTTTCCTGCCTGAAATAAGGAAAATCGGTTCTCCAAATGAGGGCCTCAACTATCAAACTTTTGTCAGATTTTTCTATCCCTGCAGTCGGTGTTTGCAGATCTGGTTGAGTCCTAAACTTAAATGAAAAGTTTTCAAAAACTCTTTCCAAATCTGGTTGATCTAATTTGAAGTAGGCGTCATGAATTTGATATCTTTGAATAGTTTCAATTGTTCTTTGCACCCTGGGGCCTACAGATGAGCGAATAGATGGTCCAGATGTAAGATATCCATTAGTTTCAGGCCTAGAGCTATTACCATTATAAGTAAATTGTAGTGGATCGTAATCATGTAATAGCGCAGCCACAAGTATAATTTCAATATCGTCAGCAGAGAATCTATAATCGGATATTGCATTTGGTAACATCTTAAGCGCCATATATGATACTTCCAGACTGTGGTGAAAGTTATGATATTCCGTAGATCCCTCGCCCAATCCAATATCCGAATAAACACCATCCAAAAATCTAATCAAAGTAGAGATTTTTTCGATTGTAATCTCGCTTATTCCCCTATTCTTGGCAACGTCCAAGATAGCCATAACTAATCTGTCCTCTCTAATATCGGCAAGTGTTTCGTTAGCTTCTTTTACTATCGATTTATGGAATCCGGGTAGTTTTTCTAAAATTTCATTGTAAATTATCTTGATGGGAAGACTCTTGTAGATATAGAGCCATAGACCTGTAATCTTCCACGGATACTTTATTCTAAATCTCTCTCTTTCTATTATTTCATCTACGAGTAGGACAATATTTTTGTTTAATTTTCCAACTTCACGATTTGTTACAATGCCTTCCTGATTATTTGATTTTGTACCCTGATAGTCGGCACGCATTACCGCCCACTGTGGTATTTTTACCCTATATCGAAATCTTTTGATTGACCCATTCTGGTCCCATGGAAATCGTATACTTTCTCTTTGTGTCGTGGCAACATTCCGATTTTTTGTGTTCATCAAATCGTCATCTTTTACGACCTGAAGAATCAATTCTTTATTTGGAACTTGCAGTCCCAATAGAACATGCCAATATTTGCCCTTGTCTACCCAATCCGGAGCATATGTGGCAGGATCCCAAAAATCTATTGGGCCAAATGGTATGTAGCCGTCTTCAAATTCGTGTGTTTCGGGATTATATGATTTGTACTCGTATTTGCCTATCTGAGGATTAATCTGATACGCAAGGGCTCGGGTATTGTTGACCTTATCAGATGATTTTGTTAACTCTCTGTGGGCCATCACTCCCCAGACAGTGCCCAGACCACTGAATAAAGTCAAAAGAAAGTAGACAAAGTCAAATTCATCATGAACTGCGTAATTAAGAGCTAATTGAATTCCAAAAAGATAGGAAGAGAACATTGCGCCGAAAAACAAAAAAAGAAAAAACGATCTTGCTACGTCATTATATAATAAACTAAATGATTTTTTGTCGCTATAGTTTATCAATCTATGCTTCATGAACTTTCACTGTCATTAACGGACGTTGTATCATTAATTGACCGTATGACTATCCTCAATTACTCATACCTTATCAACTACCATAGGTTAAAAATAATTCCATATATATACGCGACCACTATGGCTTGTTTTTCTTCCCCATCTTAGGTAAATTGTCAATTAAATATCGATAGATATCAAGTCGTGTATAAAGTAGGAATTTAGCTATCTAATCCATACTCGGATTATCAAACAACAATTAGTTTTACGAAATGCATCTTTTTGTTTATCTGAAGCTGTCTCGAAATTTCCTTGACATCTTTCGCGTCTCCCTTTAAGGAAAATATTTCAAGGCATCTATCCTTATCTATTTTATTATGTAGGTGTACTATTATTATCTTGTCAAAATCATGTCTTATGGAAGAAACCTGATCATCCGAGTCCTCATCGTGTACTGCTAAAAGTAACGAATTAATTTCTCCATCCAAATCTTCTTTCATTCGTTCATCGGACAAGAGATTCCTAATACCTGCCCTTATGATTTCGGATCTGCCGGAAAATCCCAGAGACTTGAGCTTATCTAAACTTTCGATAATATCTTCATTTAGTGAAACGCTCACAATGGTCAATTAGATTTTCATATTCGGTTATTAGATATAATAATTATTCCATGATTATAGAACTCCGCAGGTCAATGATTCGATATGGGGACGATAATGATGTCTGCACAGCAAATACCAGATTTACTCAAGATGTTAGAGTCTTTCAATCAGTAACTTCTGCCTATATTGTAACCCTATATGTTTTCCGCTAATACCAGTTGCCAAAACAATTAGTTTTTTTGCTTCAGGTAGTCGCACTCCATATCGTCTTAAAACCATTTGACTTGTAATAATTCAATTTGTATCCCTCATAAAATTCAAGGAATTGTGATAAATAGTAGATTTTGACTGAATTTATCGTGGTAAGCCGTATTATTAAGAATATTATCCAATTTAATTAATATTAATAAAAAAAGTATATATTGTTAATAACCTGTAATTTGATTATAATGCGGATAGTAATAATTGCCCCAGTACTATCGTTATTGCTCATTTTTTACTTGGTTTATCATACTGTGAATGCGCAAAATATATCGAATTCTACTTTAACAAATCCTAATGGCACGGTCACATCAACAGAAAACTTAAAGATAGATGAGCAGTCTAGAACAAATTCATCTGACAAGTTGGTAGTAATATCTTCCTTCTTTCCTATTAACGAATTTGTAAGGAAAATAGGCGGCGTGGCTGTTCAGTCCTCCGTTCTGATTCCCGTTGGAGTTGCACCCCATGATTTTGAACCTACAATAAATCAGATTCAGGCCCTTAATTCAGCAGATGTGCTCGTTTACAACGACTTGGGACTTGAGAATTGGATTCAGAAAATAAATATGATGAATAAAATTAACGCCAGCAAGGGATTGAACGCAACGTATACCGACATGCGCAAGATAACACTAGACCCTCATGTGTGGTTGGATCCTTTACTTGCAAAGAAACAGGTAGAAAATATTCGAGATGGATTGATGATGATTGATCCTAATCACAAGGACACCTATTTTGAAAATGCAAAATCTTTTTTAATCGAGCTTGACAGACTTGATAAGACAATTAGATCAGAGTTGGAATCATGCAAGAAAAGAGACTTTATTTCATTTCATAATTCTTTTTCGTATTTTGCTAAAAGATACGGCGTTACCCAACACAGTATTTCTGGTTCAGCACCAGAAGCAGAGATAACACCAACCCGGCTGACCGAAATTATTGATCTTGCAAAAAAGTTGGGTCTTAGTGTTATCTATTCCGAAGAACTTGTTGATCCTCGATATGCCTTAGTTATTGCCCAAGAAATTCCAAATGGTAAAGTCCTTCCATTGAGTCCAGTAGAAGGAATAACCAGGAACGAAAAGAATTCAGGAATTGGATATGTTGACAAAATGAATGAAAACATTAGAAACTTAGCTGTTGGGTTAGAATGCAACCAATAATTAAGGTAACTGGTCTATCATATTATTATGATTCGTTGCCTACATTGGACAATATCTCATTTACTGTAGGCAAGGGAGATTTCCTCGGAATCATTGGTCCAAATGGTGCAGGTAAGACAACTTTATTTCAGTGTATGCTCGGAATAGTCGGCGATTATAAAGGTGAAATCAATCTTTTTGGCTCTGACATTAAACAAAACAAGAAAATACTTCAAAAGATAGGATATGTTCCACAAAAAAAGAACGTAGAACAAACATTTCCAGCAACTGTTAAGGAGATTGTATCATTGGGTGTCATTGGAATGAAAAACAGAAGGGATGATATTGACATGGCAATTGATTTTGTTGAATTAGGCGCCTATCGACACAAGAGAATTGGAGAACTTTCTGAAGGCCAGCAGCAAAGAGCCATAATCGCTAAGGCGTTAGTGAAACAACCCGAGTTACTGATATTAGACGAACCGACCACAGGTATAGATTCTGCAACTCAAGAAAGGTTCTATGACCTCTTAACAAAATTGAACAAAGACAAGGGCATAACTATTGTCTGGTCATCACATGACATGAATGCTGTTGAAAGATTGGCAAATAAGGTTGCCTGCATTGACAGGAAATTATTCTTTCATGGCCAATCAGAGGACTTCTTTGGAAATGAAGAACGAATGAAATCCTATGTAGAATTTGCTATGCAATCACACATGAATCTGCATTTTGGTAACAAAATTAATGGTAAAGATGAGTTGGAAACAAAGTGACCACAAATGGTATTTGACATTATTCAATATGGCTTTATGCAAAGGGCACTTCTGTCAGCAGTAGCAATATCGATAATATGTTCTATCGTTGGCCTTTTCCTTGTGCTTAAACGACATTCCTTATTCGGAGACGCACTCGCGCATGTAGCATTTGGTGGTATATCTCTTGGTCTTTTTACTGGCATATATCCATTATGGACTGCTTACGCCGTGGCTATCCTGTCTGCCGTTGGTGTGAATAAATTAAGAGAATCAACCAAGATACCTCCAGATTCGTCTATAGCAGTACTTTTGACTTCCGGTCTTGCAATCGGTGTTATTCTAATTAGCATATCTGGTGGTTTTACGCTAGATTTGTTTAGTTTTCTATTTGGAAATATTCTCCTAGTGAGTAATGAGGATGTAATTATGATCTTGATTACGGACGCCATAGTTGTTCCTATAATATATATTCTCTACAAGAGATTAATACTTATAGTATTTGACGAGAATCAGGCAAAAGTTAGTGGATTGAACGTTACCTGGATTAATACTTTATTTATTGTTCTTGCGAGTATTACCATAATAGCCTCAATAAGACTTGTCGGTGTCTTGTTGATTTCTTCATTAATTGTTATTCCAAACATAACCGCATTGTTACTCGGTAAGGGATTTACGAAGACAATGTTTATTTCATGTGCAATTTCTGTATTTTCTGTCATATTTGGGATAGTGGCATCATATTATGTAAACTTGGCGCCCAGTGGCACCATAGTATTAACAATGGTATCTGTGTTCATAGTAACAATAATAGCAAAGAATATGAAATTTAGACTCAAGAAGATTGTGGTTACCACATGAATTTACCTGTTAGCTGTAATTAGATTCAGAAGTTTCGCCTTCCACCTAAATCTTGAATTACTTTTAGAATTGAACCAGGATGATTTGCAATATTTAGGATTAATTGGAAATACATTTCATACAAAAGACATTGATAGAGCTGTCGAATTAGGTAGAAAATACAATCCTAATCGTCTGATAGTTGAAGCTCAGAAAGTTATGGGAAAAGATCCAGGTTGGGGGAGCTCAGCATTTGGATTAGTCCGTTTGCATGAGCTGTGTTGCCCTGAAATAAATATAAGAAAATGCCGATTCCGCAGATTAACAAAATCGATGCAATAAAGAGCACCAGATGAAAATTGCTTTGCATATAATGTTACGAAACTCGTTCAATAAAACTTCAGTGCTCTGGATCTTCCGCATGATCCTCTTCTTGACCATGATCACATTCTTCAGTCTGGACTTCTTACTCTGCTAAGTTTAATTTGAATATGTCATTTAGTAAAGGTGAAACTTTCTCATCCACTACTTTGTCAATTTCATCAAAGGCAATCTTGCTATCTATCTTGCTTTTTAGTGTATTCAAAGAATTTGCTAATTGACTGGAGTTCGAGTCACCAGTTGGTTTAATTTCATTGTGTAGTTCTATTGCTCGAGAGACAGCTGCTTGCGCACTTTGATAGTCAGCCGCATTGAAAATACTTGCTGTTTCATTGTTCTGGTTTTCTGTATGCCCTGCGGAAGTGGTAGGATTAAAGGTTTGGAAATTCAATTTTGCATTAGGTAGATTCTTGTATATGCACTTTAAAAAAGATAATTTGAATATAGCGAATAAACACTACTATTGTATTTCTTTGGAAAATAATACAATCTCGTGTATGTCGATACTATATTGTGTCCAGGCTATCCATAGTTTATTCTTTGCGTCAAAAATCAGGGGATTTATATAATCTTCTTCTTCTTGATTATTCAACTTCTCTTCCATACCCTGTGACCTCAAAGTCTCACCAGACCATAGGAGAATTGAGGGATTTTTTGTATAATCAATCCAGGTAACAAAGAGCTTGTCGGCAGTGGCCAGTAGATTTGGCGAAACAGAATTTCCAGAGTTATTGCTTAAATTTCTCACGTAATTGGTGATACCTTGGCCATCAATCTTTCTTAACATGATATCAAATGTTCTACTATGATTTATTGTGTCGGACCATGCTACATACATATCATTTCCCAGGAGTTGACCATACGCAAGCCGAGAAATCCCAGGAGTGTTACTGACATTAAATGTTTGATTAAACGAGTTGCCATAATCTTTACTACTAGTAAGAAATATTTCTGAATTATCTTCTGTAGACATTATTTGCTCCCAAATTACATATATCTGTCTTCCGTCAGGTGTGGCAAAGATTCTTGGGTTTACTGAAATGCTTTCTTCATTTATCGTTGAATTCAAAGATGTATTGGAAGACGGCTCATTTAGATTATTATTGGCTGCAGTATGGTTGAGGACATAACTAACTGTTGATCTATCATCAGAATACATCATCACTTTACTTACCTTTACAGGACCAGTAAACGTTTCACCTTGGTTCAAACTTTTTGTAAATACTATACTACATGTAGGATCATCATGTTTGATATCACATTCGGTCCAAACAATATAAATGATTGTCCCATTTTCATTTGTTATCATGCGGGGATCGAGTGAATCGTCAGTGTTGTTACTTAGATTGATTGTTTTATCAAAAGAATTACCAAAGTTAACACTCCTCCTAAAGAATATATCCTTATTTGTGGAGGAATCATTTTCATTTGCTGCCCACACGACAAATACATTGCTTCCTGATGTTGATAAATCATGAAGGTGTACGTTACCAGTAGTATCACTCAAATTTAACAATTTTGAAAATGTTTCACCGCCATCTTGACTCTTCCGAAATAATAGTTGCCACTGACCTGACTGTTTATCTTCCCATGTGACATACACATTATTCTTGCTGGCTTTTAATTTAACAATGTTTGAAATTCCTGGAGTATTACTGACGTTATTGATAATTTTGGGTAATGCTGAGGCGGTACTAATTTTCGTAAACATAACATCACTATTATTCGAACCAACATTGCTAATCCAAGAGGAATAGATATCATCCTCCGATACAGATATCTCGGGATTTATGGAATCATAAGTTATGTTGCTTAGTATGAATGTAGAATTTTCAATTGCAAAAGTATTAGAATCAAATACCGTTCCGACCAAGAAAAAGAAAATCATAATTCCAGAAGAAATTACTACCTTCCCTATTGGACGGCCAACAAACGGTTGATTTGCTATTTGAATTTTCAATGTTGCTCCTTTAAAGTGGAATCATCGATTACTTTATGGGTTCCCATTTGTATGCAAACAAATAGGCAATATTCTCCTATTATACTTTAAAACTTTTTCAGTCTTTCAGATAACCTGCGGAAGAAATTCATTTGTAATCAATTGTACTTTGCTATTCAAATTCGAAATAAACTTGAGACTATTCTGTGGCTTTATTCGAGAATCCAGATACTAAATAACTCTGATGTAGAATGGGTCGGATCGTCGCGAGATCTTCATAGTTTTTTCCTCAGATTTGCGCAGCAACAAGATTCACCTCATCCCCTTTTTATATTAAGTCTCGATTGTTTTTAATGTTTCTAAATTCAATGTGGAAACATTTTTTCTCAATTTCTTGAGGGTACCTGATATACTGATTACGATGACAGGCGGTTGAGTCACACTCAATGAAAATAAAAAATTATCAAGGTATTTTAGTTTGCATCCGATGAGCAATGTGTTTCCAAATTCGGAATCATAAAGCCTTAACACGGCAAGTTCGCAATGAAGAACTCCAAAGAGTTCCTTGAATCGTCGCACGATTATTTCATGCAACTGGACTGGTTTGTATAAATGAGTTTCACTATATAATATCGCGACATATCTTCTCTTTTCTCTATGTCTTAGCATTGACGTATCCACTTTGCCTTATTTTTTGTTTCAAGCCATTCAGATAATTCTTTCCAGTAATTTGTAGGGGATATCCCTATGAACTTCAATATTGATTCTATAGTCCTGGATGACACCATTTCGTGCATCGAATATGCTCCACTGGACAATATGAACTGGCACTCGTTTGAACTACAGACTTCATATATAGATTTTGCTTTTCTCATCCATCTACCAACCATATGAGCTTCAAGTTTTCTTGCAGAAGAAATTGAAATTTCTATCCCAAGTCCTCTTTTTGCTCTACGCTTAATCTCATCCTTACTCTGAAGGGGATCGATCATAAATAAATCAGTTTTGGCATCTAACGTTTTCATGTTGTCTGAGACAATCAGATATGGACAATAGTCAGCAATTGAATTTTTTCTATCCATCCTTAAAATAACGCCCTCTTGGTGTCTCGAATTTGTTGCGTAGTTCGAATCAATACCTACCATGTCTAGACCCAATATCTTGGACATGGTCAAAGCCATGTCAAAGTCAGAAACATGTAACCCAAGATCTATTTTCTTGTAAATAGATTTAACACATGATCCCTGAATTTATTATTTTGGTTGAACTCTTTTATTGGTTTGAACCTGATTCTGATTGAATCATGTTCTGAGAGGGATATTATTCCCCTGCAAACCGATTGCTTATTCAATCTGATGTAGAAATTGTTTTTTTCATCGAAGGAATCCGATATCGAACCCAGAAGAAATTTTTTCTCGCCAATTCTTAGCCCTGAAATTATTCTTTCTAATAATGCACTTGATTCGCTGTGATCACATTCTGCCCTAATAACAGAGATTTCATTTCCCCAATGGCCCTCAGCTTTTGAGATCAAAAAGTTTTCCGTCGGTATCAAAAACACATCATGCATCTTGGTAAGAATTTTTTGGATATCCTCTGTCGCGTGAGCTACCACATGTATGCTTGTTGAAAGAGTCAATCTTGAAAGATTATATCAAAATTAGGGAAAGATGACACAAATTTAGGTTGAATCGGTATTCTGTTCGGTATCCACAGGTGGAGTTTCAGTGCCTATATCTTCAGTTTGAGTACTAACCATTTCGTCTTCAGTTTGAGTATCCTCAGTTTGAGTACTAACCATTTCGTCTTCAGTTTGAGTATCCTCAGTTTGAGTACTAACCTTTTGAATTCTGGATTTATTTGAAGAAATGAGTTTAGTTTTCTTAATACCTATATGTCGCAATGATACAATCTTTCTTCCTTTTTCCAGTAACTCTCTGTGAAATTCGCTATTGTCATCAGTAACTTGCTGTATGAAATTATTTAGATCCCATTGAGGTATTTTTTCGGATAATAATTGATGGACTACCCTTCTTAATTCATGCTTCTTTGAGGAGTTGATCCTGCGTTGACTGAACGTTACGACTTCAACTCTAAATTCGTGACCATCATTTGTATTATAATTATGAATATGAGTAATCATAGAACTACCCCTCCTGACAAGGCTTCTTACGAATTCCTTCCCATACTCGTGCCCCTTGAAAATTGTAGTGGCCACACCGTCGCTCACCTTTTCTATCGCTACAAATACCTTGGTCTTGTGATCTGCTTGATCTTGTTTCTTGATGTCATATAGCGTATTTTCTACTACACGACCTACGGCCGTATTTGCATCTGTTATAGGTAGATAATTGATATGATGTCCTCCGAAATCTCCAAAAGAACTCGGCGAGTCCAGAATAAGCCATTGCTTGTCTCTCCATTTGTCCCTGACTCTCCCGCCCCTTCTTGCACCTTTAACCATGAAAAAAACCGTCTACGACCAAAATATAAGTCATGCCATTTTTAATAGAAACAAAATATGGAAGAAAAAAAATTTAGTCTGACATTGGTTTTCCGTCAGACGAGTACTTCATCTTTTTATTTTCAGATGATGCAACAGGTGCGGCACGATGTCGAACTCTTTTTCCCCTGGAAGAACCCAAGATTATTACGAAACCTATGAAAGCCGCAGTAGTTATTGCATACATCAACATTCCATCAGCCATAAAATGGCTTCTCGGAGCTTGTTTAAAAATATTTATGCACCGTACAAATTATATTCTTGAAATATATTTAAAAAACACGACTAAAGCAATAAATTATTTTCAATTCCCTATAAAATTTTAATAAAGTCTGATGTAGAAAATGCAGTTAGTATATCTAGTTTTGTGTAATAATTGCACGGCAAGTATTTGCTTTTCGTCTATAAATTAATAAACTGACCTTTGAATGATGAAGAATGAATAACATGAGGCCATATTCTACGCCTACGATAGAGTAACAAAGCTCGACAATGTAAGGCTATTGGCCAATTGGTGAAGAACCATCTTCAAAATCATTTTTCTCATATATTTTCTAAATATGCTTTTCAAAGTCTTTATCACCAGTCAAAATGACTCGAGTCATAACAACTCACCCATGAAAGATGGCTTGTACTTGCCAGACTTGAATTGGATTTTATCATGTAGGAGCGCTAGAGTTTTACGACTAACTAACACAGACAAAGAAACCAAATTTCACATTCAGCATTGAGGATTACTTTATCCGGCAGAATTTTATTTTAGTCTGCTTGGTAGCTAACTTGCTACTAGATGTCTTTATAATATCTAATGTTTTGACTATGTCCTATGCAGAATAATTTGAGCAAATTATGTAACGGAATTCTTGATATAGATGAAAAGATAAGATTTGTCGGAATTATTGATGAGATGGGAAAACTGATTGCAGGAGACATGAAAAAGGGGTTGCCATCTCTAGAAAGAGACGACGGTTCAATCAGGCTTTATCTTGGTTACGCCATAAACAACGTACTCAGACGTGATTTTGATAATGTTTTTGGTAAAGTTCTTTATACATTTTCAGAAAGGGAGAAAATAAAGCTCTTAACCATCCCAATGGATGACAATTTACTACTCGTTTCTATGGATATATCATCTAACCACGCTGAATTAATAGAAAAGATTTTGAATACATTGCCAAACCTACCTAGGTGATAGAATTTA